>Ga0164242_10002429_pt1 | contig 21534 bp, 20 predicted proteins | sample OricomgcompostMG_FD_108783 | JGI IMG/M metagenome (GOLD analysis project Ga0164242, IMG submission 108783) | Miracle-Growth compost microbial communities from Emeryville, California, USA - Original compost - Miracle growth compost (MG) ... | reverse complement strand
CGACCGGTTCCGCGGGGACCTGATCGTCGAACCCGGCCGGCGGCACGACCTGGTGTTGGAGATCAGTGATCGGCCACTGCCCGACCGACCCGACCCGGACCGGCTGTGGGACACCACCGAGGAGCGGTGGCAGCAGGGTCGGCCCGATCTCTCCGGCAGTGCGGCACCGCGCGACGCCCAGCAGGCGTACGTGTTGCTGCGTGGTCTGACCAGTCCGGGCGGAGGGATGGTCGCCGCAGCGACTCTCGGGCTGCCCGAGCGGGCCGAACGCGGCCGCAACTACGACTATCGCTACGTGTGGATCCGCGATCAGGCCTATGCCGGGTTGTCCGGCGCGGTCGGCGACCGGGCGCTGCCGCTGTTGGACAACGCTCTGGAGTTCACCACCGCCCGGCTGCTGGAGCACGGCGACCGGCTGGCGCCGGCGTACCGGATCGACGGCAGTGACGTACCGGACGAGCTTGAGCTCGAGCAACTGCCCGGCTATCCGGGAGGAGTCGCCCGGGTCGGCAACCAGGCCAACAACCAGTTCCAGCTCGACGCGGTCGGCGAACTGCTGCAACTGCTGGCCGCGGGCGCCCGGCTGGATCGTCTCGGCCATGATCATCATCAGGCGATCGACGTCGCCATCGATGTCATCGAGCGGCGATGGAGCAAGCCGGACGCCGGAATCTGGGAGCTCGACGACGCCTGGTGGACCCAGTCACGGTTGTGCGTCGTCGCTGCCCTCCGCGCGATCGGCCAACAGGCGCCGGCCACCCAGTCGGCCCGGGTCAGCTCCCTGGCCGACGCGATCATGGCCGAGACCACCCGGCGGGGCCTTTCAAGCGGCGGCTGGTGGCAGCGCAGCTCCGACCATCCGGGCGTCGACGCCTCGCTGGCCCTGCCGCCGGTGCGGGGCGCGCTGGCCGCCGACGATCCGCGGACCGTCGCGACCCTGCGTCAGGTCCAGCAGGATCTGGTGATGGACGGGCACGTCTATCGTTTCCGGCCCGACGAGCGTCCGCTCGGCGCCGCCGAGGGTGCTTTCACGCTCTGCGGCTTCATCCTCAGCCTGGCCTACCTCCAGCAGGGGAACCGGCTGAAGGCCTACCGCTACTTCGACATCCAGCGCAGCGTCTGCGGCCCGCCGGGGATCCTGTCGGAGGAATTCGACGTTGACCAGCGCCAACTGCGCGGCAACTTCCCGCAGGCGTTCGTGCACGCCCTGTTGCTCGAGGTCGCCCAGCGCCTGGGCCCCGACGACAGCGCCGACTGCTGACCCGCGACTGCTGACCCGACTGCTGACCAGGCTGCGGATCGGTCGATCGACTCACGTGCTGACGGCGCCGTGCGAACCGCCGCGGTCCATCCGTTGGCGCTGCGGTACGACGGTGTACTTGGGATCCTGGGCGGAGGCCTGCCCGGCCTCGAAGATGCCGAACTTGGTGCAGACCGAACCGGCGACCAGGGCGGCTCCGGAGGCCACCGCAGCGATGCGGCTGCGCCGGCCGAACAGCATGCCGCCGACGGCGCCGGCCGCGGTCAGCACCTTGCTCGCCTTCATCAGTTGCCCGGCGCGGCCGTCGTGCAGCGTCTCGGCGACGACGCCCAACGACGTTTCCATCCGGTATTCGGCAGCCAGGTCCACCGCCGCGCCGATCGCGGCCATCCGGCGCGCCGGCCCGGCCTCGGACACCGGTGTGGTGATCATGCCCAGCCCGCCGGCTGCCGTGGCGGCAGAGGCGGCGAAGATGTACGGCAGCTCCCGTTGGCCCTCGTGCCAGGTCGGGGTCGCGGTGTCGGCGATCAACACCCCGGTGTAGGTGCCGACCATCGGCGCCACCGCAGCAGCCGCCAGTCCGGCCGGACGGGCCGACCAGCCCAGCAGCCGAGCCGCCCAGCGCAGCCGTACGGGCAGCTTCCGCTCCAGGGTCGGGGCGAGTTCGGCGACGGCCGCGACACCGGCCGCCGGACCGAACGCGGTCAACGACCAGGTTCCCAGGGACATCGGCGACGTCGGTTTCACCACCCGCAGCATGTTCAGCGCCCGGGCGGGGCGGCCAAGGTCGTGCACCAGCGTGTAGAGGCTGACACCGACCGAGGCGAGCGCACTGACCCGGGACACCCGTCGCAAGGCCGGCCGCCCGGTCAGATCCGCGCCGGCCGCCAGCAGCGACGAGCCTGCGGCCAGTCCACCGGCGAAGAAGTACGTCGGGATGTCGGGTTTCCACGGCGACGCCTTGACCACCGGCCGGCCGTAGTACGACTCGAACTTCGCATCGGGCACCACCGGTTGTTCCCGGCGGCCGCCGCCGCGTCGCCGCCGCCCGTTGGCACCCGGCGCTGCCTCGGGTGCCGGGTCGACACCGGCCGGCCGGTCGGCGCTCATCGCCGGCCCCCGATGAACGCCGCGACCGCGGTCGCTGCCAACCCGACTGCGGCCACTGCCGCCCGTTTCCACATCGCCGGCAGGTCCCGGGTGGTCACCACAGGGTCGGGCGGCAGGCCGTACACCTCCGGCTCGTCCAGCAACAAGAAGAAGGCACCGGCACCACCGACGCCGTCATCGGGATCGGCGCCGTACAGCCGGGCATCGGTCACTCCGGCCTCGTGCAGTTTCCGGATCCGCTGCCGGGCGCGTTCCCGCAGTTCGTCGACATCGCCGAACTGGATCGACTCGGTCGGGCAGGCCTGTGCACAAGCCGGCGTCTTCCCGGCACCCAGCCGGTCATAGCAGAGGGTGCATTTCTGGGCGATGCCGACGTTCTTGACGCCCGACTCGCCCTCCCGGCGCTCGATCACCCCGTACGGACAGGCCGGCACGCAGTAGCCGCAGCCGTTGCAGATGTCGTCCTGGACGACGACGGTGCCGAACTCGGTGCGGAACAGCGATCCGGTCGGGCACACGTCGAGGCAGGCCGCGTCGGTGCAGTGTTTACAGACGTCGGAACTCATCAGCCACCGGAATTCCGAACGCTCGCCGTCCCCCGACTCACCCGGCCGGCTGAACGATGGCATTCCAAGATCAACCGGCGGTGCGGCTGCCTCCGGCTCGGCGACGCCGGTCCGTTCGCCGCCCAGCGGCTTGCGCTGCTCGATGAACGCGACATGCCGCCAGGTGCTCGCCCCCAACGCGCCGGTGTTGTCGTAGGAGGAACCCAGCAACTCATAGATGCCGTCCTGCGGGACCCCGTTCCACTCCTTGCAGGCCACCTCGCAGGCCTTGCAGCCGATGCAGATGGAGGTGTCGGTGAAGAACCCCTTGCGGCTGGGTGGTTCGGTCCAGCCGGCATCGACCGCCGGTCCCTCGGGGCCGGCTTCGAACGACTGGTTCAGTGGCAGATCGAACGGCAACTTCATCATGCCTCCTCCGTCCCCGAGCCGTCGGCCGCCGACCGGTCCGTCGCCGGGCGGTCCGGTCCCGGGCGGGTTCCGTTGATCCGCGGTCCTGCGTTGGGACTGTCGGACGGTGTCCGTCGGGCGTTGCCGGTGTCGGTGGTGATCCCGGCCCGCCGCCGGTACTCGGCGACCAACTCCAGCAGTGCCGGCCCGCGCGGCCGTCGGCCCGGCCTGATGTCGCAGGAGGCGACCTTGCTCTCCTGGATGTGTACGTTCGGGTCGAGGGTCACTCCGAACAGGTCGTTGGCCGAGTCACCGCTGACCAGAGCGTTCTGGCCGACACCCCAGTGGTACGGCAGCCCGACCTGGTGCGTGGCGCGTCCGGCGACCTGCAGGGGCACCATCCGTTCGGTGACGATCACCCGAGCCTCGATGGCGGTTCGGGGACTGACGATCGTCGCCCAGCCAAGGTGCTCCAGCCCCCGCTTGGCGGCCAGCTCAGGAGAGATCTCGCAGAAGAACTCGGGCTGCAACTCCGACAGGTACGGCTGGAAGCGGCTCATCCCACCGGCGGTGTGGTGCTCGGTCAACCGGTAGGTGGTGAACACGTACGGGAACACGTCCGCGCCGGGTTCGTCACCGGACGGACTCTGCAGGTTGTCCGGACGCGGGAACACTTCCCGGGCGGGGTTGGACTGTTGGGTGTAGAAGGCGTTGCTGAACGGTGATTCCTGCGGCTCGTAGTGGGCCGGTAGCGGACCGTCCAGCAGCCCGGACGGTGCGTACAACCAGCCCTTGCCGTCGGCCTGCATGACGAACGGGTCGTCGCCGGCCAACGCATCCGGTCCCTTGGCGTCCTCGGCGGGTCGGTAGGACGGTGCCTTGGTCGGCTCGAAGTCGGGGATGTCCGGTCCGGTCCACTTCTGCTCCTGTTCGTCCCAGACCAGGTAGGCCTTACGCTCGCTCCACGGTCTGCCGTCCGGATCGGCCGAGGCCCGGTTGTACAGGATCCGCCGGTTGGACGGCCAAGCCCAACCCCATTCCGGAGCGACCCAGCTCTGTTCGGATCCGGGCCGCCGCCGGGCCGCCTGGTTGACCCCGTCGGCGTACACACCGGTGTAGATCCAGCAGCCGCCGGTGGTCGAGCCGTCGTCGGCCATCTGTTGGTAGCTGGCCAGGGTGCTACCGGCATGCTCACCGGAGACGAACTCGCCGTTGATCTCCCGCAGCACCGAATCGGCGGACACCTCACCGGAGGCGTCGGTCTCATAGTCCCAGGTCAGGTCGAGGATCGGCCGGTCCCGGTCGTCGGTGGACCCGGCAAGCCGCTGGCGGATCTTCCGGCCGAGCTTGAAGACGAAGTCCAGATCGCTCTGGCAGTCGCCCGGCGGTTCGACCGCCTTGTGGTGCCATTGCAGCATCCGCTGCGTCTGGGTGAAGCTGCCGGACTTCTCGGTGTGCGCGGCCGCCGGCAGGAAGAACACCTCGGTATCGATCTCGCTGGTCTTCAGTTCACCGGTCTCGATCTCCGGCGAATCCTTCCAGAAGGTGGCGGATTCGATCATGTTGAAGTCACGCACCACCAGCCACTTCAGTCGGGCCAGGCCGAGTCGCTGCATCTTGCCGTGCGCCGAGCCGACCGCCGGATTCTGACCGAACAGGAAGTAGCCGTCGATCTTGTCGTCCAGCATGTCCATCACGGTGGCGTACGTTCCATGATCACCGGTCAGCGTCGGCAGGTAGTCGAAGCAGTACTGGTTGTCCTCGGTCGCCGCATCGCCCCACCAGGCCTTCAACAGATTGACGATGTAGGTCCGGGCGTTGGCCCAGTACCCCTTCTGATCCGGACTGGCGATACCTTCCACGTAGGCGTCCAGCGAGTGATGCTGACCGGCCATCGGCATCGGCAGATAGCCGGGCAACAGGTTGTACAGCGTCGGGATGTCGGTCGAACCCTGGATGCTGGCGTGACCGCGCAGCGCCATGATCCCGCCGCCCGGACGGCCGATGTTGCCCAACAGCAGCTGGATAATCGCCGCGGTCCGGATGTATTGGATGCCGACCGTGTGGTGGGTCCAGCCGACCGAGTACACCCAGGCCGTCGTCCGATCGCGGCCGCTGTTGGCGGTGACCGCTTCGCACACCTCGCGGAGCTGTTCGGGTGTCACCCCGCACACCTCCTGGACCATCTCGGGGGTGTAGCGGGCGAAGTGCCGGCGGAGGATCTGGAAGACGCACCGCGGATCCTGCAGGGTCTCATCCTTGCGGATCCCCTTGGCGCCCATCGCGGCACCGTGGCCGCCCAGTTCGTACGCCGCAGCCCGGCTGGACTCCGACTCCGCATGTTCCCCGGAGGCAGAGACCCCGCTGCCGTGCCGGGTGCTGCCACCGTCCTTGTCCTTGCTGTCCTGAGCGTCCTGCCTGTCCTGACCGTCCTGCCCGTCTTGTTGTTCCTCCTGACGGGTCTCCTGGTCCTCGTCCTCACCTTCTGCGTGGGAGGTCGGGCCCATCGTCGCAGCGTGTTCGGTCATCCCGGCGTAGGACCAGGTGTCCGGGTCGTACTTGCCGCTCTCGGCGTCGTAGCCGGAGAAGACGCCGTCAAGGTCATCGACGTCCCGGAAGTCCTCGTCGATGATGTGCGAGGCGTTGGTGTAGGCCAAAACGTAGTCGGTGAAGTACTTCTCGTTGCTCAGGATGTAGTTGACGATCGCGCCGAGGAAGGCGATATCGCTGCCGGCCCGGATCGGCACATGGGTGTCAGCCAATGCCGAGGTCCTGGTGAACCGCGGGTCGACATGGATCACCCGGGCACCACGCTCCTTCGCCTCGGTGACCCACTGGAATCCGACCGGATGGCACTCGGCCATGTTGGATCCCTGGATCACGATGCAGTCGGAGTTCTGCAGGTCCTGCAGGAAGCCGGTGGCGCCGCCCCGACCGAACGAGGCTCCCAAACTGGGAACCGTTGCACTGTGTCAAATACGGGCCTGGTTCTCGATCTGGATCGCGCCGAGAGCGGTGAAGAGCTTCTTGATCAGATAGTTCTCTTCGTTGTCCAGAGTGGCCCCGCCGAGGGCTGCGATGCCCATCGTGCGGCGCAGCACCTGCCCGTTCTCGTCGGTGTCCTGCCACCATCGCGACCTGGATGCGACGACGCGGTCGGCGATCATCTCCAGCGCCCGCTCGGCGTCCAACCGTTCCCACTCGGTGCCGCCGGGACGCCGGTACATCACATGCTTGATCCGGTTGGGGGCATTGACCAGCTGCTCGCTGGCCGCACCCTTGGGGCAGAGCCTGCCTCGGGAGACCGGCGAGTCCGGGTCGCCCTCGATCTGGGTGACCCGGCCGTCCTTGACGTAGACGTTCTGGCCACAACCGACGGCGCAATAGGGGCAGACACTCTTGACGACCTTGTCGGCGGTCTCGGTACGTGCGGTCCACTCCCGGCTGCCGCGGGACTCGGCGGCGGCGCCGCGACCCAGCGGATCGCTACCGGTGAACTGACGGACCACTGGCCAGCCGAGGAACGCCTTGCCGATACCCATCGTCACCCTCCACTCCGAGTTGCCGGGACCGGACCCACGAGACCGGATCCGGCGATTCGATGCTGCCGAACCGGAGACCCGCCTGCAAGCAGGCTAACGGTGTCGCCGGACAGAAGTTCTCAGGCTCGCTCCTCCCGACGGCTCAGGAAGTCGTCGATCGCGGCCAGATCGGCGCCGACGAACTCGGGTACGGCGTCGGGCGGCGTCTCCGCCTGCCGGAGTTCGTAGCTGTCTCCGACCTGCGCCAGGATCAGGCCCAGATCGTCGGCACGCTTACCGAGCGCAAGCCGGTAGTCGTTCTGCTGGCCACTGTCTGCGGTCATGATCGTCTCGCTTTCGGTTTCCCGGTCAGATTCCACTCCTCCGTTACCCGCCGGCGGACGACGATCACCACCGTGGTTGCCAGGACGACCGTGACCAGCGCAGCCAGAACGCCCCGCCTGCATCGGTGGGTGGTCGGCGCCGGCTGCGAGGCAGCACCGGGCGGCTGCTGTCCATCGGATGCGAGTGGCACCCCGGGATAGGCGGCGGTCGCCGAGGACCTCGCCTCGTCGGCATCGGCGAACGCGATCGAGGACTCCAGCCGCAACCCGTCGTCGGCTGTCGCGTCGTCCCGGCCGCCATCCGCCGTCGGCCCGCCGGGCGGTTCGTGGTAGGACCACCGCCACATCGCCCGATCGGCGAACACATGCAGGTGCGGCTGCCGCGGGCAGCCGGTCACGGGCCGGCCACCCGATCCGGGTCCGGCGCATCCTCGGCGTCGACCTCTGCATGATCAGCAACCCCGGGCCCGAACCGCGCGATGTCGTCGGACGACCCCTTCCGTACCCGCGACGGGCGACGCCGCAGCCCGGCCACCGGCAGGTCGGCCAGATGTGGGGCATGTGATGCCCGCAGCCGCCGAGTGACCCAGAGCGCGATCATGCCCGCGAGCACGGGCAGCACCAACACACCGATCCGCAGGAACCACACCACCCCGATCACCGGCTGCCGGGAGAAGCGGGCGATCAGATCTGTTGCCCCACCGATCTCCAGCATGATCAGGAATGCAATGGCCCAGACACCGACCGCAACCCTGCCGGGCACATCGCGTACCCGTTGCAGGATGTGGTGCTCGGCCCGGTCACCGGTGAACCGCCGCTCCAGCCACGGATAGCAGTACATGATCAGGAACGTGAGCACCGGCAGCACGATCGCCGGCCAGAACGGTGCCGGCACCAGATAACCGAAGACCCGGAACTCCCAGGGCGGGAACAACCGCAACGCACCCTCGACCCAGCCGATGTACCAGTCCGGTTGCGCCGGGGAGGTCACCGCATCGGCATGGAAGGGACCCCAGATCCACACCGGGTTGATCTGCACCAGGCCGCCGAGGGCGGCGCACACCGCCAGCGCTGCGCAGAACAGCGACAGGGATCGGAAGGCGTACGTCGGCCACACCCGGGAGCCCACCACATTGGTCTGGTTGCGCCCCCGCCCGGCGAACTGGGTGTGCTTCTGGCGCAGGATGATCACGACATGGATGCTGATCAGCACCGCGATCGCAGCCGGCACGATGAGGACGTGAGTGGCGTACATCCGCTGTTCCAACGCGGTGCCGGGAAAGGGTCCGCCGAAGAGCAGGAAGGTCAGCCAGCTGCCGATCACCGGGATGGACAGCAGTCCGCCACTGATGATCCGCAGTCCCGTGCCGGACAGCAGATCATCCGGCAGCGAATAACCGAGGAACCCGTTCGCCGTTGCCATGATCAACAACGTCACGCCGACCAGCCAGTTGACGTCCCGCGGACGGCGGAAGGATCCGGTGAAGAAGTTCCGGCACAGGTGGACCATGATCGCGGCGAGGAACAGCAGCGCCGCCCAGTGATGCACCTGCCGCACCAGCAGGCCGGCCCGTACGTCGAAGCTGATCTCCACCGTCGAGGCGTACGCCGCAGACGTCTGTGCACCGTGCAACGGACCGTAGCTGCCGTCGTAGGCCCGTTCGGCGCTACTGCCGTCGAAGAACATCGTCAGGAAGAGGCCGGTGCCGACCAGGATGGTGAAGCTGTACAGCGCAAGCTCACCAAGCATGAAGGACCAGTGATCGGGAAAGACCTTGGCCACCGAATGCCGGGCGACCTTGGCCAGACGCAGCCGGCCGTCGATCTCCTCACCGACCTTGCGTCCGACCAATCGGGGAAGGATCATGATCGCCTCCACCAGCCCGGGCCGGGCGGCCCCGACAAGGGCCCGCGGGCGACGAGCCGACCCTGGTCATCGGTGCCCAACGGCAACTGCGGCAACGGACGTGCCGCCGGTCCGTACCGCGGCTCGGCTCCGCGATAGATGTCGAACACCGACTGATGACACGGACACAGCAGCTCACCGGCGCCCTGCGCATACAGCCCGACCGGGCAACCGGCGTGGGTGCAGATCTTGGAATAGCCGATGATCCCGTTCACGGTCCAGTCCGCCCGCTGCGCGGGCAACTGCAGGTGCGCGGGGTCGACGCGCAGTAACAGCACTGCCTCGTCGTCGCCGCGTTTGCGATCCTGTGGGAAGACGGTGACCGCTGCGCCGAGCTCCAGCTCGTCGGGGCGGATGAATGTGCCGTCCTCCTTGACCACCGGTACGTCCACGGCCCAGTTCGTTTCGCGCTGTGAACGGCCCGGCTTCAGGCCGGTGCCCAACAGGGATCGCACCGGCAACAACGCAGCCAGGCCGAGAACGGTCAGCGCCAGGGTGAGCATCCGGCGCGGCAACGGCGCTGACACGATACCGCCGTCAGCCTGTCCGAGGTCATCGGCCAGCGCGGCGCGGTCCGCGGCCGACGAGGTCATCTGCTCCCGCTCCTCGACGAAGGGCCCCTCGGGCAACAGTGCGACCCAGGCGGCGAATCCGATCGTCAGACCGGCGAACGCGACGGACAGCGCGATACCCAGGACCTGGGTGGACGCGTCGACCACATAGCCGACACCGAAGGCGATGCCGCCGAGCACCGTCAGCCCGAAACCGGCCGCCGCACAACGCTGCGGACGGCGGGGCAGGTCGCGCCGTAGTGGTGCCCCTCGGGTCCGGATCCTCACTTCGGTGCCTTCTTCCCGAGTAGCCGGATGACTACCAGCAGCGTGCCGAGACCGAGACCCCAGCCGATCAGACCCTCGGCGGCCGGGCCGAGCCCGCCGAGGTCCCATCCGCCGTGTTCTGCTGAGTCGGGCATCGCGCCGACATAGGCCACGATGTCGGCGGCCTGCTGATCGGTCAGTGTCGAACTTCCGAACGGCGGCATCAGTCCCGGACCGACGCGGATGGCTTCTGCCACCTGTTGGCCGGGGACACCGAGGATCCGCGGTGCCACCTGGCCGCCGGGGAGGGTGCCGCCCGCGCCGCCGGAACCGTGGCAGGCGGCGCAGTTGGTCAGGTAGAGGTCGCGGCCGGACCGGGCGTCACCCGGTGGCAGTTGCGGGATCTCCGGTCCGCCGGCGCCCAGCGAGGAGATGTAGGCAACCAGGGCGGCACGGTCCCGGCTGCCGTAGGACGGCGGACGCCGCTCCGGCCGGGCGTTCGGGCTGGTCAGCGGCATCCGACCGCTGGCGATCATGTAGTCGATGTCGGCGCCGCCGACCCCGACCAGGGCCGGCGCCTGGCCGGTACCCTCCGCGCGTTGGCCGTGGCAGCCGGCGCAACCCGAGCCGTACAACTGCCGGCCACGGCTCACTTGGTCCTGGCCGGGTTCCGCGGCGGGCACCGGCGCGCGTACCGGTTGGGCTGGGGCCGAGCACGCCGCGATCACGCAGGCCAATGCGGAGCCGATCATGATCACGGCGACGACCAGCAGCCGGGTTCGCCTCATCGGCCCTCCTTCAACAGGAAAGCGGCGATGTCGCGGGCGTCGGCGGCGGTGACGCCGAGGTCCGGCATGGCGTTGCCGGGTACGACCTGTTGCGGGTCACGGATCCAGTGCTGCAGGTTGCCCGGTGTATTGGGCAGCATGCCAGCGATGTAGGACCGTCGGCCGAAGTCGGACAGCGGCGGGCCGACCTGTCCGTCGGCACCGCGCACGCCGGCAACGGTGTGGCAGCTGCCGCACCCGTAGCTGCTGATCAGCTGGGCACCACGCTGCGGATCGGCGTCGGGCAACTGGGCCGGCGGCAGTCGGGACGTGCTCTGGCCGCATCCGGCCATGATCAACACGGCCGCAGCAGCGAGTACGCCGCCGACCACGGCGGAACAGGCCAGCCCGGCTCGCCGCCCGGCGTTCCCGGAACGAGCATCTGTGAGATCTGGCAGGTCGCGGCTGATCATGGCTGCTTCTCCGTTCCGGCCGCCGGGAGCGCGGCGACGCGTTGGTCCGGATCGGTGACAATCTCCTCGGTGGCAGCGACCAGCGGCACGAACCAGCGCAGGAACAGCACGACGGCGATGACCAGGTAGAGCAGGTCGGCCGGGATCCACATGATCAGGCCGGCCACCTGCTGGTCGGCCAGCGGGTCGCGGCCGGCCTCGATCGCCGCGGCTGCCTGTGCTGGGTACAGCGGTGACCGGGCGAAGGTCAGCACCGCCCCCAACGCGGACGCCGGCAGCATCGCAGCGAAGACGTACAACACGGCGACACCACCGGACAGCTGTTCCCCGTCCGCCCGAAGCACATGCCACCAGAACGCCCAGAACGCCAGCAACAGGACGGCGTGCTCCAGGCTGTGGATCAGATCACTGTGCAGGGCCAGGTCGTACGCCCCAGGGATGTGCCAGAACCACAGGGCGCAGATGCTCGCCAGCCACCCGGCAGCCGGGCGGTAGAGCAGCCGGAAGCCAGGTGCCATGCGCAACCAGGCGCGCCAGCGCGACACCCGACGTCGTGCGGCCCGCGGCAGCAGCAGCAGGAACGGCACCGCCGGTCCGCCGGCGGCCAGCAGCGGCGCGGCCACGACGATCAGGATCATGTGTTGACCCATGTGCGCCCAGAACCTGGTTTCGGCCGATTCGTGCACCCGGGCGCTGAGGGCAGCGGCGACCGCGGCCAAGCCGGCGAGGAAGGCGACGACCCGCAGCGGCCCGATCACCCTGATCCCCTTGCGAAGCGACGGATACCGTCCGGCACTTCGGCGCACACCGACCAGATAGCCGGCGCCGATGACGACGAGTGCAGCAGTGATCAGCATCAGAGGTCACCGCTCACACGGGGTGAAGAGGACCACGGCGGCACCACCGAAGATGATCATCATCAGACTGAGTCCGGCGAGTACGGCCCCGACCCTGGCCATGAAACCGGCACGGGCGATGCGGCGCGGTGCGACGCCGGCCGGCGGCTCGTTCTCCGCCCGGTGCAGCGCGACCGCCGCGCGCACCGCCACGACGCCGGCGGCAAGGGCGATGACACCGGGCACCACGATCAACAGCGGTACGAGAGCCTTGAGATCGATGCCGATGAATGTCGTGACACCCGCCGTACAGCTGGTCTCCACCACGCCCCAGGCCAGATACAGATGCAGCAACCAGCCGACCGGTCCACCGAGGGCGCCGAACCACAGCCACCGCGGACCGGCCCATCCTTCCGCTCGCTCGGTCGGTCCGTCCCCCACACGATCGGCGGTGGACTGCTTTGCGGAATGCACGCCTTCAGTCATCTCACCTCCCCGGTCAGAACCAGTCACTGAAATGTGGACTCAGATGCAGCGAGAAAACGATCACCAACCACAGCACGACGATGAACTGCCAGTAGATCGAAACCGTCCGGACCCGCTCGTGCCGACCCGCGGCAAACTTGCCCAGGGCACCCGCGACAACCAGCCAGCCCAGCATGACCAACCCGCTGATCACGTGCAGCGTGTCGAACCCGCTGATCACGAAATACAGCGATCCGTAGGCGTTGGTGCGCCACGTGAACTCGGTGAGCTTCTCCTGGAAGTCGCTCGCCTCGACCGCGAGGAACGCCAGGCCCAACAGGATGGTGATCACCAGCGCCAGCAGCATCCGACCGGATCGATCCCGGCGGATCGACCGATCCGCCCCGACCATGGTCACGCTGCTGATCAACAGCACACCGACCATGATCAACGGTTTGACCAGCTTCGGCTTCTCGATCCCGGCCGGCGGCCAGGGCCCGCCACGGGTGAACTGGATGTAGAAGTAGGAGGCGAGCAGACAGGCGAAGAACGTCGCTTCGGTCGCGACCAGCAGGTACATGCCCCAGTGCGCCGTCGGTCGACCGACCGGTGCCTCGGCGGTCAGCGGGCGACTGTGGCCGGATGCGGCGACCGCGGCGGCCGGCCTGCGGGCCGGTTCGACCGCCGTCACGATACGTCCTCGGGCTCGGGCACCGGCTCCTCCAGCGCCATGGCCGGGCCCTGGAACGGCCAGAGCCAGTAGCAGAGGGCGATTGCGGTGCCGAGCAGTCCGATCGCCGCCAACGGATAGATGCGAAAGAGCAGACCGAGGACCAGGGCCGTCAATGCGGCGGTGGTGAAGAACGGCACCGGACTGTCCTCCGGCATCTCCAGCCGACGTTCCGGTTCGCCGTCCAGCTCGCTCGTCATCAACGTCTCGTGACCGTCGGCAAGCACGCGATCATCCCTTTCGGCACCGTAGGCGAAGGAGTCCAGGGACGCCTGGTCCCACAGCGGGTGCAGGCTGTGCACCGTCGGGATCACGGCGAAATTGTGCGTCTGCGGCGGTGACGTGGTGGCCCACTCCAACGTCTCGCCGCCCCACGGATCGGCCGGTGCCGGCGCGCCCCTCCGCCAGGAGTGCAGGAAGACCAGACCGGTGAATACGAAGCCGAACGCCAACAGGAAGGCGCCGAGCGTCTCCAGCAGGTTGTACGGCGCCCAACCGGTCCAGGCCGGGAAGGTGTAGATCCGTCGCGGCATGCCGAGCAGGCCCTGGATGTGCATCGGGAAGAAGGTCACGTTGAAACCGGCGAAGACCAACCAGAAGCTCCAGACCCCACCGCGCCTGCTGGTCATCCGTCCGGTCAGCTTCGGCCACCAGTAGTAGAGACCGGCCAACATCGGCAGCACCGCCCCGCCGAACAGCACGTAGTGGAAGTGCGCGACGACGAAATAGGAGTCGGTGACCTGCTGGTCGAAGGACACCAGCGCGAACATCGGCCCGGTCACCCCGCCGACGACGAAGGCGGCGATGAAGCCGAAAACCCACAACATCGGCACCGACAGCACGATCCGGCCGCGCAACATGGTGATCAACCAGGACATGAACTGGATCCCGGCGGGAATTACCACGACGATGCTCGCCGCGGAGAAGAAGGCCATCGACAGCGGCGGAAGGCCGACGGCGAACATGTGATGCACCCAGACGCCGAAGCTGATGATGCCGGTGGCGATGGTGGCAACGACGATCAACGGATACGCGGCAATCGGCCGTCGGGAGAAGGTCGGCACGATCGCCGACACCATGCCGAGGGCGGGTAGCACGATGATGTACACATCCGGGTGCCCGAACAACCAGAACAGGTGCTGCCACAGCACCGCGTCGCCGCCGTGTTGCGGATCGAAGAAGTGCGTCCCCACCTGGCGGTCCAGCAGCAGCATCACGTTGGCGGTGTTCAGCGGCGGCAGTGCGAACAGCACCATGAACGAGACCACCACCAGCGCCCAGACGAAGACCGGCATCCGGGCCAATGTCATGCCCGGAGCGCGCAGTTTCAGCGCGGTGACGATGAAGTTGATCGCGCCGACCGTGGTGCTGGTGCCGAGGAACAACAACGCAAGGCAGTAGACGTCCAGGTTGATCGCTGGAGAGAACTCCTTCCCGGTCAAGGGCACGTAGCTGAACCAGCCGCCGTCCGGTGCCCGGCCGGCCGCCTCGCTGCCGAACAAGATCAAACCGCTTGCCGCGAAGATCCAATAGCCGAAGGCGTTCAACCTTGGGAATGCCATGTCCCTGGTGCCCAGCATCAACGGGAACAACAGATTCCCGAAGCCGAACAACATCGGCGTGGAGAAGAAGAAGATCATCACCGTGCCGTGCACGGTGAACAACTGGTTGTACTCCTCGGGGCTGATCACCTGCTGACCGGGTCGCATCAGCTGGATCCGCATCAGCATGGCGTTGAGACCGGCCAGGGTGAAGAAGAAGCCGGCGGTGATGATGTAGCGGCGGCCGATGCGCTTGTGGTCGACGGTGCTGATGAAGCCGCGAACGCCCTCGCCCTCCGGCCAGTGCTCGGCGACGCGATCGCCGACCCGCTCCTCGCTGACGCGTACGGCCTCGTTGGAGTCGGTGATCAGCTTCGGCCGCCGATCATGGCCGGAGTCAGCGGCCGTGTCGGGTCGCTGGCGGGTCGGCACCGTGGTCATCTGTGGCCACCGGCTTCCAGGAAGGCCACCACGGCATGCAGATCCTCCGGTGACAGCGGCTGGGGTGGCATCTTGTTGCCCGGTTTGACGGTCTGGGAGTCGGCGATCCAACCGCTCAGATTGCCGACGTTGTTCTCGACCGCGCCCGCGCCGATCTCGGTCCGGTCCCCGACGTGGGTCAGGTCGGGTCCGATGGTGCCGTCGGCCGAGGTGCCGCGGACCGTGTGACACGATCCACACGACGCCGTCTCGATCACCTGGCGGCCCCGGTCGATCAACGGATCGGATGCGGCGGCGGCGACTCCGGGAGCGACGTCGGCCTGCTCACGGAGCCAGGACTCGTACTGGTTCTGCGTCTGGGCAACCACTTGGAAGGCCATGTTGGCGTGTTGCAGGCCGCAGTACTCCGCACACTGCCCGTGGTAACTGCCCACCCGGTCCGCGGTGATCCAGGTGTTGTTGATCCGACCGGCGACCAGATCGGTCTTCGGCATCAGTTGCGGAACCCAGAAGCTGTGATTCACGTCGTCGGTCTGCAGTCGCAGGTGCACGACCTTGTCGACCGGCACATGGATCTCGTTGGCGGTCACCACGTTCTGGCCCGGATACCTCACCTCCCACCACCACTGATGTCCGATGACGTCGACGGTGACCGCGCTCCTTGCGGGCTGCTGCAACGCCTTCATGTCGTTCAGTCCGACCCCGTAGACGATCGTCAGGATGATCGCCGGCACTGCGACACCGGCGATCACCACGAACCACGTGCCTCCGGACTTGATCTTGGTCCGCTCCCCGCGCCTGCCCAGCAGGGCGATCAATTCCAGTCCGATGACAACGACACAGACACCGGCCGCGATCCCGAACAACAACCACCAGAGTCCGGTCATCCGGGCGGCGCCCGGGCCGGACGGATGCAGAATCGACGGACTCTTGCCAGAGCAGCCGGCCAACAGTCCGGACGCGACGGCGGCGGACGCGATGATCAACACCGCACGCGGGCTCGGTCGCATCTGAGGGATCCTCTCCTGGCTTCCTCAGCGCTGCTACCCCGGACGGGGCGATGGAAACACTTCTGCCTGAGAACAAACCCGGCAGACCGTTTCGGCGGCACCGAAGGGGGAACACGAACAAGGAATCGTCGCCGAGGGAGTCCCGATGAGCCATCCTGTTCACCATGGTCCGGCCACAACGGCAAACGCCCGGAGCCGCCTCGCGCCGTTGCCCACACCATTTCTGACACCATCCCTGACACCATTGCTGGCGGGCACCGGGACAGTGGTCGGGAGCGCGGTGATCGCGGTCGTCCTGGCTCCCGCCGATGCCGTCCAGGGACAGTGGCAGCGGCTGATGTACCTGCACGTGCCCGCGGCCTGGTTGGCCTATCTGTGCTTCGCCGGGGTTCTGGTGGCCAGTTGCTTCCAGCTTCGCCGACCGGCCAGCCGGTTGCCGGCCCGGTGGGGACGTGCGGCTGCTGAGCTCGGCGTCGCGGCAACTGGCGTCACGCTGCTCGCCGGAAGCATTTGGGGCCACGCGGTCTGGGGTGTGTGGTGGGCCTGGGATGCACGGCTGGTGTCTACCGCCGTGATGTTCCTGGTGTATCTGGCCTATCTCGCCCTCCGCTGGACCGATGGGCGTCTCCCCGGCCGGGCCGCGGCCGGGGTGGGCGTGATCGGCTTCGCAATCGTTCCGGTGGTGCACTTCTCGGTCATCTGGTTCACCACGTTGCACCAGCAAGCCACGCTCCTGGCGCCGCCGACCAAGGCACCGCCGATCGATCCACGGATGGCTGTCGCACTCGGCCTGTCCGTACTCGCGTTCACCGCGGTCGGCGTCCTCGCCCTCATCCTCCGGATGGGACTGGTCCGGACGCTGGTCGCTCGACGCAGAGCGGCGGACGAACTGCGGCGGTCATGACTGCCTTCCGCTCCGGCCGGTCCTGGCGGGCCCGCTTGGCAATTGCCGGCGTGCTGACCCTGCTGGGCGGGCTGGTGCTGGCTGCGGCGATGCAGGGCACACTCACCTATGCCCGCAGTCCCGCCGATCTTGTCGATCACCCCGGTGAGCACGCCCGGGTCGAGGGAACCGTGGTCCGAGGCACGCTGCACCAGCATGCAGGCGCTGCCGACTTCGAACTGTCCCGGGGCGGCACAGACCTCCACGTCCACGCCGACACGGCGCCCTCGGGAATCTTTCGTGACGGGCAGGGTGCGGTGGTGGAAGGCACCATGGGCACCGACGGCGTCTTCCATGCCGACCGCGTGATCGCCCAACACGGCAACCGCTACCGGGGCGCGGACACCGTACGGTCCGGCGGAGCCGGTCGATGATCGCCGTCGTCGGCTCCTTCGGCTTGTGTATCGGATTGTGCGGGGCGTTGGCGACGACGGGGCTGTGGGTGATCGCCGCCCGCCGGACCCGGGCGGCCGCCGACCCGCGTGCAGCGACCATGATCATTGCAGCCCGTCAGGCCGGCTGGCTGACGCTCTTCGGGGCGGCGCTCGCGGTCGCCGCGATGGAGATCGCGCTGATCGGCGACGACTTCTCGCTGACCTACGTCGCTGAGAACTCCAGCCGTGCCACACCGCTGCTGTTCCGGATCACCGCCTTGTGGTCGGCGCTGGACGGCTCACTGTTGCTCTGGCTGCTCATCCTGAGCGGGCACTCCGCCGTGTTGGCACATCGCATTGCTTCTCTTTCGGAACGATCCCGACGGCCCGACGGCGCGGTGGGGATGGTTGCCGCAGCAGTGGTCTCGGCGGTCGCGGCGAGTTTCTTCGCCGTCACCCTGATCAGCACACGGCCGTTCGCCCGCGTGCTGCCGGCGCCTGACGACGGGCCCGGACCGAACCCGCTGCTGGCCGACCATGTCGCCATGGCGGTGCACCCGCCGCTGTTGTACGCCGGCTACCTGGGCTTGGTCGTGCCGTTCGGCTATGCACTCGCCGCGCTGATCACCGGCGGGGCGCGGCAGAACTGGATGACCGCCGTGCGCCGCTGGGTGCTGGCCGCGTGGCTCTGCCTGACTGCCGGCATCGCGCTCGGCGCCTGGTGGTCCTACGCCGTGCTGGGCTGGGGCGGCTACTGGGCCTGGGACCCGGTGGAGAATGCGTCGCTGCTCCCCTGGCTGACCTCGACGGCCCTGCTCCATGCGGCTCGCCGGGGGCGGGCGGCATCCGGGTTGTGGACGGTGACGCTCGCCGCGGCGAGTTTCCTGCTGGTGGTCACCGGCACCTTCCTGACCCGCTCCGGAATCGTGGCCAGTGTGCACTCCTTCACCCGGTCCGACCTCGGTCCGGCACTGCTGGTGCTGTTGCTCGGCTGGGCCGGGGTCACGGTCGCTCTGGTCATCCTCCGCGGTGACCGGCTCGCGGCAGCACCCGCGCCGCGGTCGACCGACCTGCTCAGCCGCGGAACCGCACTGCTGCTCAACAACGTGTTGCTGGTCGGGTTGGCGATCACGGTGCTGGTCGGCACCCTGGTGCCGGTGGCATCGCAGGCCTGGGGCGGGCCGCAGCTCTCGGTGGGCGCGCCCTACTACAACCGGATCGCGGTGCCGGTCGCCTTCGGGCTGCTGGTGCTCGTTGTCCTCGGCACGATCGGCCGCCGGCGGTCGGCCGGTCCGGCGGCCTTGCGCCGTCGGGCCGCCCTGCCGGCCGGTGTTGCCGCAGTGGTCACCGCTGCGCTCGGGCTCAGCGGCGCCCGAGGCGTGGCCCCGGTGCTGGCCCTGGGCCTGGGTGCCGCGGTGGTGACCGTGGCGGGACGTCAAGTGTTCGGCGTTCTGCGCGGCACGCGTCCTCGCGGCTGGTGGAGCCGACGGTCCGCTGTGGGTGGGCATCTGGCACATGCCGGCCTGGCGATCGCGCTCGCCGGCATCGCGGCCTCGTCGTCCTGGGCAGCCAGCAGCGAGGCAACGATCAGGCCGGGCGGTTGGGTCACCGCCGGGGGCTCGGTCGTCCAACTGCACAGGGTGGGCCGCCACACGTCGGACGGGCGGACGGAAACCGCCGCAGAGCTGTCCATCACGCCGACCGGCGGGTCGACCAGGCCCGCGACGGCGGCACTCACCTACTACCCGGGACGCAGTCAGACGGTGCCCGTGCCGGCGATCGCCGGCACGTGGCGAGGCGATGCGTACGTGACGGTCCTGGCCATCGCCGACGACGGCTCCACGGTGACGCTTCGGGTGTCGGACGAGCCGCTGGTCGGTTGGCTGTGGGCCGGAGCCGCGGTGATGGTCACCGGTGGCCTGCTCGCGTTCGCACCCAGGCGAGGCGTCGGGCCGGTACGTGCTCGGCGCCGAATCGAGCCGACCGCCGCCGACGCGATCGGAGCCGCACCCGACGGTTTGGCGCCGGCCGACCTTCCGACCCCGGTCACATTGCGCAGAACCTGGGTGAACCGATCGTGAAAGACAGTCGATCGATGCGCCGACTTCTGATCACCGTGCTGGCGGTCGCGGCGTTGGCCGGGCTGGGAACCACGCTGACCCGCGCTCTCACCGACGGCGACGGATCGGCATCGGGTGCTGACGGGGCACAGCAGTCGACGGGACTGCTGGACCGGCCCGCGCCGTCGCTGTCCGGCCCGACCGTGATGGGCGGCACGGCCGCGCTGTCCCGGTATCGCGGCAAGGTAGTGGTGGTCAGTATCTGGGCGTCGTGGTGCGCTCCCTGCCGCGCCGAACTGCCGGTGCTGGCCGCGGCTCATGATCGCTATCGCCCGTCCCAGGTCGCCTTCCTCGGCATCGCCACCCGGGACAGCCGTTCGGGAGCCCGGACCATGGTGACCCGGACCGGCCTGACCGGTGTGCCGAGCATCCTCGACACCGACGGTTCGATCGCCATCGACTGGGGTGCTACAGGCGTACCCGAGACCTTCGTGGTGGATCGCGCCGGGCGGATCCGGGCCCATCGGGTCGGCGCGATCACCGCGCATTGGCTGGACGACGCAGTCCGACCGTTGGTGGCCCGATGACCCACGACGCGACCGGCAGCCGGCCCGACCGAGGCCGTCGGTTGGCAAGGATCCTGCTGGCGACCCTGCTGCTGGTCGCCGTGGCCATCGGGCTCTGGAACGCGCACAGCAATGCCGACCGGTCATTGGCGGCCCGGCTGGACTCGGTCACCTCCGGGCTGCGCTGCCCGACCTGCTCGGGACAGTCGGTGGCCGACTCCGAGAGCGACCTCGCGCGGCGGATGCGTGCGGTTGCTGCGGAGCAACTGGCGGCCGGCCGGACACCGGACCAGGTGAAGACCTATTTCGTCCAGCGCTACGGCAGACAGGTGCTGCTGGATCCCCCGTTGTCCGGACTGGGGCTGGTCGCCCGGTTGGTTCCCTTCGTGCTGCTGGTGGCCGGTGGCGTGATCATCGCCCGTCGACTCGGCCGGCGACGCGGAATCCTGACCGGTGCGGTGTTCACCCTCGGACTGTCGGCGGTACTGGTCGGCACCGGAGTGCTCGGCCCGGTGATCCGACAGTCAGCCTACCCACCGCCCACCCTTCCGGCCGGCGCTGCTGCGTCACCGACTGCTTCAGCCCAGCGCACAACTGGCACGCATGCCGCCCTCGAGGCGCTGCAATCGGGTGATGCTCGGACCGCCGAGCGCGAAGCGCGCGGGGAGCTCTCCAGCGCCCGGCACGGCAGCCGGCGATGGCAGGACGCACTCCTGGTCCTCGGGCTGGCGCAGCACCAGTTGGGCGACAAGCAGGCCGAGGGCACGCTGCAGCGATTTCTGAACGCGGCACCGAAGCATCCTGCTGCGCCGATGGTGCGCAAGCTGCTCGCCGGCGGTTGAGTCACCCACGCCTGAGCCGTGGAACCGGTATCACGTGGCACAGTTTCGACGCGCACGGCCCCCGGGAGACCGGAATCCGTAACACGTGCTGCGGATTCAACGCGGCCCACTCCTCAGCCGTCGATTCGATTCAGCTCTGCTCACCGGGTCGGCCGTCCAATCGGTAACACGTGGCACGAATTCGCCGGCACGGGCAGCCGCGAGACGGGAATTCCTACCAGGTGTCGCGAAATCAGCCCCACCCCTGTCGCTCAGCGCCGCCACCCCGTCCCTTAGTGCCGCCACCCCGTCCCCTTGTCGAGTTGGTAACACGTGGCACGCTTTCGACGCCAGATGGCCGCCTCGAGCCGGGAATTCGTACCACGTGGTACGAATTCGACACCGGCAGCACGAGGCAGCACCAGGCAGCACGAGGCAGCGCGAGGCACGAGCAGGCCGGGCCAGGCCGCCTCAGCCGCGGATACCGACCGTGGTCGCCCCCTCGATGAAGTACCGCTGGCCGAAGGCGAAGATGATCATCATCGGAATGGTGACCACCAGCGAGGCGACCATCACGTACTGGTAGTCGCCGTG
>Ga0164242_10002428_pt1 | contig 21549 bp, 22 predicted proteins | sample OricomgcompostMG_FD_108783 | JGI IMG/M metagenome (GOLD analysis project Ga0164242, IMG submission 108783) | Miracle-Growth compost microbial communities from Emeryville, California, USA - Original compost - Miracle growth compost (MG) ... | reverse complement strand
TCGGGCATGATTATCTGGGACTATGTAACAACCTCGGCAGTCAATGGCTCACAGGCCTTCATCCAGGCCGATGCCTACATCAAACAGTGCCAACACCCACTGGCCATCTATACCTTGCGCAGGGCACTAGGCAACCTGATTGCGCTGGCGCTAGCCAGCGTGGCCCTAGCGGGCTGGGTGCTGATCGCGCTGCCAAATACCTTTGGCTGGACGTAGCTGGCAGCCCTGCTGATATATCCGATTCTGTTGCTGTTGGCCTGGCCGGTGGCCACGCTGGTCTCGCCTCTGGCCAGCCTGGGCGCCGGATCCAGCGTGGGCCACGGCTCGGCGGTCGCGCACCACGCGCACGTGGGCCCGCTGGCCTGCGTGGGCGCCGGCTGCATCGTCAACACCGGCGCGGCCGTAGAACACGACTGCCGGGTCGGCGACTATGCCCATGTCTCGGTGCACGCCACGCTGGCCGGGGCCAGCCGCATCGGCCGTTTCTGCATGCTGGGGGCGGGGGCCACCGTGATCGACCGCGTCGCCATTGCCGACGAAGTCTGCATCGGGGCCGGCGCGGTGGTGATTGCACCCATAGAGCAGGCGGGCACGTATGTGGGAGTGCCGGCACGGCCGACGGCGCGGCACGATTGAGCCGCCGCGACCGGGCGTTTCGATACAGTCAGGAAGAGAAGCGCCGCAGCAGTGCCCCGAGCTTGCGCAAAGGAGCCGTGACTTTCCAAGACATGCTGCTATGCATGGCCTGGAGTTGCGCTTGCAAATCGCGGCTTTCCGCCTCGGCCCGCGCCAGGGCATCCTGCATTTCAATCCGGGCGCGGTCCGCCGCGCCTTTGGCCTGCTCCGCCCGCTCTTCAGCCTGCTGAATGCGGGCGTCTCTCTGGTTATCGTAGCCCCGGGCCAACGCGGACAGGCTCAAGCCGTATTCCGCCTCGAATGGGCGCGCCAGAGCTTGCAGCAACGCTTCGGGTCCGGCTTTCTGGCCAATGACAGCGTAATCCGGGCTGGAGCCGGTCAGCACCTCGATCAGGGAAATACAGGGCGATGAGGTCAGCCCTTTGTTTTCCTGCAATCGCAGGACTTTAGTGCGCGCGTAGCCGGCATATTCCACCAGGAAAGACAGCAGTTGATCGGGAATGGGCCGCTGATGTGTCGGGTCGATGTAGAAATTACGCGTACCGACGCCGATGTTTTCAGGGTTGGGAGTTTCCAGGATCAGCAGGCCGCCCGGCCTGAGTATCCGCAGCGACTCGGTGATGACACTTTGCAGTTGTTCGAAACTGATGTGCTCGACTACATGGAAGGCAGAGACGACAGCCTGGCTCGAATCGGCCAAGGTCTTCAGGTGCGCCACGGCATCGCCCTGATGAGCAGGCAGCCCCAGTTCGACACAGGCCTGCAACATGCCGGCGTCCAGATCGACGCCGTAGGGCTGCAGTCCCAGCTCCTGCATCAGCTCCAGCCATTCGCCTCTTCCACAGCCGATGTCGAAGCTGCCGCTACCCGGATAGGCCTGCGCCACCGGGGTGACGAACGGCAGATATTGCTGCCGCAACTCCCGGATCGTGTTGCGCGGGGCGTAATAGCGCTCTTCGAAAGCGCGGTAGAAATAAGTATCCATCGAGTGTCCGACAGGTTTCAGCCCGGACTCGTTCCATTGCGGGGTGTGGAATTGAGCCAGCCCGTCCCGAGCCCGTCAGCCTGCACATCAAGCCGCACACACGGCCGTTACCTGGCAACCGTGAGTCCGGACGATGGGAAATGGAGAATTCGAGTATTTTGAATCAATGGCTTACAACTATTGTAACTGAATTTTAGTGGTATGCCTGTAATGCCGTAGTTTTCAAGGCCGGCCTTTGTTCCCTCCTGCATGCTAGGGCGCCCCAGGCAATACAATTAAGTAACAATTGTGTTATAACATTTCAAATTCAATTCTATAGTTAAATAGAAATATTAATAATATAGGCAAATCAATAGAGACAGAGCATGAATCACAGTTGGACAAGGACGTCCATATTCATAGCTGGGGTTATCTGGATCTGCTATAGCTGGACATTCAGCAACGCAAGACTGAGTGCTGATTGTGAATATGTCAGAGCCCTGTATCTCGTAATCCTGAATCGGGAACCCGACGACAGCGGATACAACAGTCATTGCAAAGAATTGATTTCCGGATCTCTTACCAGAAAACAGCTTCTGGACGTCTTCCTCTCTTCTCTGGAATACAAATCTCATCACCGTCAATCCCAGCGATAACGGGGCCATGGGCAAGAAAATCAATAAACTGATGGCCGATGCCAGCCATCTCATTCTGGCGCTACTGCTGCTTGTACCGATCCTGCTGGTGACGAAGTTCCCCGACTGGCTGCTGTCGGCCGGATTCTTGCTGACCGCGGTTTGGCTGAGCAAGAGCTGCAAATGGGCTGGAGTATTGGCCATACCTCTAGTGGCTCTATCGCTGCTTCAGTTCGGCAATTATCTATACAGCGCCCACATTCTCGACAAATATTTCTGGATGTCGATGTACTCGACCACCTATTCGGAAGGCTTGTCTTATTTCGATGCGCTGAAAACCCATGGCCAGGGGTTCCTGGCTCTTTACGCGATATGCTGCGTTTATTGTCTATATCATTTTTATCGTAGCCCTAAAATTCCCTACTCGCTCGAAAAAATCGTAGGGCTATTCGCCTGCGCCACTATTTTCTGCCAGGCGCTCATTGCTCGATACCCCATCCAATACATCCAAATCAGAGACGTCTTGAAAAACACCTATTTCAACAAGGTCGTCAGCGGACTGGAGTCGGCAGCCAACTTCACCGTCTCATCGAAGCCCGTCGCCCTGGAGAAATCCGCCCAAGGCGCCCCCGCCCAGTCGATATTACTGGTGCTGGGGGAATCCGCGAGCCGACTCCGGATGGGCAGCTACGGCTATTCGAAAAACACGACGCCGATGATCGGGCCGGACGCCCATCTGTTCCTCAATGCCGTGGCGGTGGGACCCAACACCCAGCCGAACGTACAGGCTTTGTTTACCGGGTTGATCGACTCGGACCCCAGACGGGCCGGCCAGAATATTTTTCGCATCGCCAGAATGATGGGATACAGAACAATATTCATCGACAACAACGGCTATCAACGCGAAGATCCGGTAGTTCAAATGGCGTCGACGTCGGATACCTACATTTCAATGAACAAGGCCGGCCAGACCAGCACCGAAAATGACGACAAGATCAAGTACGATGAGGTGTTGCTCAAACCTTTCTCTGCCCAATTGAAAAAAACGGATTAAGCAAGGCCATTTACATAGTGCATATTGTCGGCAGCCACCCGAGCCAGAACAGGCGCTATCCGAAAGATTTCGACAAATTCTCGAGTTATTACGACAATTCGATCTTTTATACGGATCACATTCTGAGCCGGCTAAAGACTATGTTCATGAAGGCAATGAACAAGGCTGCCGTAGTCATTTATGTGTCGGACCATGGGGTCGGCCTGCCCCCGGGTTGCGGCCTGGGCGAGACTCCCAGGCCCGAGAATCTCAGTTATGGAGCCGACGATCATTTTTTTCGAATTATGCCGTGCCCTTGATCGTATGGACAAATCCGGCATTCGAAGCACAGAGTCCCGGGAAATTCCGGGACATGCTGGCCAACGCGAAGATGCCGATAGACCACCGGTTCCTGTTATATACCCTGGGCGATTTGATGGGGGTCGAAAATATCGACCATACACCCGTCAAGAAATTCTCGATTTTTTCTCCAAGCGCGAACTTCGTCCCCAGGGACAATGTGGATGGCGACAATATCGACGATCTGATTCGCCAAGGCGCAACATGTCGGGAGCCCTAACAGCAGCGCGGTGATCCCTGTGCAAGGAGCCGCTCTACGCTTTAGGGCGGAACCGCAGGCCATGCACCACGGTCTTGCGCTATTTTTCCACCAGCTCGTTCAGGCGCTCATACCCCTGCGAGCCGGTTTCATAGTAGTAGATCTCGAATGTCGGGCAGCCGAACTTCCGGCTGTATGGCCCCAGTTCACGGACATCGTCCGCATAAATATGATTGTCCCGCTTCCCCGCAGGCGTCAACCTGGCCACCACGACACCGCTGAATTTCAAGCTGGCATACGGCGCGAGATTGTTCAGCCATGCCTGATGATGCAAATTGTATATGACCTGCAAAGAGCGGCTACTGGTGTCGGAATAAAGATCCAATGGCCTGGTGGTCCAGAATCCGCCCACGGTGTTGAAAGGCTTTTCATGCATCACGCGGTTGTAACATTCCACGCCGCCAGCCATATTTCCCATATGGGGTCGACCCGCCGTATCTTTATAAAGCCACAAACAACAGAGAGCGGTGGTAAGCAAAACACCAACCCACGCCGATGTCAGAATCTTGTTGTAGTTGACGCCCATGGAAAAACGAAGCATAGGGATCAACGACAACACCGGGAAGAACGCCAACGGCAGCCAATAGCGAGTCTAGGCATTTCCAGTCAGCATCGCTCCGGAAACACTCGAGATTGGCGAGCCCGCGGCGAACAGGGCAATGAGCGCCGCCGCCGCCCATGGGCCTGTTGCCGAACATGAGCGGTCCCGCGGGCGTTGCCTCCAAACCCAGGCGATGGCAAACAAGGCGGCAAGCATTCCCAGCGCCATCAATCCAAACTCAAACATCGCGACTGGCGTATGCGCCACCTCGCTCATGGTTTTTCCCACGAGCCTGGCTGCCGCCATGACATTTCCGAAATCCAGATATTGTGTCACTGGATTGCCCAGATAGGCCTTGCACAAGCCCCTGCCGGCGCTCCCCAGCGCTATGCCGGCAAGCTGGCTCGCCATGAGCAGAATCGCAGCCCAGCCGCGCAGCAGCCGAGCACAACGCAGTATGAACACGGCCGCAAGCAACGGCGCAGAGCACCGCAGGAAGAACAACGGGTCGGAAAAATATGTCAGCGCCGTAACTGCAAAAATACCAGCAAGGGGCGCGGCAATATGCTTGGCCCTGTATCCGGAGTCATTTGTCCGCAAGACAATCCACGCCGCCCAGTACAACACCAGCAGGCCGCATAAAATGACACCATAATAATAGGTGTTGAACAGGTACAAGGTGACAAACGCCTTGCCGTTGATATTTGGGGCCGTCTCGCACCACATGTACAGCAGAATTATTCCGACTGCCAACAATGAGAATGCGTGGGATGCGCGCCGTGTCTCGAAGAAAAGTCTGCCGAGCAGCCAATAGCGCGTATATAAAAGCGCCACTGCAATCGCGGAATTGACCAGGAATGAAGCACGGATTGTCGGGGCGATTAATGCGCTGACCGCATATAAGAGCCCTTCCGGGAATAAAAACAATTGCGACGACAGCACCCAGTGAAACGGCTCGCCCGCCCGCAAGGATTTCCACAACAAAGCCAGAGTCAGCGAATCTCCGTTGTAAAAATAGACGCCCCGGCTAAGCAGCTTCCGATACCAGCTCCAGTCGGGGGCGGAGCCGCCCTCCATGTATCTGGCGCCGACAATAAAGTCAGCCCCTCCGCCCGCGCATGCGAGAAAATCATCGATATAGCGGGGGTCATGGGACAAATCGGCATCCATCCGCAGTACATAATCGGGCCCATCCTTCAAGCCCAATACAGTCTTGAAGCCGTGAATATACGCTTTACCCAGGCCCTGCTTCTCTCGCCGTACCAACACATCAGTCGCGGAACGCTCGGAATGCAGGTCATTGCTCAATTTCCGAGCCGCATCTGCCGTTCCATCGGGAGAAGAGTCGTCGATCACGAGAGCCCGGAAATCGGCATCCGGAATACGACGGCTGACGGCCGCCAAAGCCGGAAGCAGCTTTGCTATATTATCGGACTCGTTATATGTGGGAACCAATATCGCAATCTTCATGAATTTTTTTCTACAATATCCCACACCAGGAAGCCCGGGAACCGAATTACTCGGCCAGCACCTCGCAACTTGCGGACAATATTTTCGGCCGCTGCCCAGCCCAGATTATTTGATTCGAAATGCCCATTTGTCGCTTAGCATGAAATTGGCAATGCAGACGATTCCTATCGCAATCAGATTGGCAAATAAATAATACGCGCCCAATCTTGCCAGTAAATTCGTCAACGCCAACTGGATTGCCACGCCAAGCCATGAGGCTACGACATAGCGGCCAAAGCTTGCCAGACCTCCTCCCGCGTGGCGCGCAATTTTGCGATCGTGCCATGTCCAATGATGATTCCACGTATAGTTGTTGACAATCGAGCAAGAAATGGCAAATATCAGCGCCAAATTCAAGCTCAAGTCGAAACCATGGAAATCGTGGCTGACGCGGCTGAATAAATATTCTTTGCCGACATACAGCATGGCCATATTGACCGAGATGCCCGAGACGCCAACCAATGAAAACTTGAAGAAACGATGGCTGGCCACCCGGGAAACCAGCAACGAGCGGGAACTCATCGTAGCAGGCGCCGTGAAGCCATGATACCGTTTATATGCTGGGAATGCCGTTGAATCAATGGGTTGCGCCCTCTCCGCGAGATCCGTGCACACCGTATACTCGCTGCGGCCACGAATGACGTTCCCGCATTATATAAAATCGAGTGCGCCGCCCCTGGGCACAGAGAGCATGAGAGAAGATCGTATCTGCAATCCTCCCTGCTGCGGGCGTAAGGAAGATAGAATAGCGGCCGTGGTCTTGCAAAACTCGGCCATGACGCGCATCCGAGGCACTCCTGTCATGGGCACGCCGGCGGGTGCAATCAACGACTCCAGCCTACCGAGAATATCCGGCCCATATGTTTGAAATTTTTTTCTTATGAAGATATCCATTGCGGGAACGGGCTATGTGGGGCTCGCAAACGGCATATTGCTGTCGCAACACCACGAAGTCGTTGCCCTTGACATCATTCCTGAAAAGGTGGCCATGCTCAACCGCAGGGAATCGCCACTGCATGACGAGGAACTGGAACGGTACTTGCAAAACAGGCAATTGGATTTCAGGGCGACACTGGACAAGAAAGAAGCATACGAAGGCGCAGAATACGTCATCATTGCAACGCCGACTGATTACGACCCGGAAACCAATTACTTCAATACCAGGTCCATTGAAACAGTCATCCGCGACGTGATGGCTGTCAACCCCCGGGCCACGATAGTAATCAAATCCACCGTCCCGGTTGGATATACCGTAAAAACCCGTGCGGAGCTGGGAACTCGCAATCTCGTCTTTTCCCCTGAATTTTTGCGTGAAGGGCGCGCGCTCTACGATAATCTATATCCGTCACGCATTGTCGTCGGAGAACGATCCGAGCGCGCCCGAATCTTCGCAGGCCTTCTTGTGGAAGGCGCCATCAAAAAGGACGCTCCCACACTCTTGACCGATGCGACGGAAGCCGAAGCCATCAAACTCTTCGCAAATACCTATCTCGCCATGCGCGTCTCGTTCTTCAACGAATTGGACACCTATGCAGCGACGCATGGGTTGGATACCAGCCAGATCATCAATGGAGTGTGCCTCGATCCTCGCGTCGGCAACCATTACAACAACCCCTCATTCGGTTACGGGGGCTACTGCCTTCCGAAAGACACGAAACAACTCCTTGCCAACTATCGCGACGTACCCCAGAACCTCATCCGGGCCATCGTCGAGTCGAACGCGACTCGCAAGGATTTCATAGCCGCTGATATTCTTCAGCGCAAGCCCAAGGTAGTGGGCATCTACCGCCTCATAATGAAGGCGGGCTCGGACAATTTCCGGTCTTCCTCCATGCAGGGCGTCATGAAGCGCCTCAAGGGAAAAGGCATCGAGGTCATCATCTACGAGCCTGCATTACATGAACGGGAATTCTTCCATTCCCGTGTCGTCACCGATCTGCAGCAGTTCAAAAAAGAGGCGGATGTAATCATCAGCAATCGGATGGCCGCCGCATTGGAAGACGTTCTCGACAAGGTCTATACGCGAGATCTTTTCGGCAGGGACAGTTGAGCTCGCATGCGATCAGGCTATTTATCTTCGAATCAAAATCTCAAATCCATTCGGACCGGGCGCGAACGGGAAAATACATGACTAGAAATCAGGCTTGGACACCTGGCGAGCTGATGCTGGCCGCGGCCGCAATCCTGTTTGTGCTCTTTATCCAGGGCGCAGTGCCATTCATGACGACACCCACTGTGGGCCAAGCCGTCTGGTCAATGGGTTTTTCCCAGTCCTTCGCCAAGGGAGCGCTTTTTGACTTCTATGTCCACGATTTCGGAATCCCGAAGCCGGCCGCAATGGCGTTTGGGCTTGCGGGAGCATGGCCCGCCAGCCTGCTGATTCGACTGGGCCTGAACTCGGCCGACGCGTATACGGGAACAGTAGCGCTGTGGCTGGCCGTGGCAATGTATTGCGCGTACCGGATAGGCCGGCGGTTTGGCTCAACGCGGCCCGTATCGATACTGGGGGCGGTGGTATGGACGACCATGCCGATCGTCTGGGCACACGCCGGGTACAGCATGCTGTCGCTCGGGATCGCACTGCTTGCCTTTTATTTCTTTTCCGCCATCAAGCTATTCCTGATTCAAGCCGAATCCCCCCGCATAACGGGCACAACCATTTCGCTCTACCTTTCTGCCGCAATCATTGCCATCTTCATGGATGGCTATACCTTCATGATGTTTGCCACCGGAGCGAGCGTCCTGCTGCTCTACTGCTTGATCACCCGCCCTCGATGCAGGCCGGCATTGATAAAGATCGCGCTCCCCGCTCATATAGTCAGCTTCGGACTTGCCTATGCGCTCTTCAGAGCCTATATCGGGAAATCGAACTTCGATGCGCAGCCTCTGGATTTTTTCAGGGGATGGGGGCTGGACCTATCGTTCCTTGCAATCCCCACGAAAGGCATATTGTGGCTACCGGATCTGCTGGGCTTCGGCGTAAACCGGACGGACAAACTTTATTTTGGCGACTCTTCTGTTTGGGCGACCACCTTCGGCGCTCCGCTGCTGGTGCTCGGTCTGGTAGCCTGGTGGCGCCTGCGACGCCACATCAGAATTTCCACGGGAGTGCTGCTGGTCGCAATAATCGGCTTCTACATGTCGCTCGGTCCATCGCTAAAGATCGACTCGATGAAGCCGGAGCCTTTGCAAATAAGCCTTCCCGGGTCACAAAGCGCCTTGATGCCTGCGCAATACGCCGTAATGCCTACGGGCACGGCCTGGATATCGACGAAACTGCCCGGATTCGATGTCATGCGGGCGTCCTACAGGTGGTCTGCTCTGGGCATTTTTGCGCTATGGCTCCTGTGCGTGATTGCCACGGCAAATTCGAAACAAAGAGCCAGAAAAATCTGGCTCGCCGGCTTGTTCATCCTGACTCTCTTCAATCTACCGAATCTACAAGACAGATGGAGGGATGGCACCGACAATCGCAAAATACTCCAACAGATCGATCGCGAGCCCGTTGCCGAACTGCGCCGGCATGTCCGTCCTGGTGAAACTGTTGCCTTCATTCCCTGGGGAAACGATTTTTTTGCCAACTATCTGGCGCCCGAAGTCGGTTTCCGTACTTTCAATATAGGCGGGGATAAGAATCTGGCCAGCGCACAGTCTGCCTGGCCTTTTGACATGCTAGCCGCCGGCGGAGAAATCGATACATGGAAGGCTCTCACCGCGGTGAGAATGCTGATCGACGGAACCGCGGATGTGCTCGTCATACCGTACTTCCATATGCTTTGGTCTTCTCACTTATGGCCATGTGTCGACCAGTCAATTGCCAGGCTGACCGATGCACAAAAGAAAGGCCTGCGCAGTACCCCGGGCTTTGTATGCCCCGCGAAAAGGCGGGCCGAGCTCAAGAGCATCATTCTCGCCCTGCGCGCCAAGCCGTACCTGGATGTATCCGACACCCCGCTGTTCGCTACGGTCCGGCTGCGTGCCGAATTCTCGGGAAAGGCGAACCGGCCGTCGCTGCTCGATATGCTTTACCACTCTATCCAATATCCGCTCAAGTTCGGAACCGACACACAGACAAGCCCGTATATTCTGGCGAGCGGCTGGCACGCAATGGAAGCGCATCACGTATGGTCGCAGGCTCGTGCCAGGCTGAGACTTCCAATTCCCAAGGAATGCGAAACCGGCACATGCAGCGCCACGCTTCGATTTGCAGTCTTCGGCGCAAGCCCGCAGCGTCCGGTTGAGGTTTTATTCGACGAGGTCGGCCCCGACCATCAATGGCATGAAAAGATTGTTCTTTCCTCCGCCGATTCAACCGACATCAAGGTGCCCTTGGCCGACAAGAAAAATCCATGGCAAGACATTTCCGTCTCCATTCCCGATGCAACATCGCCGGCGGCGCTGAGCGGCTCATCGGATGAGCGCATACTCGGCATTGCACTTCAGCAAATCACCCTGTCAAACCACTGACCCACTCAATGCGTCGTTGCCGTATCGGCTTTGACGGTCAATAGCGTAGCCACCAGAAAGAAGATCGCATCTCCGGCTACGGTTACGACGCGTCCGACAACCACAGCAAGCAGCAGATCGGCCTGGGAGAACAAGCCGTGCATCAGAAAGAGCAGTATCAGTTCCCTCACGCCCACACCGGCGGGCGCACCGGGCGTGACCAAGCCTGCCAGCCATGCCAGAACATATGCGGCGCATAGCGAAGGCCAGAGCCTGCCGTCGGCTGCCGGAGCAATCGCCATCAGCAGCCAGATGAACAAGGAACCTGAAATCCCGAGAAATACCAGATGACAGACCCAGGCGCGGACACACAAGCGGCCAAAGCCCCGCCCCAGCACCCAGGCCATCAGCGCCACCGTCGCAATAAATATGCCGAGGCCTGCGGCTATCGGCCATGCAAAAGCAAGAGGCGAGGCCAGGCCGCTGTAAGCGATGCCTGCAAGCACCAGCAAGCCCAGTTCCCAGGCCGATGATTTGGCCAGCACCCAGCCCGGCACCCCGTCGGCCATCCCCAGGGCCTGCCGGCCGGCGAAGTGGAAAATATTTCCGGGGACATACTTGGCCAACTGAGAAATGCCGTACACCTTGATGGCCCAGAGCGCCTTGACGCGCGTCGCCATTCGGCCGAGCAGATCGCGCCAGGCAGCGGCAAGCAGCAGATTTGCCCCGGCATATGCAACTGCCGCTATTCCGGCTACCACCCAGACACAGCCGCCAAGGTGGCTGAAATCGATCTCTTTGCCATAGGCATGGAAGCGGATGCCGACAAATGCGACGCCTGCGACGGCCAGCACTGTTCCCAGCCCATTGAGCAGGCGCTTCCATGTCGACCCTGCCACGGCCATCTCAGAATCTTCTGGGCCGACACAAGAGCATCGTCCAAGGTAAAGGATTTTTATATTCCACGACTTCGAAATACCGTGACACCAACTTTATGAATCCTCTCCGGGACCAATGCTGTACATGCCCCGGAGTATTGCCCAGGCTGGATATGTACTTGCACCGCAGCAGGTTCAGACAGCACCAAAGCGGCTCCCTGGGCACGCTGACGATCAAGTGGCGCTGCGTGATTCCCTGCAAGGCCCGCAGCCCGGCCTCCGGGTCTTCCAGATGTTCCAGCACCTCGCAGCACACGACGAGGTCGGCAGTGTCACGCCCCGGGACCAGATCATAAATACTGCATACCGAAAACAAGTCGGCAGCCAAGCCGGCCGAGCTTGCATTCGCCCTGGCAATATCAATGACCTGGGAAGAAAAGTCGCTGCCGCGCGTGGGAATACCTTCCCGGTTCCATTTCGCAACCCAGAATCCCTCCCCGCAGCCGATTTCATGAATGGAGGCCGCTTCGGCCTGCTGGACGAATCCCGACAATACGTTGTCGAACCCGGCCATCAGCCTGCGCACGACAGGGTTGCCGGAACCGTACTTGTCGTAAGTGTTGCCCACCACGATGCCGTCTTCTTTCAAGCCTCCGGAAATCCTCATGGCCGCGCGCTCCTTGTCACGCATTACGCGCATTCTTGCTGTCGGTGGAGTCAGGCGCTGCCGTGAGCCGCAGCATGTACCTGACATCCTCCATCAGCTTTCGATTCGCCGCCAGCAGATCGGCAACGAAAGCGATCAACACGGTCTGGAAGCCCATACCCATTAACAAACTGGCCAGGATCAATGACTGGATATGCCCATCGCCATCGCCGTCCAGGTAATACCCAAGAAATCGCAGTCCGATCAGGAAGCCGACGGCGAACAGCACACCCCCTATCGTGCCGAAGAAACGAAAGGGCCTGTAGACGACGAAGATGCGGATGATCGTGACAATGCTGCGCTTGATGTAGGAGGGAATGCTCTTGACCAGACGAGAAGGCCGCAGGTCTTCGTTCACACGCACCGGCACCGAAACAATGGCTATGTTCTTCTGGCCTGCCTGGATAATGGTTTCCAATGTATAGGTGTAATCGTTGAATACCATGAGGCGCTGCGCGGCCGCGCGGCTGATGGCCCGAAAACCGCTGGGCGCATCCGGGATCTCGGTCTTGCTGGCAAGGCGCACGACCCAGCTTCCCAACTTCTGCAGCAGCTTCTTGCCCGGCGAGAAATGTTCAATACTCTGGATCGGCCGGGCGCCTATGACGATGTCGGCATTGCGCTCGAGAATGGGGCGGGTCAATGCCGGGATATCGTCTGCGCAATATTGGTTGTCGGCATCCGTATTGACGATGACGTCGGCCCCCAATCGCAGGCAGGCGTCCAAACCGGTCATGAATGCGCGCGCGAGCCCCTGATTGCCCACATGCCTCACTACATGATGGACACCATGTTCCCTGGCCACTCTGACTGTCTGATCCCGGCTGCCATCGTCTATGACGAGCCACTCTACCGCATCGAAGCCGTCGACCTGCGTGGGCAGAGCAGCCAATGCCACGGACAGGGTCTTTTCCTCGTTGAAGCAAGGAATCTGTATGATCAACTTCAAGGCTTACCCCTCGAGATTATCGAACCGTTGTCGCACTGAAAAAATGGAATGCCAATCCCGGCTTGCTCCACGCCTGCGCCAGGATCCGGCGTCTTATGGCCGCGATTGTAACGTACAAGGTTTACGTTGTAGCGACAAACGGCGTGGGCTCGAAGGCGGCCTCTTTCCGTATGTCATAGCGCATATATGCGGACAACAACTACAGAAAATGCCAATATCCGGCCATCTCCATTTCCGGGCGTACGCGCATCGGGAAAGTCAAAGGTCAGCACATTGACGGGCACGTTGAGCAAAGCCTTGTCAACCTTCAGGACCGGAAACCCGCCTTCGGGGACTTTACCTTCAAATACAGCGTGGCCATTCGCGCTCACTTTCACATGTTGAGAGCCAAGCGAACTGCCCCGGATTTCGATACCAAGTCCGCTTCGGGGCAAGGTATTCAATGCGAACAGAATAATACTGCGCCGGCCGTTCGACCATCTGTGGCCTGGCTCGGAAGTCGAGCATCCGGACACATAGAATTCGTCATCGTCGGATCCCAGCTCTGCCGGCAAAGATATCAATCGCGGCCTTCTATATTCGGAATAACCGTCGTCCGCATAGCCTGCGCATCCTCTTTCGAGATTGTAGTAGCGCCACCCCGATTCTGAGCTTACGGTCGACTGAACGTAGGACTGCGCCGCCCTGCCGTCGAAGCATGCAATATCGGAAATACTGTTTTTTGACGTATTCAACAATATCTTGCTAATTTCACCCGCATGGGAATATAAATAGACCTCTTTATTGCTCATGTGCGGGGCATGCCGGCCTCTTTCCACGAATATTTCAGGCACTGGATTGTATAATTGCGGAGCATGATCCAGCACGAATTCGGCCCATGGAGTATAAGCCTTTTCGGTATATCTCTTGGGAAACTTCGCATACTGCCAGCCTTGAACCACCAGAGCACATGCAAAAACCACATATAGGCTCTTTATATATACATTCTCGAAAAACAGGTATCGAACGGAAAACACAAGAGGGATACTGGCCCAATACGCGTAGCGCATCACATACGACTCACCGGAATTCCAGTTTGTGGTGGAGAGCGCCGGCACGGCAAGCAATAACGAAAGCAGCAAAAGCCATGAGAACCCGAATAAACCTGGGTTACGCCAATTGCCTTGCCGGCAGGAATTGGCGATCAACAGAAATGGAATCAGAACAAACAGCGGCCATAACAATATAACCATCCCTTGATTCATATCAAAATAAAGGGAAAACAACCGCTCCAGCGAAATCAGCTCATACCTTGCCATCCCCACATGAGCTATCAGATTATAGGCTCCGAAATGCAGCCAGAAGAAAACGGCCGACATCGAAGATGCCAGTATGCAGCATGGCCAACACCCCAGTCTGGCGAGTCCGGGGAATACAAAACCCTTATCCTTGGAAAAGCACTCGGCAAAGTCCTTTGCCAGGAACAGGGCAGCAAGAAAAATCGCCGGAGGGTTTTGCTGGGCCGCAATGGCCGAAAGCAGCGAGGCGTGGCAATATTTCCCTTTTTCATAAAGGGTGAAAGCCAGTGCCAATAAGGATGCCGTGAATACTTCGGGGTGTGTCCATCGGATATAAGGAATAGTGCCGCAGCCCCAGAACAGGCTTAGAATCAACAGCCTCGATGCTCGCGGAATAGCCTGACAGGCATATATCGCACAAGAGGCGGCCATCGCCATCATCAGATTGAACCAGATGAACGCCCAAGGCATCGCATAACCAAAGGCCTTCGCCAACCAAAGGAAAGGAGCGACAAGCAGCGAATATAGCCAGAAATGAAACGAGTAATACTTTCCTTGCAGGCTCCTGTAATAAGGCGGCGACCTGCCCAGGGTGGAAAATTTCAATATCCGGGATATGTTTGTTCCGACATTCGGCGAGTATCCGTTGATCTCTTGATATTGTTTTTCCGTAATGTTCGGGGCCCCGTGGTCGAGGAATGCCTCGCTCATCAATAGATACTCGCCGCCATTCCCGGTAAGCTCGGGGTGAATACCCGCGACACTGAGGGCAGCGCACGTCAATACGACGGCACAGCCCAGTAGTTTATATAGCCTACCCGCCAGCATTCATTCCACCTTCATAAGCGCAGCCATCGGCCGAACCGGCTAGTTCTTCAGCACGTATAGATGAATGGAGGTTACGGCAAACGCCAAGGCACGCATGTCTCCATTTCCCGGCGGGTGCGCATCGGGAAAGTGAAATGACAGTATATTAGTCGCCCGATTGAGCCAAGCTCCGTCGATTATCAGATAAGGGAAGCCGTTTTCAGGAATTCGCCCATTGAATATGGCATGCCCATTGATACTTACCTTCGCACGCTGGCGACCCAGGGGAGCCCCCTCGATCATCACACCCAGGCCGTTCTTCGGGATTTCCTTCAGGGCAAAAACAATATTACTATCCTGGCCGGTCGACCATCGATGGTTCGACTCGGCAGGCGACCAGCCTCCCGTATAGAATTTACTGTCGGTTGAACCGAACCCTATGAGCGAGGGCATCAGGTCCGGCATGCTGTATCGGGAGAACCCGCTACCCCAGCCGCTTCGGCATCCTGTTCCGAGATTGTAGTAGCTCCATGCCGCCTCCGCTCTGACACTTGATCTGACATACTTCATTGCGGCCTGGCCGTCAGAGCACAATACTCTGGAAATATTATTGACAGAGGTATTCAATAAAATCTTTCTTATTTCCCCTCTGTCAGAATACATATATATTCCGGAATTATTCCAGCCTTCTTCATGTCGACCTCTTTCGATAAATATCTCTGGAGCTGGATTATATAACCCCGGAGCATGGTTGAGCACGAATCTGGCCCATGGATTATATACCAAATAGTCGTATCTCTCGGGATATCTGGAATACACCCAGTTTTGAGCCAGAAAAGCGCAAACGACAGCCATATAAATTTTATCTATATATTTTTTCTCGAAAAACAAATACGCCGAAGAAAACAGAGCCGGAACACTGGCCCAATAGGCATAGCGCATCACATAACTTCCCCCCGAATTCCAATTCGTGGTGGAAAGTGCCGGAACGGCCAACAATATCGAGAGAAACAACAGGAAAAAGAAATTTGCCAGATCCGCCTTGCGCCTGAAGCCCGAATGCCAGATATTCATGGCCAGTAAAACCGGAGCCAAGGCCATGAAAGGCCAGAGCAATATGATCATTCCCTGATTTATGTCAAAATAGAACGAAAACAAGCGCCCTAAAGAAATCAGTTCAAATTTTGACATCCCCGCATGCGCGATCAGGTTATATACGCCGAAATGGGCCCAGAAAAAGATGGTCGACACCAGGGACACCAATATGCATCCCGACCAACACAGAACCCTGGCATATGAAGGGAATGCCATGCTTTTCTTCCTGCAGCAGTGCTTGATGAAATCAAATATCAAGAATATGGCTGTCAGGAAAATGGCCGGTGGATTCTGTTGAGCCGCAATGGCAGAAAAGAGTGCAGCCCCTGCATAGCGCTTTCCACTATAGTTGGTGAGCGCCAGAGCCAATAGTGCCGCGGTGAATACTTCCGGATGAGTCCATCTGAGGTAAGGAATGGTGCCGCAACTCCAGAACAGGCTCAAGATCAATAGCCGCGGCACTCTTGGAATCACCGCGCATGAATATATTGCCCAGGAAGCCACCAGCGCCATCACCATATTGAACCATATGAAGGCCCACGGCATCGAGTAGCCGGCAATTTTCACCAGCGACAGGAATGGCGCGACAAGCAATGGATATAGCCAGAAATGGTACGAATAAATCTTCCCCTGCCTGTCCTTGTAAAATGGCGGGAAAACATTCAATGGATGGGATTTCGCTACAGACGATATGTTTGTCCCATGATTCGGAGCATATTTATTGATTGCTTCGAATTGCTTTTCCGTGATTTCGGGGGTTCCATGATCCAGAAAAGCCTCGCTCATCAAGAGATACTCCAGCCCGTCTCCGGTAAGATTCGGATGGATGTGTCTTACGCTCAAGCTGGCGCATACCACAATTATGGCAAAGCAGAATATTCTGTAGACTTTGCTGCTCATTTTTTATCTAGCCTTTACGAGTACCAAGCCTATACCAAGCACGATCAAGCCGGCCCCCAAAAGGGAAACAGGGGAAATGGCCCTTTCCATGTAAAAGCCATAGAAAAACAGCAATAATATTGTCATCGCTACCATTATGGGATAGGCTACCTGCAATTCCATATATTTCAGACACCACGCATAGCACAGGAACCCGAGCCCATACGCGCCAATTGCCATCAACTTCAGCGAGGTGCTTTTGTCCAGGGAAAAGAAGCCGGCATTTCCGGCGGCTACTGCGCTCAACTTGAGCAGCACGCTCGCCAAAGCGCTGAAGAAACTGCTCAACAAGAGGGATATATAGCCCAGGAAAGATACATAGCCGGATGTCATAAAAATGCCTTGAGAAGAAAAATAGCTGGCTCGATTCTGGAGCCCGAGCAATGCATTCTGGCGGCGGCCGGGGTGGTTCCCTTCAAACAGCCGCCCAGAATATTGCTACGCACAGAATACCGACGAACCAGCTTACCCTGTCTTTGATCGCAAATATCACCGGGTCTTCATGCATAGCGCCTCTGTGCGTCAGCACCCATATGCGACTGACCCAGAACAGAGCAACGGGGCAGGCGAGCCATATCACTTGCGGAAATCTATACAAAGATATCGTGGAAGGATCCTGTATATAGAACGCGAGTACGACGACCGACAGGTATCCCGACGCAGCGCCCAGCGCGGCGAGTATTTCCAAGTCTCCGGGATAATAGCCTCGGCCTCCGGCCTTGCTGCTTTTTCCTGCGCGTCTGGCATCCATCAGTTCCGCATATCTTTTAACCAGAGCCAGGCTCAGGAAGAAGAACATGGAAAATGCAAGCATCCAGAAACTAGGGCGCAAATCGAAGGCAAAGGCCCCCGCGATGATCCTTATGGTATACAGCATGGCCAATACGATTACATCGGCGACCACCACTTTCTTCAAGCCGAGCGAATAGGCCAGGGTGATGATGTAATAAATTGCCATTACCGCGCTGAAGCCCGGCGGCAACAGCCATAGGCTTCCTGCAAACGACAGCGCTAGCAATAACGGAAATATCAATAGCCCCGTTCTGATCGATACTTTTCCAGAGGCAAATGCGCGGCTGCGTTTTCTGGCATGGCGCCTGTCGTCTTTCAAATCGAACAAGTCATTCAGTATGTACACGCTGGAAGCGCACAAGCCGAACAAGATGAATGCAATGGCATTGCAGGCCACCGCAGCGAAGTTTCCCATCTGGTGGCTGGCAGCCAGCGGAACGAAAATCAATATGTTTTTCAACCACTGATGCATGCGCAAGGCTTTCAACCAACTGATCAGCGATGCGTTATGTGTATTGATAAGTTCGATATCATTATTGTACTTTTTCGCTTTGGACAAGAGCCTGCCGGACGGATCTATCACATACGCCTTGCGCGCTGCTTTCCATATGGGAAGATCATCATGCGAATTTCCCACGTAGTCGAACCCGCCGTTTCCGAACAATTCGACCAGCCGATTCCGCTTGTTTTTTCCCGCCAGATTGACATCCCTATCGGTAGCGAGGATTTCGTCAAAGATCCTCAAGTGATCAAATATTTTCTGGGCATAGGCTCTATGGCTGGCCGTCGCAAGGATTATTTTCCTGCCCTTTTCCCGTTCTTTTTTTATCAGAGATATCACATTTTCGTTATAAGGCAGATGCTCAACATCGATGTCATGGTACTGGGTCAATCTTTCTTTCAGGTTCGCCTTGCCCTCCTTCAGCCATGACAGCATCCTCCATGCCGTCAAGGGATGAGATCGCCCGAAGTCGAGCGCCGCCTCTATCAATAAATCCGTCCGTATCAGCGTGCCGTCCAGGTCTATTACCAATGGAATAGAAGAATTCAAATCAAACCCCTACTGATGATCTTTATCAGCGCATATATGAATCAAACCGCAGGCGCTTGCTGCCCATGGCCCGCGCTCGCGGCTCATTTTTCTATTCGACACCGAGCCCGGTCAATGCGCCTCACAACATGGCCTTTTACAATGTAACATTTCTGTATCGACTTTTATTTGCCATCCACGAAACGCTTGTATGTTTGTATGTCTTCGTAGTGGGTCTGTTCCGCGCCTAGCAGAAGGCTGGATCGGCCACTGCTCGATAGAGCCTGGCATAGCTTTCCGTCATGGCATCCGCAGTAAACAGATTCAGGTAACGCTGCCGCGCCTGTTCACCATAGAAAGCAGCCTTTTCGGGTTCCGCCCACAATGCCCGCAACGCCAGAGCCAGGCTGCCCGGATCCGCCCCCGGCACGGTCAGGCCCGTTACGCCATCAAGATTGACATAACTGGTTCCTGTGCCAATTTCACAGGAGATCATGGGCTTGCCATGCATCGCTGCTTCCAGCAGTGCGATGCCGAAGGCCTCCGAACGCAAGTGCGAAGGAAATACGAAGGCGAAGCACAGCCGTAACAGCGCCGATTTATCCTGTGGCGACAAGGCCCCCACAAAGAGCACCTGATCCAGCCCCAGCGCACGGACCTGCGCCTTCAATTCTGCCTCGTCCGGGCCGGCCCCGGCGATGACAATGGGATACCGAGCCGAGCGAGCGGCCTCCAATAGATAAGACAACCCTTTGTAGTAGCGCAGAGCGCCAATGAAAAGGAAGAATCTTTCTGGTAGGCGAGCGCGCCATACTTCCAATATTTCGCGCTCCGGCACCATGGACAGAAAGGTATCCTCGATTCCGATGGGAATGACAGAGACCTTATTGCCGAAGCGAGACAGAACGGGGCTACTAGCTACGTAGTTGGGCGATGTCGCTACGATACGGCCTACGGACGTCAGAAACTTATTTTGTAATGGGCCATATAGCCTCAACAATGCTTGCTGCCTTACGATGTCCGAATGGTAGGTGACTATCGAAGGCTTCCTAATACGCGTGGCGAAATGCACCAGATCCATGAAAGGCCACGGGAAATGGTAATGGACCACATCGACGTCGCGCGCGAGTGCGGCAAAGTCGCGGAACGCAGACAAAGAAAAAGATGTCGACGCAACATAGAAATCGGTACGTGACCGATGCACCGTATGATTGTGGTACCGCTCGCCCCGAGCCGAGCCGCTGCGGCTCAATGCCAGTACCTGCGCATCGACTCCGTACCGCGGGCTGTTTTCCGCAAGCTGGTAGATGACTTCTTCGACCCCGCCGTAGGTCTCGGGGTAATAGGTCTTGAAAAAGTGCAGAACCTTCATGCCGCCTCGGCTACCCGCCGATATACGGCCATAGTTTCGGCAGCGCAGCGCGACCAAGAGAATCGCGCCACATGCTGCATCCCCCGCTCCGAAGCATCCTCGCGCCAGGCCTGGTCCTGCAGGCCTCGGGCCAACAATTCCGCCAAACGATCGATGTCCTGTGGATCGCACATCAAGGCGGCATCACCCGCAACTTCTGGCAGAGAAGAGCTCGTGGAACACACAACGGGTACGCCCGAGGCCATGGCCTCGAGCACCGGTAGGCCGAAACCCTCATAAAGCGACGGAAACGCGAACAGCGCCGCCCCGGCATATAGCATGGGCAGGTCGTCCGTAGGAACGAACCCCAGATAGTTCGCCCATCCTTCCCTGTGCGCCGCGTCGATGCGGGCATGGATCGCTTCGCTGCGCCAGCCGCGATAGCCCGTCAGCACCAAGGGGTGGGATTGCCGCAAGGCCAGAGGCAGGCGCGCATAGGCGTCGAGCAGGACAAGTATGTTTTTCCGCGGCTCTATGGTGCCCACGAAGAGTGTGTACGACTTGTACTTCAAGCGATAGCGGGCCACGCCTTGCAACTCATTGGCGCCCCGCGGGTGGAATTCCGGCCCGCAGGCCAGCGGCACGGCATGGATCCGGTCCAGCGGCCAGGAGAAATAGTCGGCTACTTCACGGCGGGTATATTCAGAATCGGTGATCAGCGCATCGGCTCGCTTTATCGCCTTCAGGCATTCCTTGCGCATGAAGCGCAGCCGTTCCGGCGCGTGGCAGTGCGCCCAGGTGAAGGGAGACAGATCGTGAAAGGTCGCGATCTTGCGGCCCGGGAAATCCGGCAGATAAAAATTGGGGCCATGGTAGAGGAAATCGTCGAACCCCTTCAGTACACTCCTCCTGGATCGTTCCATAAATATCGCATAGGAGCTGCTGAGCACACGGCTTTTCTGAACCATCCGCTTGAGCTGGTAGCGGCCATCGGACTGTTCCGCCGGGCGAGGCAGGTTATCAATGAATCCGCGCCCGGAAAAGAAACGCAACTCCTGCAGCTGACCGGATCGTTGCAAGTGCACCGCAAGCTCATAGGTATAGCGGCCTATGCCAGTCAACGGGTAGCGGATCGGCTCCGTAGACAGGATCAGTTTCATACTGCATCGGCCGCCAGCATCCAGCGCAAGGTATCCTGCAACTCGATTGGCTGCCACTGGCCCAGCAACTCGCGCAAGCGCCCGGCATCGCCGCACAAGATCTTCACTTCATTCTTACGCATAAAAGCCGGATTGACCTCGACACGGATGTGGTGGCCGCTGATCGCCTCGCATGTCTTCAG
>Ga0164242_10002427_pt1 | contig 21555 bp, 22 predicted proteins | sample OricomgcompostMG_FD_108783 | JGI IMG/M metagenome (GOLD analysis project Ga0164242, IMG submission 108783) | Miracle-Growth compost microbial communities from Emeryville, California, USA - Original compost - Miracle growth compost (MG) ... | reverse complement strand
ATCTCCGGCTAGACGGTCGCCACGCGCCGCCATGCTCAACAGCTTGGCCGCGACGGACAGCGCAGCCGCAGCCCCATCACCGTCCGACACAAAGCCGAGCGCCTCGGGCCGGGCCCCCACTCCACCGAGGCGTCCAATCACCCCCAGAGTGGGCGCGCTGCCTCCGCCGCTCTTGCCCTGCGAACCCGGGACGCGAACTCTCACAAAATCTGTCGTTCCTCGCTCGCCACGGACCGGTGTCACCCCGATATCGCACTCCGCCGGCGCCGCGAACTCATGCAGGTAGCGCGCCACATCGTCACCTGTGACGACTGGTGAGTCCAACAAATCGACAAGCTCGATGACATGCTTCAGCACCAATGGCTCCTCTCGATCAGCTAGAGCAAGAGTGCTGTCGCGCTACGATCCACCACAAACATTTCTCAGTTATCGCAACGAGGCACCCGTGCGCGCTCAGGCTGCTGCTCCGACTCCCGCCGGGCTTCTGCGCACCGTCGATCGGGCGGCACAAGTCCTGCTCGGATTCACCACAAGCCGTCGTGACTGGGGAGTCACCGAGGTCGCCATCGAGTTCGGGTGGGACAAGTCGGTCGCTCAACGAATTCTCGCGACGCTCGCCTACCGTCGACTACTGATCAAGGATCCCGGGACACACCGATACGGCATTGGGCCCGCCGCGGTGCTACTGCACCGTTTATGGGAACGATCCGGGTCCCTGCAGCTCCTAGCCGGCGACCTGATGGAGGAGCTGACCTCGCTCACCGGGCTGACATCCGTGCTCGCGGTGCCCGACATCGCACATGTCCGATGCGTGCACGCCGTCGAGGGACGCACCGGGCGGATCCGTTACTACCCACTTCTCGGAGAGCTGTATCCAGCACACGCCGGCGCCACCAGCAAGTCATACTTCGCCTTCCTCGACGCGGCCCACCGCAAGAAGCTCCTGGACGGCAGACCCATGGCGAAGTTCACCGACCACACCGTGACCAACGGCACCGAACTCGAACGACAACTCACCGCGATCAAGTCCCAGGGTTACGCGTACACAGTCGGGGAATACGACGCCGGTATTGCGACGCTTGGCGTCCCCATCATGCTGCGGCACGAACCCATAGCGAGCCTGAGCCTCGGCGGCCCTCGAGCGTACGTCCCGGACTCGCCCCACCTGCTCAGACCCTTGAGAGAATGCAGAGACGCGTTTGAACGCCGGGTTGCCATTCCACAAGCCACCACTGTGCCCAGCTGAGACTCTCACCGGGGGATCTGGCTGGGTGGCTAGCTGGGGTCAATTCGGGCCCCAGCCCGCCCCGGCTCCATGCCCAGAGTCCTGGTGACGGGACCGCGAACCGAGTCATGATCATCAAGAAGACGAACAGGTTGTCGACGCTGAGGCTGTATTCGGTGACATAGCCGGCCGACGAACTCCGGTCCGGGCGATCCGTGGGAGAACAGGAGCAGCCCGACGGCGAACAGCACCGCGATTCCGACGTAGAAGATCACTCAGCGAGTCGCGTCGCGCATGGTGACGGGTGACTGTGACGGCCGCTCACGACCAAATCGAGGACGACGATGGTGACGACCCACACCAGGGGCGACACCGCAGAGACCATGGGCAGACTCCGGACAGGTGGGGCCTGACCCTGATTCTTGGACACGCTGATTCCAGCCTTGGGCTGGGGAGCATCGCGACACTACTGGTTATCTGGGTGGTACTCATTGTGCTGGGCGCCGTGCTACACGGACTGTTCTGGCTGCTGATCATCGGGGCGGTGCTGTTCGTGGGCACCGCCGTACTCGGCTGGGTCAAACGGGAAGCCCTCGGACACCGCCGATAATCCAGCAAACCTCCGCGCGATCTGCGGCGCGGAACGACGAACCCTTCAGGGGCCTTCTTCTGGGACTCGATCACCGGGCCCGGCCATGGCACCTGCAAGGATCGCCGTGGTCGTCCACAGAACGCTGCTGGGATCCACCACTCCGACCACTGAGGCAAGATACCCGTGAGATGGTCCGGTATGCCTGCGCCACCGGGTTCGCAAGGTCCGGCGGCATCCAGCTCCGAAATGGGGCTAATCCTGCTGCATGAAGATCACCACAATTGGGCTCCCGTCCACGCTGTGAGAAACCTCACCCTTTCTGGCATCAGCGCATTTTCCCAATCCCAGCGGCCGCCCCCAGTCACCATTTCAGTTACGATCGATATTCAATCCATCTTTAAGGAGGAGCTGAAGTGGTTCAACGGGTAAGCACCATCTTGATCAGTGATCTGACTGATCAGGAGTGCACCAATGGAGGCGAGACGATTGAGTTCACCTACCGTGGAGTGAACTACAGCATCGATCTCACATCGAAGGAAGCCAAGAAGTTCGACGACGTCATGTTCCCCTACACCGACAGCGCTCGGCGACTTGGAAAGCGACGCGGATCCAGGCGGTCCACCAGTGAATCCGCTGTCGATGCGAAGGCTGTCCGGCGCTGGGCCCAGGCCAACGACATCGAGGTACCGGCGCGAGGACGTATCCCCAACGCCGTGATCGATCAGTTTAGAGCGGGCGGGAACTGATTTACATCTTTGACTGACACTTGATTCCAACGCATATCGGGTGCGTCTCCCCCAACAAATCGCTTGCAAGAACTCTTTCTCCAGGTGAATCGGCGGGGTCCTCTCCCGCTTCTGCGCTGACGGCACGCCGGTTGAAGAACCGGAAGATGGGGGCTCGTGGCAGCGCGGACTCTGCGCGATATCTGACGCGAAGGGAGCTTCCACGGTGAATGGATCAGGTTTCGTGATTCGCCCCCATGAGAGCACTACTGGTCAAGCCGAGCCAGGATGTCGTTCCAGTGCCGGTCCGCGTCAGCGATGGCAGCATCCAGATTATCGAGGGCATCGTCGATGTCATGGAGCTACCGGACCCGCTCGGCAGGGGTCGGCGATGGCCGGGACGGTTCCGACGGCGTGGTCTGCAGACCCGTGGGGGCTGCGAGGGCAGGCGGTCGTTGGCTGGTTGCGGTGATCGTGGTCACGCGCCGCACGGGGAGGTGGGTGCCGTGCTCGACCCGCCCGTACCGGTCGACGAGGCGCATCGCCAGGCGTCGGGGACGGAGGTGGCGCAGTCATGCACCCGCACGTCGACCGGGTGGTCGTCGACCACGTCGGCGGCCGACTCCAGACTGCCGGTGTCGTATCAGGGAGTACCCGCAACCACCGGGTGAGAGCGCATGACGGGCGGGTCAACCCATTGGTTCGTCATGGAAAGGTCGATGGTGTCGATGCCGGGCACCGGCTCGGTACGCACCCGGGCCGGGGTAAGCGCGGTGATCTACCGACGGGTCCAGCCCCCGTGCAGCGACCACGAGCACGACGGCGTCCCGGCGCGCTGCCACGCCGTGCGGGTACCCATGCACCGGCAGGTGATGCAGCGCCTCGCCCAGGCCGAGCCACCGCGGACCATCCTCGCCCGTGGGATCGATGAGCTCTCCGGCGTGTGCCAGGGCGTCGGGATCGGCGGCCGTGGTGGTGCGCCGCCCAGCTCGGCCCGGGGGACCGCATGCCATGCGCGGATCGTCCCGAGGCGGCGCCGGATGGTCGACGGTGCGCCGGGCACTCCTGGAGGAAGTCCTGCACGGTCGGCCAGGTGGTCAGCAAGGCCGGCTTCCTGGTGGCCGCGCACCAGTCCTCGAACTGTTCCCAGTCCCCACCGTCACCGACACCCTCACCACCTCACACGCCGACTTATCCTGCAGCGTGAGGACGTGGGAACAGCCGGGTGCCATGGTGCTCAGAGTCCGAGCTTGCTGACGGCGTTGCCGTCGGCCGGGCAGTGGCGGCGCCGGTAGACCGCAACCGACTCGTGGGTACGGTGCCCGGTCTGTTGCTGGATCTCCAGCACGGTGGCCTGGGCGCGGTCGGCCTCAGTGACGAACCCGGCCCGCAGGCTGTGCGCCGAAAAGCCCTGGGTGGGAAGGCCGGCCTTGCGGCGGGCGCGGAGCAGCGCGTCGGTGACGGCCTCCCCGGACAGGCTCCGCCCGACCCTGCCGGTGCGGTGCACCGCCACGAACAGCGCGTCGGTGGCGGCGAAGCCCAGCGGCAGACGAGACAAGGGCACCACCAGGGGTGGTGCGCCCGGTGCGCGCCATCCGGGGGGTGTCTGGCACACGTGCGCCTCACTCCCCTGCCTCATCTTCTTTTGCTGGCGGAGGAACCACATCGCGGCGACTCGCTGCCGGCGACCCACGAGCCGGGACCGAGTGGAGGCCGCCAAGACCGACTCGTCGTACCCCGGTGGGGTCGCGGCTGCCGCGCCCAGCACCGCCCGCAGGCCCAGCCACCGGGTTAGCGCGCACGCCACACAGGTCAGGGTGTGCTTCCCACGAGGCAGGACCACGGTGTGCCCGGCGCCTTCTTGGTCCGTCTTGCTGAACGGCAGCACCCAATGGAACCCGTCGTGCGCGTGCCACCGCAGGTCATGAATGCGGGCTGTGACGAGTTCGGAACGGCGCCGGCCGCCGACGAATCCGGTCAGCAGCAGCGCCGCGTCACGGGCCGCGATGATCCCGCCCGGCCAGGTGGTGGAGGCAATCGCGGTGAGCATCAGCCGCAGATCCGCCAGGGTCAGGGGCTCGGCCTGCCCGGGCATCGCAACCTGCCGGGCCCGGGCCTGCCGGTGCCGGGCCCCGGCCAGCGCCTTCCGCACGATTTCGTCCCCGCCGGGCTGCGGGAGGTGGTGGGCGGCGTGCATGGCGTCGATTCCGGCGACCCACCGCATCAGCGTTGCGGCCGCATAGGGCCGGTTCCGGCCATCCTCGACGCAGGTGGCGTACTGGGCGAGATACTCGGCCACGTCCACCGGCACCGCAGGCAGCGACCGTCGACCGTCTCGGGCGCACCAGGCCTCCCATCGGCGCCAGTCCGCGGCATACGCTTGACGGGTCTGCTCCGACCTCGCGTCGGCGACTAACGCCGCGAGCCGGGCCGACAGGGCAGGGGTCTCTGGAACCGGAGACAGCGGCGAAATGGCCCGGCCACCGCCGGGGTGTGGCACCTGCGGGGCGCCTGCTGCATCGGTCATAAGCGGTCCGCATTCCCAAGGGTGGGGGACCATATGCCCGGTACTTCGGCGAGGCCGGCGCCGGCGGCGGTGGCGATGCGCTGGATCCGTTCGCGGTTGCGTTCGCCGAGGGTGGCAGGCGCGAACTCGGTGTACGAGGCGATGGTGTCGCTGATGATCCTCAGCGCGGTCAGAGCTCCTTGTACGGCGGTGGCGACTTGCGCGCCACGGCCGTGTCCACGCTGCAGGGTGTGCAGCTCGTCACCCACGAACCATGGCGCGGGGTGGACGGCCCCGGAGCTCAGGACCCAGATCCAGCCCATGGATGGATCGAGCGAGCGGGCTCGCGGTGTCATACCCGGATTCACCGTGACGGTGTGCCCGTCCCCGCTGACCTCGACCGGTTTCTTACCCAGGCTGGTGGGATACCTGTTGCTTTCCTTGATCGTGTAGCAGGCGAGGAGTCGCTCATCCAGGCTGTCCGGTGAGAGCATGCCGTTCACCGTGACGGCTGCTTCGATCACGGGCCGGCACAGCATCAGCGGGCTGACGAACAGCCCTGGCTCCTTGCAGAGCAGTGACAGGCCGTCAATTGAGTCGAGGCTGGCGACCAGGCGCACCGGGATGGTGTGCAGTCCGAGGTAGCGGATCGCTGCCCTGGCCTCGGCGCGACTCGTAATGCGGGCCGTGGGGTCACCCCCGGCAATCCGCACCCGCGCGGGCGGGGTGCCTGCGTCTGCCTCTCCCGGTAGCTCGAGCTGGGCGGAGTCCACGCCCGTCGGCAACGGCTCGGGAGGCGGTGCCGACGCCAGCATTCTGCGCAGCAGGATGTTGGCGTCGTCTCGAGCGTGCGTCAACTCGACCCTGCAACGCTGGGCCACCTTACGTTGCCAGTGAGCATCCCGCTCGAGTACGGACTGACCGTCGCCTTCTCCCTGTCTCCTTCTCCCCACTCGCACGCTCCCATCGACGCACTCCGAGCCCGTATCGAACCAGTCTCACTCTAGGACACTGATCGGGATAAGTGCTGTTATCGAGAGTAAGTGTCGAGACCCGTGCGGGCACCTGGGGCGATTCGCAAGCTCATCCGTTCGGCCGCTCAGCGCGGCATGGGCCCACCGGGGCGACGCGGCGGCCGGCGCGGGTCGCTGTGGCGTACCTGCTGACCGGCGAGGTGCTCGAGGGTGCGACGCACCCGGTCCAGGGCGTCCACCGGTGCAGCTGGGGCATCCCGGGGTGCCCCGGCCCGGTCGCGCATGGTGTCCAGGTCGACCAGCCTCTCGGGATCGTCCACCAGGTCTCGAGACTCCGCATACTGCGCCAGCACGAAAGGGACCGCGAGCGGCACGGTCATCTGCACGTAGCCGCGCCGGGGGGCGTAGATGTCGCCCTCCTCCAGCAGGCGGTCGCGGATCCAGGACAGGTCTTTTTGCTGGCGGCCCAGGGTGGTCTCCAGCTGTCGGACGGTGGCAGCTCCCCCGTGCACCGCCAGTGCCGCCAGGTACTCCATCTGTCGTGGTGGGGTGGCCTCCCACCGGGGCCCCAAGGTCCGGCGCGCGATACCTCTGGCCGCCACATCCACTCCCCTGCGCGCGTCCTCGACCGTGATCACCGCCGGACCGGCCGCGGTCTGCCAGGTCCGATGCGCCATCTCCTGCAGGTGCGCGGGGTACCCGTTGCTGGCCTCGACGACCAGCTGCACGGCGTCCGGGTGCCAGGTCACTCCACGCTGTTGCGCGGGCTGGATCAGCGCAGCCGCGGTCCCCTCGGCATCCAGCCGCAGCGGCACATCCTCGCGGCTGAACAACCGATCGGGGTGGGTGACGCCGGCGCCGACCAGGACCTGCGGGGTATGCGGCAGGCCCGTCCCCGCGAACAGTACCGGCGCGGTGGAGTGGTCCACATTCAGCCGATGCAGCGCGGCCGCCAGCAGGGCCAGGTCATCGGCCCGTGCGACCTGCATCTCGTCCAGGGTGAGCATCACCCCGCCGCGGCCCGTGCCGTCGGATACCGCCGACGCCAGGGTGGCCAGTGCAGTGGCCAGCACGCCGGGATCATGGCGACCGGAGCGATCCGAAGGAGCGTGCACGGAGACGGAGGCGCTCACCGGGGCAACCCCGATCGTTACCCCGGCCAGCCGGTCAAACGCCCCCTTGGCGCGCCGCCAGGGCCCTTCCGCCTGCTGCAGACGGTCCGCAGCGTGATGCACCAGCAGATCAACGATCGAATCCTGTCCCTTGGCGGCCTGCATGTTGATGACCTCAAAGCCATACTCGGCCGCCGCCGTACTCATGGCCGTCATCAACACGGTCTTGCCCACTCCCCTAGGCCCCAGCAGCATCGTGTCCTCCGCACCCGGGCGGCCCACCGCCAGCACATCGTTGAGCACTAGGGCCCACCCGGTGAGCGCCTCCTCCCGACCGGCCAGCACCGGGGGAACATGCCCGGCGCCCGGGGTGTACAACCGACCGTCCATACCCAACTCCCATGCCTAGACTCACCTAGAAAGAACCATTTTTCTAGGTGAGTCTAGGCATGCATGGAGCCGGGAAGATAGGCCTCGAGCACCGCTGCGCACAACTGCGATCGTGACTCGGCCTTGTGCTCTTCGACGAGTGCGTCCAGTGCCGCGAGGTTGGGGGCGAGCATGCGCAGCGACAGTGAAACGTGAGGCTCCTCGACCTGCCTGGCAGGTGCGCGAAGAAAGAGCTCGTCACGCTTCGCTTTAGGGCGCACGTTGTCGATCAGCGTATCCAACTCGTCACGGTTTGCCACAACTGCATCCATGAGCAGGTCTGCATGGGTTCTCCCGCTAGATCGCGCGGTAACTTTGAACGCTTCAGCGAGGCGCAGAGGGATCGACACGCTGATCGCTCTGGTGACATCGGCGACTTCACTCCTCGGGCGGCGAACCGGTTTGCGCGGTGCCGCTGTCTTAACGGGAGCGGTTGGAACTGCGGTAGTCGGTGCGGTAATGGGTGTGGTGCGTCGCTTCGGCGGAGGCGGGAGAGTGCTGGTGCGCTTGAGCCCCTGAACGGGAGGTAGCTGTGGTCGGTCGGTTGTCATGCGGTGGTGGCCTCCTGCTCTTCACGCTCGGCGATTCGGGTGAGGATCTCCTGGCAGAGCAGCACGTAGTCCTCGGCTAGTGCGGGTGCACTCCCGGGCACCCGGGTCGGGGTGCGCCCTTCTTGAAGAGCCTTCCAGTAGGGCTCTGCCGCGTCGACGCGCTCGGCCAGCTCATGCGCAAGGATGCCACGTTCACGTGCCTCGACCGCGGCCGATTCGGAGTGACGAATAACTGACCCGAAGAGGGTCGCAGCCCCGTCCAACGCGTTCTGGACGTCAGCGGTTGCGTTGCGCCGAATGACGGTCGCGGCCGTACCACTGTCGAAGAGTATTGCTCCGAGGACTTCGAGATTACGGTTGGCCTCACGAGCTTGCATGATCTGCGCGGCAAGCGTGCGGAGGCCTTCGATGCTCGATCGATCAGATCTGGTGGGAACGATAATCCATCGGGTCGCCGCCAGTGCCAGCTGCAGCAGACTTGGCCGCGTGGGCGGTGTGTCCATGACGATGAGGTCATAGTCGTCGGCGAGGGGTGCCAGGGCGTCCGCCAACAGCCCCCGGAAGTCCTGATTGCGACGAATACGCCCACTGACGACGTCTTCCAGGTCGTCGAGTGCCTCTCCCCCGCAGATCACATCCAGGTTCTGACGCACGCCGGTCAGTGCGGGGGTCATCGCCTGTCGCGTGACTAAAGCATCCACCAGGCGACGCCCTTGGTCTCCCGTCCCTGACCAGGCATAGCCGAGATCGTGCCCCGCATTGCCCTGCGGATCAAGATCAATGAGCAGGGTCCGCCAACCAGCCGCTGCCGCCAGGCCCGCGATGTTCACGGCGCAACTAGTCTTCCCCACTCCCCCTTTGCCGTTCGCGAAGGTCAGCACTCGCGCCAGTGAGCGATCACGGGAATCAACTGAAGTGACCATGTACACCATGCTGTACTACGAGTTCTCCTGCACAGCAGCGACACGCCCTATACGACTCAAAGTACCGCGTACGGCGTTATCAACACTGGTTATCGCTCTACCGCACGCCATATGGTAGTACATGGGTCGCCCAATACTGTGCGCGATACTACAGATGGTGCTGTATAGCCTGTATCTCTTACTATGTTAAACGATAGGTCCTGCGGTACCGCTTGCGGTAGTTCGTGCACTAGTGGCTGACCAGTTCACTGCGTTACGGCACGTCATACTAGGGTCGGCGTAGATCGCCCTGAGGGCTCCAGGGCCACTCTGCGCAGCAGCTACTTGCGACCACTCGCCGCCTCGTTCCATTCCTTCTCGACGGCCTTCGTCGGCTGGCAGCGGTACACCTGGCTTCTTCAGGGGCAGGTGGGGGAGCTGGGCACCGCCGCAGGCAGCAAAACGTGACAAGCGATGATGACCTGCTGTCAAGCCCGATCCGGTATCGGAGAGCTGATCGCTGCTAGAACGGGGGTTCGTCGGGATCCCAGTCGGTGGTCGGGACCTGGTCCTCGTCGGAGAGGCGGGTGCGGGGGTGGCAATCGGGGCATTTGGCGGCGGTGCCGTCGGGCAGGTCGATCCATCCGTGCACGCATTCCGCGCGCGTACACGGGCCAACCGGGTGCAGATCTGGTGGGTCGGGGTGGTCAGCCTCAGGGTCGAGGCCACGCAGCAGCCCGGCGAGCAGGATCGCGGGGCGGGTGCGGATCTGGTCGGCGGTGAGCCGGTCCAGGGTGCGACCCTGGCGACGGGCGGCCGCGTGGAGTTGCAGGAGGAGCCCGTCGGCGTCCCAGCCGGCGACGGCGAAGCGTTGCAGGGGAGGGGCGAGCCGGCCGGGTCGCTCTGTTGTCAGCCAGGGCAGCCGTCTGACGAGCTGTATCGCGAGGCCGCGGCCCTCCGGGCACCGGGGCCGTCGTTGTTCAGGCTGTCGCGGCGAAGCCGCGTCGACCTTCGCGCCGCTTGCGGCGCTGAGGTAATGAGTGATGAGGTGAGGTTGACGGGTTCTTGGGGTACCTCTGGTAGGGGTGAATATCCACAGTTCGCGCGGAATCTCAAGAGGGATCGTATAGGCCACTTCTGTGGATAAACCTCGCTGGTTCGAGCCCCTACGCCGGGCAGCTGTGCACTCGGCCAGGTTGAGCATGCGCCCGCACCGGATGACGACCTCGAGCCCGATTTGCCGGGCTACGCGCCGACACAACTGGACCGCTCGTTTCGTGATACCGAGCACGGAGGCGATGGTGTCGGGGCGCACGATGCACCTGCGGCCGGTGCGCTGATCTTGTACATAGCCAGTGGCCACGGTGAAGTAGCGGCGCATCAGGTCCAGCGACACGAGTCCGCGCAGCTCGTCCTCATGCATCCGCAACGCCACCGGAACGATCGTGCTCAGGTAGTGCGCGCGACCATGCCACGCCCGCACCGAGGCATAGGAGCCGGGCGGGGCGTACTCGTGCACTCCGCGAGAGGTATTCCGGGGCCCGCGATCGTCCTGATGCCATCGGGGGAGGACGCGTCGATCATCGAGGCACCGCTGTTCGACCCACGCGGCGTTCTCCGGGGCGCAGATTCGGTGCGTTAGTACAACGCCGGGATCGACGCAGGCAGAACCTTGCGCGGAGACACGCTCGGCGTGTAGGTGGACGCCCACGCGGGCAGGGGCTATTCTGGGCAGCACGAAGCCACCTTTCGAGCAGGTACGGATTCGCAAGCCCTGGCGCCAACCAGGCACGAAAACTTCAGAGTTTCGGACGATTAGGCTCCCGCGCCAACGGGGGCCTTCGTCGTATCAGGGCACTGCCCCGAGGATCATCCGGTCAGATCGAGACCTCTCATTGGTAGCTGATCCTGACTGGCCTTTCGACGTCGCTCCCGCTCCGTCTGCAGCGGGCGCCCCAGTAAACGGTGTTCCATGAGCGCTTGGACGCTGGTACGGAGTTCAGCTGCTTCTTCATGAAGTTGGTCCAACTCCGCAGCTGAGCAACGGAACATGTACCCAGCGCTACGGCCTGGGCCTCGTCGATCCTTCGCCATGCTCGTTATAGTCCCAGACCCACGCCGCCAGACGGCGGATGCAAGTGATATCCGCGTGTCAGTGGCCGACGCAAAGATCCCACACGCTGATATAACTGTAGTTTCCACGCATCGACCATAGTCGAAACTAACGAATGGTTGTAGTTCCCTTCGGCCGCCAGCGCAACTAGAGATCGGACTTCGTCAAGTCTCGTAGTTGGTAGCCATGAAGGTAGATCCGGCCTGCTGGCTGCCCAGGCGTGAAGGATGGGCCGGTCGGTGCGGGACGCCGCGCGGTCAGGACACGGTGCGCCTGGATCGCGTGAGCTACGGCCTGCCGAACTACGGGCGAGCCACCACTGATGCCAAGGGCATGAAGGACCCGGTCGTCGGCGAGCTGGCTCGCGAAGAGTGGTCCGGCTAAGCGGCGGGCCGGAGCTGGCATCCGTTGCCGCAGGACGGCGATTACGTCGCTGCCGAGTCTGACGCCCGACACGCTGCGAGCGATCATTCGATGCTCGTAATCGTCGAAGTGGTCGGCTGCCTCCTGATACGACGCAGGTGCCCAATGGATGTTCATGAGCTCGCCGAGTCGTTGGTAGAAGCGCACTGTCGCCTCAATCTCGACGGGTAGTAGTGGTCGCCAGCCGACGCGCGTGAGATATCGGATGGGCACTACGACAAAGGCGGAGAGAACGTAGGCAAGGTCCTCTTGGAGAACGCCTGGTGAGCGGTGGGCTCGGTTCATGTGGGAAATGGCGTGACGGGCACGCTGGCCATCCAACCCATCCGCGATGATTTCGTGGATAAGCAAACCTGTGTCGTAGGCTCTCCGCTCCGGGTGCGCCGTGATGTGCCCGGTGTTGACCAACACGTCAGCCATGCGCGGGACAGCAAATGGCCTGAGGAACGTCAACTGGAAAGCCATGCGTGCTTCTGCTGCAAAATCCCACAGCATCGTGCGGCGATAGACACCTTGCCATTGACTTCTGCTCGCAAGATCCTCTATGTGGCGGAGCGCCTGCTCACGGGTGCTATGCACTCGAAGCCTCCTCAAGGGTGTCAGCCAGTGCCAGGAGAACATTGTGGTCGGCATCTCGGCTGGTGGTCGATGGCAGTAGCCGACTGGCGGGAACACTGCTGTCGACGAGTCGCGGACGATGAGAGCCGACCAGGACAGCGACAATCGCATGGTACGGGTCAGGCTGAGCCTGGTCAGCGACCATGACTCGCTGCAGCCCATCGTGAATCTCGATGAGCATGCGTTCCTTCTGCAGAGTGAGTCCGGTGCGCCCCATGTCGATAGTGATTTCGGGATACCGGGCGCACAAACGCTCGTGAAGGGGAGACAGCTGACGGATCAGTAGCCGCGCATTGTGCCAGGAGGCGATCGGCGGACCTAGAAGAAACACCACCGTACCGAGGGAGATGCCACCGAAAGAGAAGGGGGCTAACGAATCCCCGATGTCGCTGAGGCTCTCGTAGTCGGGCCCAGATGTGAGTGTGAGCGAGACTCGGGATGCGTAACATCCGAGAGCGAATGACCCGAGAAAAGTCGCCACAGCAATGAGGAACAGCCCAACACGAGCACTGTGATCGTATGCCTTATTCACGATGGCCTGTCTGACACAGCTTGCCGATGTCACCGCCATCCCAACCCCAACGTACGCGTAATACGAGAGGAAGTAGAACAGTAAGTCGGCGTTGGGATGCGTGTCACCGAGATCGCCGGCGTCGTGTGCATGGATCGGCGAGGTGAGCCATGTAGCGATCTGGAGCGAGACCACCACGGCGGCGCTCACGAGCACGGCCCACAGCAGACGTCGTGGCGGCCGGTAGTAGTTGAGCGTGAGCACGTAGATCAGGACACAACCACCGGAGAGAGTCGTGCTCAGATGCACCATCAAACTGGACAGGTTCGGCGTGGCTCGATCCGCGATGCCAGGAAAGACGAAGAAGGTGCCACCGACGGCGACGAGAGTGATAGCAGCGGTGAACGAGGTGCGCCACATCGTGTACGGCGGCCTGATGGTAATGCAGATCCGGTACAGCGCAGCGAGCCATGCAAACGCAACGGCGATGATCACCTAGCGCAGCCTGTCACTGAGCCCGCTCGTACTGTGACGTGATCTACGTCGTGCGTGCTCTGCAGCGAGCATGGTCCCGAAGGCTTCCGCGTCACGCTCTTGCTGGTCTTCGTACGAGTGACGGTTAAGGAACCTGGCGGTCACATGCGGGGAGATGTCAGGTGCAAGCATGTCCACACCCGATGTTAGAGATGGGCCAGCGTGGCCAAGAACGATATGCCCGAGCTCGTGACAGATGATCGCCGCCTCTCGCGATGGTGGGGCATCCGTGGCGACTACGAGATAGTCCTTTTCGGGGAGGTCGATCCAGACACCGGACGGCCCGTCAGGAGCGAGCTCGTGATGCACTAGCGCCAGAGGCCTGCCCCGCGCGGCACTGAGTCGGGAAATGAGTTCGTCGAGGCCCCCGTTGTCGGGCATGTACTGCGCGGCTTCCCTGACCGCGCGGTCAACGGTCGTCCGGCGCCGTGTCAGTCCCCTCATCGTCTAGTCCCTCGATGCTGCGAATGTGGTCGATGATCCCGGAGAGATGCTCGATGCTTGACTCGCTCATCCCCTGGGTTCTAGTCATGATGCCCCGAATCCGGCTGTCGCGGAGCATTGCGAGCTTGTCGAGTTGGTCACGGATGGCGGCGGCCTCATCTTCGTCGAAGAAGTAGGCGACCGACACACCGAAGAAGGATGCTAAACCCCCGACAAGTCTGGCGCTGGGGTTGGTCTTTCGTCCTGACCGGAGCTGACTCAGGTACACACTCGTGACAGAGACGCCGTCCCTCGTGAGCGCCTCGGCCACGGCATCGTTCGAGTAAGGGGCCGTTGAGCCCGGGCGGGGGACACGCCGAAACAGGTCGTTCAACCGCTCCGCGAAGTGCGGCACCCCGTCTGTCACTGCCACATCTCCCGTTCAATACCTACATTCAGCGAGCACGCGCGTGGTAAACCACCACGATGCATTGACGACATACAAACTCTGGCATACCGTCTATGCCATGACTACAAACTACAGTTTGTATTTCAACGGCCTTATAGGCACCTTATCCGCAGTCGATGGTGTCGTGGGGGCACGTGTCGCGGTCCCACGCCTCCTGATGCCGCGATCTGTGGTGGAACGGCCAGGGGTCGGATGCGAGCAAGCGTCCTCCCTCGGGTGCCAGCCGGTGGGCTCCCGATGAACGGAGAGCCTTCGAGACTCCTGGCGGGTCGACTGGACAGATCCCTCTATTCCTCCCTTCATGGTCGGCCTGCCAGGCCCTAACTGCAACTGAGCGAACGGATGAAGGGATCACACCATGAGTCAGAACGCACGGACTGAGGATGTCGCCGATCTGTTTGACGGGGCTCGACGTGGTCGGGAGTACGAGGAGCGCCACGACCCTTCCGCACCGCTGACTGCTGTGGCACAGAACGGTCTACCGCCCGGAGACGACGCGGCGGCGGCTGCCTCGGCGACAGATGTTCGTCCACGGCAGCCGGGCCAGGACGGGCAGGTGAGTGTTCCCCCGGCACCGACTCTCGATCGCGGGGAGCCGGTGGTAGGCAAGATCGTTTCTTCGCAGGAGGTCGTGACATGGGATCCGGCCGCCGGCTCGGCGAGGTCGACGCGGGGGTTCTTGAGGTTGCTGGGTGTGAGACGGCATCGCAAGCGGGAGCGGCTGGAGAGCGCGGACCGGTTGGCGGAGTGTGAGCGGATCATCCGGCAGGCGACGTGGATCCGCGCTGTCAATGTGGCGGTAGCGAATGTGAAGGGCGCCTCGGGCGTGGTCCCGGCCGGGCTAATGATCGGTGGCCTCCTGGGGGAGATCCGGGGCGGCGGGGTGGCCGTGTTCGAGGCAACGGCGGAGCGGCGCGGGCTGCTGGATCTGGCGGAGGGGTCGCCCACGCGCGGTCTGAGTCAGTTGCTGGCTGGGGCGGGGCAGGTGCGATCGGCGGGCACGTTGGCGGGGTACACGGCTCCGCAGACCAGTCACGCGGCGGTGATCGGATCGACCGAGCCAAGAGCGCAGCTGGTGGCGGGTGACCTGCCCACGATCCGCGGCCTGCTGGACACGTACTACACCGCGACGGTCTCGGTGCTGTCGCACAATCTCGAGTCGAGTCTTGGCCTGGCGAGCCTGCAATCAGCGGACGCGGTGGTCATCCCGACGGTCGTGTCGCGGCGGGCGCTGACCGGGGTGGTGCGCACGATGCGGGTGATCGCCCGGCACTGCCCGCATCTGCTGGGTCGGGTCGTGATCGCTGTGGGGCACTCCGGGGCCCCGGAAGACCCGCAGACCGTGGCGACCGCACTCGAATGGCTGACCGGCCAGATGGCGCGGATCGGGGCGGAGTACCGCGCGTCCCGGGAGGTGGCTCAGATCGTGCCATGCCCGCATGAGCCCGCGTTCATCGCCGACCGGGAGTTCTCCCTGTCCGCAGTGTTACCGGAGTCTCGACGGGCGTGGTCGGAGGTGACCGCGCAAGCAGTGCAACGTATTTCGGATGAGAAGCCCGTCAGTTTCGAAGGAGATTGGTCATGAGTACAACACTGGTCGCTCTGGCACAGAGCATGCAGCCAGCGGACGTTCCGACAATCGTGCAGACCATGAAGGACCCGTTCACGGGGGTGACCCCCGACTTCTCGGTGTTCGGAGTGAAGTTCACGAACCTGTGGCAGAAGGTCTTCGCCGCCGCGTGGGCGATCGGGATCATCTGGTTGGGGATCTTGTTCGTCCCGGCGATTGTGGAGTTCGCCCAGCACAAAGGCGGAAACCACCCGCAGCAGATGCAGGAGGCCCGGTCCTCGGTGATCAAGACCGGCGGCGCACTGGGTGCGATGGTGGGCCTGGGCGTGATCCTCGGCGCGATCATCAAAATCGTGGGATGACCCTGAGGCCACCCGGCTGGAAACCCCTTCGACCGAAACGGACTGACCGATGCCTGCCGACGCTCCCCGCAAACCCGTCTCCCTCGCCTGGCCCGCCGTAGCCGTTGTCATCATGGCGCTGCTGGCGATCATCGGCTGGCTACTGTTCCGCACCGCAGGCGCTCCGGCCACGGGCAGCAGTCCGTCAAACTCGCCGTCGCCGAGCGCGACAGCACCCGACGCGGCCCAGCCGGTGCCGGGCGTGAACGGGTGCCTCGGCGGCGAGGATGCCTCGGTGGCGATCTACGCAGCGATGAAGGCCCCACTGACCAAGGCCGGCGCGGTCAACTTCCTAGCGACGGTGTTGCGCTGGAGCACGCTGTGGCCCAAGCCTGCCGGTCAGCAGTCGCAGATAGGCCCGAAGGTCTTGTCTGCCAACATGTTGCAGCAGCTCTCTCAGGAGAAGATCCCGCAGGGATCGAAACTCTGGGCTGACACCACCGGCGCCGTGTACAAGGTCACCGCGTTCAGTGATGAGTCGGCCACCATCGCGATGGTGATGGAGTCGGCGGGCACTTACCAGGGCCAACAGACGACCGCGACGAACGCTGCGGTCTATGGGATGACCGTACATGACGGACATTGGCTGCTGTCGTCTTCTGATCCGGTTGTTCCTGGAGCCCACAACCCGCGAAAGAACATCGCCGCTGTGAAAGATGGCGGAAGCAAGTTGCCAGATGGGTGTGCCTGATGATGATCCAAAGCCCCTCGCCCGCATGGCAAATGCCCTGCATGCCGTGGTCGACGGACCCCAAATGCTTGGTGCACAACCCGATCACGAAGACGATCACCAACACCGTTGACTTTATGAAGGATCCGGCGGGGTATATCGCCTCGAAGTTGCAGCAGGCGGATGAGTCGTTGGCGAGCAATGTGCTGCCGGCGTTGGTGAAGGCGTTGCACCCGGATCTGAGCGCGCACTGGTTCGTTGAGGCGTACAAGGTGTCGTTCGCGGCCGCGGTGATCTTGTGGGGTGTGCTGCTGGGGTGGCAGTTCGTGCAGTACGGGCGGCGGAGGGTCGGGCCGGAGGAGCTGATGGAGACCGTCGTGCAGTACACGCCGATGTTCTTCCTCGGTGCGGCGTTCGGCCCGGCGGTCGGGAATGTGTTGCTGCGGTTGGTGGGGGCGCTGTGCGAGTCGATCATCTCGTGGAATGGGCAGGGGTCGATGGGCAAGGACGCGACCAAGTTCGCGAAGCTGATCAGTGGAACGAACCCGGACGTGATGGTCGGGGGCACGATGGTCGTGATCGTGATCTTCGCGGTGATGATGGTCGGGTTCCTGGTGGTGCTGGTCGGCCTGTTGTTCATGTTCGTGACGCTGTACATCTCCGGGTCGGTGTTCCCGGTGGGGTGGGCGTGGATCACCAAGTCGGAGGGCCGCGAGCACGGGTTCAAGATTCTGCGGGTGTGGCTGGGTGTGCTCGCGGCGCAGCCCATCATGTTCATGGCGTTGCATGTGGCGATGTCGATGGTCAGCGCGGGCTGGGTCGGCGATGTGGGGGATGCATCGGGCAAGTCAAAGCCCCTGGCGGTGCTGATGGCGCTGCTGGGTGGGACGCTCGCACTGCTGATGGTCGCGGCGACCCCGTTCGGGTTGGCGAAGATGATGCCGATCGGGCCGTCGCAGTCCTCGGCGTCGGGCCCGTCGTTGTCCGGGTGGGGTGGTAAGGGGTCGAAGTCCTCGTCGTTCGGGCGCGGTGGTGCCGGTGCCGATTCGGATACCGACTCGCAGATGGGTCAGCTGTCCCGTGCCGGCGGGCCGGGTGGTGGGGGCCAGCCTGGTGGCGGCCCGGGCAGTGGCGGGTCACTGGCTGGCGCCGAGGCTGGCGCTGCGGGCACGGGTGTGGGCCTGGCCGCGGTGGCAGCGAAGAAGGGCGTGGACAAGGCGAAGGAGACCGGCCAGGAGGCCGCGCGGCAGGGGCAGGATGCGGCGGACGACGCGGGCGGAGGAGACCAGGGCGCGGCGGGTGGCACTTCGACCGGTGGGTCGGTCGCGGACGCCACGAACGGTGGCGGAGACGGCGCCGTAGACGGTGATGAGTCGGGGGAGCAGTCGGAGTCTGACGGCGGCGCGAGGGGCAGACGCGGTGGCCTGGTGGGCGCGGCGGCGTCCGCGGCCAGTGGTGTGGGCGGCGCGGCCGGGGGACTGGGCGCTGCGGTGGACAAGGGCTCGAGCCTGGCACAGACGGTGGCTCAGCACACGGGCGATCACATGGACCATCAGCACGCGGATCCGCCTCGGAGTCGGAGGTAGTCGCCGTGGTGAGCATCAATCAGCGGTTCATCGGTGGGGAGTCCGGGCGACGGTCGTTCTTCGGCGGGGCACGGAACCGGCCACGGTCGGTCGGGTACGTGGTGGTTGCCGGGATCTTCGTGGTCGGGGTGCTGTGGTTCGGGCTGCCGGGACTGGTGGTGGCCGTCGTGGCGTTGGTGGTGGTGTGGGCGGCCACGATCCCGACAGGACGTGGCGCGTCGGTGTTCTCACGCCGGTTGACGACCCGTCGCGCGCGCCGACGGGCGCGGCGCGGCATGGACGTGTTCGTGCCGGTCGCGGATCGCCCGGCGGGGCTGGGGGAGCGTGTACGGGGCCGGGCCGCTCGGCGGGCCCGGTGGCGGGAGTGGAACACGTACCGGGACTGGCCGGACGGGCTGGTGGGGATGCAGTGGTTGCAGGACGAGCCGGGACTGCCGGGGTTGGCGTGGCACACGCCGGTCGGGGAGGACGCGTATGTGTCGGTGGTGGTGCCGATCGCGGGGCAGATTCGGGGGATGGTCCCAGACCAGGCGGTGAACGCATTCTCGGAGGCGTTCGGACGGCACCTGCTGGCCGCGCACGGGTCCACGGACTCGCGGATCCGTCGGGTACAGCTGCTGACGCGGGTGCTGCCCCCGGACACGGCGGCGCAGGAGACATGGGCGAATGACCACCTGGACATGGAGTTCCTGGCGGGGCACCGGGACGCGGCGGTCTCCTACCGGGAGGTGCTGGCGCGGGCGTCGGCGCAGGGGTATCAGCAGCGGCACTACGCGGTAGGACGGTGGGTCACGGACGGGCCGTTCGGGCGGGCCGCGGCCCGGCGCGGGCCGGGCGTGGTGGGGTGGAAGGTGCTGATGCGCAGTGAGGTGGCCGCGTTCCGCCGCCGGTTGGAGGCGGCGGGGTTGCATCCCGGGGAGGCGCTGACGGCCCGTCAGACGGCGGCGGTGCTGCGCCACCAGCAGATGCCGTCGTGGCCGATCGACCAGGCCGGTGACATCGACGACCCGTTGGGGGTGTTCTGCGCCGAGCAGGAGCAGTGGGATCACACGATCGTGGAGGACACCGGCCCGGCGGGTGAGGTGGAGCGGTGGTGGCATCGCACCGCCCGGGTCCCGGTGCAGGGTGTGGAGACCGGGCCGCGGACCCCGTTGTGGCTGCTGCCGCTGCTGACCGGGGTCGCCACGGACGTGATCCGCACGGTCTCCTTCGAGTTCGAGACGGTCCCGGCCCGGGCGGCCCGTAAGGACGCCCGGGAGGACCTGACCAGTGACCTGGCGGACATAGCGAAGGCGCAGAAGGACGGGGCGCTGCTGGGGGATGACTTGAAGGTCGCCAAACGCGCGGTGAGCGCCCGGGTGAACGACCTGGAGCCCGGGTCGGGCCACCACGGGGGCCGCTGGTGCCTGCACGTGACGATCACGGCCGCCTCCCGACAGGACCTGGTGGAGGCGACCGAACGGATCGAGGAGGCCGGTGAGGCGTGCGGGATCACCGACCTGGAGTGGCTGGACGGGTGGGGGCAGGCCGCGCACGCGGCGACGTTCCCGGTCGCGCGGGGCCTCGAACCGTACAAGCCCGGCGTGGGGCAGACCGCGCTGAACCTGCTGGCCGGGCGCGGGAAGAAGGAGGCACTGCGGTGAGCACGACGACCGAACGCACCAGGGACGAGCCGCCGGTGGGCGCGGAGGAGGCCGCGCCCGGCCAGGACGAGAGCGTCCGGCTGCGGGCGGCCACGCGGGCCGAGCAGCGGGCGGTGCTGCGCGGGTGGCGGGCCTCTCGGGCGGCGCAGGCGAAGCAGAAGGCCGAGGAAAAGGCCGCTCGGGAGCGGGCCTGGGCCGGGCTGCGGGTGCACGAGCGGCAGGGTGCCACGCTGCGGGACCGGAAGCGGGCCGCGCGGCGTGGGGCGTACGCGCCACGGGCCGCGGGCGCGCCGACGACGACCCGGCAGGGGGAGATCCTCAACCCGGCGGTGCTGGCCGCGCCGACCGGCACCGACGGGATCGCGGTCGGGGTGGACAACTTGACCCGGGCGATGATCACCCATGACCCGTTTACCGCCTACCAGGCCAAGCAGATCAGCTCGCCGGGAGTGATCGTGCTGGGCCTGGTCGGGTCCGGTAAGTCGTCGCTGGTCAAGACGGTGTACGTGCTGCGCCCGCTGACGTTCCGGCGGCGGCGCGCGGTGGTGGTGGACCGCAAGGACATGGGTGGGGTCGGGGAGTACACGGACGTGACCGGGCAGCTGGGCGGCAACCACTTCCCGTTCCGGCTCGGGTCGGACGCCGGCGGGTGCCGGTTGAACCCGTTGGACCCGCAGATGCTCGAGGTGATCGGGGTGGCCCGGCAGCGGATGCTGCTGCGCGGCATGATCGAGCGGGTCAACGGCGGCGACCTGGGCGCGTGGGAGCGCAAGGGGCTGCGGGCCGCGCACCGTCTGGTGCTGGAGCGGGCCGAACAGGACGGCCGGGTGCCGGTGCTGGAGGACCTGATCCCGCAGCTGGGCAGCATGGACCACCACCTGTTCGACGACTTCACCCCGGCCGCCCGGGAGCGGGTGCACGAGGCGGGGCTGACGGTGCGGTTCGTGCTGGAGGAGCTGCTGGGCGAGGAACTGGACGGGCTGTTCAACGGTCCGACCACCGCGGGGGTGAACCTGGACGCGAAGCTGACCAGCTTCGACATCTCCCAGCTGCCGGAGTCCGGGCCGGCCGCGGGACTGGTGATGAGCGTCGCGCAGGCCTGGGTGATCGGGCAGATCCGCCGGGACCGGGGGTGGGCGACCACCTTCGTGGTCGAGGAAGGCTGGGACATGCTCTCGGGCAGCATCGGGCGCACCAGCAAGGCGATGATGCTGCTGGCGCGCGGGTGGGGCCTGTCGATGGTCTCGGCGATGCAGCACATGCGGCAGGTGCGCGGTGACTCCGAGGCACGGGAGATGCTGCAGGAGCCGCAGACGATTCACCTGTATCGGCAGGAGCGGGAAGAAGACGTCCAGGACTGCATCACCAACTTCGGGCTGCACCCGCAGTCTGCCGAAACGCTGCGTACCCAGCCGCAGGGGGCGCACCTGCTGAAGATCGGTGCGCGGCCGGAGATCGCGGTCACTCACGTGCGGTCGGCGTGGGAGAAGCGCATCACCGACACGGACAACCAGATGGAAGGGTGGGCCGGCTGATGGCGGGCGCTGCAGCGGGACGGACGGACCAGGTCGAGTGGCT
>Ga0164242_10002426_pt1 | contig 21556 bp, 21 predicted proteins | sample OricomgcompostMG_FD_108783 | JGI IMG/M metagenome (GOLD analysis project Ga0164242, IMG submission 108783) | Miracle-Growth compost microbial communities from Emeryville, California, USA - Original compost - Miracle growth compost (MG) ... | reverse complement strand
CTGATGAAGATGCCGATGTTCTGCTGGACCTGGCTGATCACCGCCTACCTGCTGCTGGCCGTGATGCCGGTGCTGGCCGGCGCGATCACGATGACGCTGACCGACCGCCACTTCGGCACCTCGTTCTTCAATGCTGCCGGCGGCGGCGATCCGGTCATGTACCAGCACATCTTCTGGTTCTTCGGTCATCCCGAGGTCTACATCATGATCCTGCCGGCCTTCGGCATCATCTCCCAGATCATTCCGGCCTTTTCGCGCAAGCAGCTGTTCGGCTATGCGTCGATGGTGTATGCGACGGCCTCGATCGCCATCCTGTCCTTCATGGTGTGGGCGCACCACATGTTCACGACCGGCATGCCGGTGACCGCGCAGCTGTTCTTCATGTACGCGACGATGCTGATCGCGGTGCCGACCGGCGTGAAGATCTTCAACTGGGTGGCGACGATGTGGCGCGGCTCGCTGTCGTTCGAGACGCCGATGCTGTTCGCGATCGGTTTCATCTTCGTGTTCACGATGGGCGGCTTCACCGGCCTGATCCTGGCTGTCACGCCGATCGATATCCAGCTGCAGGATACCTATTACGTGGTCGCGCATTTCCACTACGTGCTGGTGGCCGGTTCGCTGTTCGCGCTGTTTGCCGGCTTCTACTACTGGAGCCCGAAGTGGACCGGCTTCATGTACAGCGAGACACGCGGCAGGATTCATTTCTGGGGTTCCCTGATCCTGTTCAATGTCGCCTTTTTCCCGATGCATTTCCTTGGCCTGGCCGGCATGCCGCGGCGCTATGCCGACTATCCGGCGCAGTTCACGGATTTCAACATGGTCGTGTCGATCGGTGCGTGGGGTTTTGGCCTGATGCAGGTGTATTTCCTGTTTGCCGTCGTGCTGCCGACCATACGCGGCACGGTGCCGGCACCGGCCAAGCCATGGGACGGCGCGGAAGGGTTGGAGTGGACGGTGCCGAGTCCGGCGCCTTTCCATACCTTCGCCACGCCGCCGGTGGTCAAGTAGCGGGCAAAAGGGCAGCGACCATGGACGACCTGCGCAGGCGCAATCGGCGTACCGGCCTGCTGCTGGCGGCGGTCGCTCTTGCGTTCATGTTCGGCACCATCGCCAAACGCATATGGTTTGGCTAGGGCGGATGGATGGAAGAATGGAAGAGGACGGCAAGCCGCGGCCCAAGCTGAACGCACGGATGCTGCGCAGGCTTGCGGTCGTCGCCGTGATGATGTTCGGCTTCGGCTACGTGCTGGTGCCGATCTACCGGGAGGTCTGCCAGCTGACCGGCCTCAACCAACTGACCAAGGACCAGGACGACAAGCCGGTCGGGAATACGCAGATCGACCTGAGCCGCACGATCACGGTCGAGTTCGATGCGAATGCGCAGGGCCCCTTCCGCTTCCGTCCCGCGGTACCCAGCATGCGAATCCATCCCGGGCAGCTGAACACGGTGCTGTACGAAGTGGTGAACAAGCAGGGCCGGCCGGTGGATGCGCAGGCGATACCGAGCTATGCACCGCAGCAGGCGGCATCGCACTTCAAGAAGATCGAATGCTTCTGTTTCCGCCAGCAGCGGCTGGAGGCCAACCAGGCGAAGGAGATGCCGGTGGTGTTCTACGTGGACAAGGGTTTGCCCAGGGACGTGAAGACCATCACGCTGTCGTACACCTTCTTTGAGGTCGGCGGAGGCGGCGTCGTGGGGAAGGCGGGCAACTGAGCGAGGATCGCCGCTGGCGTATCAATTTTCAGGAGACGGCAATGCGTACCGGACAAGAGGCACCGTATTACTTCGTACCCAGCCCTTCGCGTTGGCCGGTGATTGCCGGCATCGCGATATTGGCGCTGATGGCCGGCGCAGCAGGCTGGGTCAACGGCGCGGCATGGGGGCCTTACCTCAACGGCCTCGGCCTGCTGGGCCTGCTTACCGTCCTGTACCGCTGGTTCCGCGATGCGATCACGGAATCGGAAAGCGGCCAGTACGGGCGGCGCATCGACGCCTCGTTCCGCTGGAGCATGAGCTGGTTCATCTTCTCGGAGGTCATGTTCTTCGGCGCCTTTTTCGGCGCGCTGTTCTATGCGCGCAGCGTCAGCATGCCGTGGCTGGCCGACCTGAACCACAAGCTGCTGTGGCCAAACTACGTCGCGCAATGGGGCAATGCCGGCCCCGCCGGCACGGTGGAGCCGTTCGGCACGATGGGGCCGTTCTGGATCCCGACCATCAATACGGCGCTGCTGCTGACCTCGGGCGCGACCCTGACCGTCGCCCATCACATGCTGCGCGCCGGCCGCCGTTCCGCCACGGCATTCTGGCTGGCGCTGACGATCGTGCTGGGCGTCGTCTTTCTCTGCTGCCAAGCCTACGAATACCACCATGCCTACACCGAGCTGAACCTGAAGCTGACTTCCGGCGTGTACGGTTCGACCTTCTTCCTACTGACCGGCTTTCACGGTTTTCACGTGACGATGGGCGCGATCATGCTGAGCGTGGTGCTGGGCCGCGTGCTGAAGGGGCATTTCACGCCCGATCATCATTTCGCCTTCGAGGGCGCGGCTTGGTATTGGCACTTTGTCGACGTGGTATGGCTCGGGCTGTACGTCGTCGTCTACTGGCTCTGACCGACTGTGACGCGGACCGACCGTCATTGTCCCGGCGCGGCCGTAAAAAGTCGGCCGCCGTCTAGCGCGGAATGCCGGTGGGCTGGATGTAACCGAGCCGGTAGGCGACCAGGATCAGGATGAACAGGGCGATCGAGAAGCCGACGCGCATGGCGAGTGCCCTGACGGTCCGGTTGCTCTTGCCCTTGTCCTTCATCAGGAAGACGAGGGCGGAAGCCAGGCTTCCCAGGATCAGGACGAAGGCGATGGCAATGACGATTTTCACGGCGAGTCCGGATGGCGTGGCAGCGGGCAAGGACGGCCCGCGACATCGTGCTGCGACGCGGATATTGTAATGCCTGCGCGGTTCCGGTTTCGCCTGCTGCCGTTCGCGGTTGCCGTCGTGCTGGTCGCGGCCGGCGTGGCGCTTGCTCAATGGCAATGGCAGCGCGCGCGGGAGACCGCGCTGCTCGATGCGCGGATGCAGGCGCGCCGGCTGGCGCCGCCGCTGCGCGGCGATGTCATTTCGGCAGCGGATGTCGACGTCGTCGAATTCCGCCGCGCCCACTTCGACGGCAGCTTCGTGCGCACCTGGCCCATCTATCTCGACAACCGGCCGTATGACGGCATCGCCGGATATTATTTGCTGATGCCGTTTAAAATTGCGGGAAGCGACCGATATGTGCTGGTGGCGCGCGGCTGGTTTCCCCGTGATGTCGAAGACCGCACCCGCATGCCGCCGCTGGCGACGCCGGATGGCGTCGTGCAGATCGAGGGCATCGTGCGGCGCGACGTGGGACATGTGCTGCAGCTGGGCAGAACAAATCCGTTGCGGCCGGGTGCCATCCTGCAGAATCTCGATGCCGCCACCTTTGCGCGGGCCAGCGGCCTGAAGATGCTGCCCTTCGTGATCGAACAGACCGGCGATGCACGAGACGGCCTGGTACGCGCATGGCCGGGGCCGCCGATCAGCGCGGCGCGGCATCGTGCCTATGCGTTCCAGTGGTATGCGCTCGCCGCCATGGCGTTCGTGTTTTTCGTGGTGACAGGATTTCGACGTGGAGCAGGATAATCGTTCGCAAGGCAACAGGCGCTGGCAGCTGTACGCCATCCTGCTGGTCTGCGCGGCGCCGGTCGTCCTCTCGTATCTCACCTACTACGTCATCAAGCCGACCGGCCGCACCAACTACGGCACGCTGATCGATCCGCGCGCTCATCCGATTCCGCCTCTCGGCGCCACCACGCTCGACGGACGGCCCGCCTCGCTGCACGACTACCGGGGAAAATGGATCCTGCTGCAGGCGGACGGCGGCGCATGCCATGCCGGCTGCCGCGAAAAGCTGTACGAGATGCGCCAGTTGCGGCTGGTGCAGGGCAAGGACATGGACCGCATCGAACGAGTCTGGCTGATCACCGACGACCAGCCGCTCGACACGATGCTCATTCGCCAGTTCGACGGCACGCGGCTGTTGCGCGCCAGGCCGGACCTGGTCGACGCCTGGTTGCCGGTCGAACCCGGCACGACGGCGGCCGACCACCTGTTCATCATCGATCCCCTTGGCAACCTGATGATGCGGTTTCCCAAGGATGCCGATCCGAACAGGATCAAGAAAGATATCGACAAACTGCTGAAAGCTTCTTCCATTGGATAATTCGACTCTGCTGTTCCAGCTCGCAACCAAGGGCATCACGGTGGCATTGCTTGCCTATCTGATCGTCTGGTCTTCGAAGGACCCCGACAAATACCGCAAACTCGTGTGGGTGACGCTGTTTCTCACCTTCGACGTCATCATGTTCGGCTCCTTCACGCGGCTGACCGATTCCGGCCTCGGCTGCCCGGACTGGCCGGGCTGCTACGGGCATTCGAACCCGCTGCAGGTGATGGATCACATCCGCGCGGCGCAGGCGGCGATGCCGACCGGTCCGGTGACCGTGATGAAGGCATGGATCGAGATGATCCACCGTTATCTGGCGATGGGCATCGGCGTACTAATCATTTCCATCGTCGTCATTTCGTGGCGCTTCTGGCGCAAAAGCGGCCGCAAGGCGCAACGGTTCGCGCCGCATTTCCCGCTGCTGTTGCTGGTCTTCGTCTGCGTGCAGGGCGCCTTCGGCGCATGGACCGTGACGATGCGGCTGCAGCCGGTGATCGTGACCACGCACCTGCTGCTGGCGATGACGCTGCTGGGATTGCTGACGTGGCTGGGCGCGCGGCAGAAGGAGCACGCGCCGGTCGCGCCGCAAGCTGCCGCGTTGCGCATTCCCGCGGCGCTGGCGCTTGCCGTCCTCGGCGTGCAGATCGCGCTCGGCGGCTGGGTCAGCACCAACTATGCGGCGCTGGCCTGCCTGGATTTCCCGCTGTGCCACGGCACGCTGGTGCCGCAGATGGATTTCCATGACGGCTTCACGCTCTGGCGCAAGCTGGGCATGACGTCGAACGGCCAGTACCTGCCGTTCGACGCGCTGACCGCGATCCATTGGACGCATCGCAGCTTCGCCTTCGTGGCGGCGGCCGTCATCGGATGGGTGGCGTGGCGCGCGTATCGGATCGAGGGGCTGAAGCCGACGGCGCGCGCGATCCTGGGCGCGCTGGCGCTGCAGATCGCCATCGGCATCGCGACGATCTCGCTGAAATGGCCGCTGTTGCTGGCCGTCGCGCACAACGGTACGGCGGCGCTGCTCGTGCTTCTGACGGTCATGTTAAACTACAAGGTCCGCATCCCCCGTGATTCCGTGCAGCGTGAATGGAAAGGCAACATGTTCCCTTCCTCGCTTGCCGCCAATGACGACGCATGACGACTCTGACCATATCCCCCAACCGCATCGCCCAGTACTGGGCGCTGACCAAGCCGCGCGTGACGCAGCTGGCCGTTTTCTGCGCCGTCATCGGCATGTTCCTGGCGACGCCGGACTTGCCGCCATGGAAAACCGTGGTTGCCGCGACCATCGGCATCTGGCTGCTGGCCGGCGCGGCCTTCGCCGTCAACTGCCTGGTGGAACGCGAGATCGATTCCCGCATGGCGCGCACCGCGCGCCGTCCGCTGGCGCGGGGAGAACTGACGGTGCAGCAGACGCTGGTCTTCTCCGGCGCGATCGGCGGCGCCGGCATGTGGGTGCTGTACAACTTCGTCAACCCGCTCACGATGTGGCTGACCTTCGCCACCTTCGTCGGCTATGCCGTCATCTATACGATGATTCTGAAGCCGGCCACGCCACAGAACATCGTCATCGGCGGCCTGTCGGGCGCGATGCCGCCCGCGCTGGGCTGGGCCGCGGTGGCGGACCATGTGCCGATGCAGGCCTGGCTGCTGGTGCTGATCATCTTCCTGTGGACGCCGCCGCACTTCTGGGCGCTGGCGCTGTACCGCCGCAAGGATTACGAGAATTCCGGCCTGCCGATGTTGCCTATCACGCACGGCATGGCCTATACGCAATTGCAGATTCTGCTGTACACCATCGCCCTGGTCGCCACCACCGCGCTGCCTTACGCGGTCGGCATGAGCGGCCTGATCTACCTGGCGGTGGCGGCCGTGCTCGACGCGATCTTCCTGCGGCACGCATGGTTGATTTACCGCCGCTACACCGACATGATCGCGCGCAAGACCTTCGCCTACTCGATCATCTACCTGTCGGTGCTGTTCGCGGCCCTGCTGGTCGACCACTATCTGCGGTTCTGACGCGATGCGCCTGCGCCTGCGCCTTGCCGCTGTCGCCCTTCTTTGCGCCATTGCATTGGGTCTGACGGCCTGCAGCAAGCCGCCGCAGCCGCAGGCATTCGAGAATACCGATATCACCGGGCTGGATTACGCGCACGGGTTTTCGCTTCCCGACTACAACGGCAAGCTGCGCACGCTGGCCGATTTCCGCGGCAAGGTCGTCATGGTCTTCTTCGGTTATACGCAATGTCCGGACGTCTGCCCGACCACGATGGTGGAAATGGCGCAGGTAATGAAGGCCCTGGGGCCGGATGCCGACCGCGTGCAGGTGCTGTTCATCACGCTGGATCCCGAGCGCGACACCCCGGAAGTGCTGCGCCAGTACGTGCCGGCCTTCGATACGCGTTTCCTGGGACTGCGGGGCAGCCTCGCGCAGACGAAGCAGGTGGCGAAGGACTTCAAGGTCTACTACCAGAAGGTGCCGGGCAAGACACCGGGCACCTATACGCTGGACCATAGCGCCGGCACCTACGTCTTCGATCCGCAGGGGCACATCCGGCTGTTTATCCGCTACGGCCAGCCGGTGGCGCCGATCGTGCATGACCTGAAGCTGCTGCTGTCCTGAGACGTGCCGTCCGCGCTCTCAATAAAAAAGCGTTCCGGAGAGCGCTTTTTGCTTGCGCGGCGATGGATCAGGTATAGGCTTCCAGCGACCCTTTCATTTTCTTCAGGGCCACCGCCTCGATCTGACGGATCCGCTCGGCCGATACGCCGAACTCGTCCGCCAGTTCATGCAGCGTGGCGCCGGAACCGTCGTCGTTGGCCAGCCAGCGCGCCTCGACGATGCGACGCGAACGCGGATCGAGCTTCTCCAGCGCGCCATTCAGACCTTCGGTCTGCAGCCGGTCGAAGTCCTGCGCTTCCAGCATCCGGGTCGGTTCCTGCGCTTCAGACGACAAATAGGCGATCGGTGCGAACTTGTCGTCTTCATCGTCGGTCGGCGCTTCCAGCGCGATATCCCGGCCGGTCAGGCGCGTTTCCATCTCGACCACTTCTTCCGGCTTCACCTTCAATGTCCTGGCCAGGTCGTTGACCTGATCCGGCGACATCGAATCGAGGCCGGTCTTGTGGCTGCGCAGGTTGAAGAACAGCTTGCGCTGCGCCTTGGTCGTTGCGACCTTGACCAGGCGCCAGTTCTTCAGGATGTATTCGTGCATTTCGGCCTTGATCCAGTGCATCGAATACGAAACCAGGCGCACGCCCTGATCCGGATCGAAACGCTTGACCGCCTTCATCAGACCGATGTTGCCTTCCTGGATCAGGTCGGCATGCGGCAAGCCGTAACCGAGATAGCCGCGTGCGATGGAGACCACCAGCCGCAAGTGCGACAGGATGAGCTTCTGCGCCGCAGCGAGGTCGTTGTGGTCCCGCAGGCGGCGTGCCAGCGACACTTCCTCTTCCTGGCTCAGCATGGGCATGCGGTTGACCGCCGAGATATAGGCGTCAATGTTGCCCAGCGAACCGGAAAATCCGAGCGCCATCAGGTTGTTGCCGGACGGGACCAGTGCGGATGATGCAGAGCTTTTCATGATTTCTCCTAGCGAACCCCACTTAGAAAAACAACTGCTTGCCATGCAGTCGAGGAACTATGTTAGCACTCCATAGTTAGGAGTGCTAATTGTGGTTTCCAACCGTATGGATAGCGTATTGCTATTGCAGTTTTTATCACAATTGTCCCAAACTATATATTAGAGGCAGGCGGGCTTCATTAGTTGCGTGAAAAAGCGTACTTTCTGCCGAAAAAATGGGAGAAATCACTGAAAAAACACCATTTCTGACGGAAAAATGGAAAAAAGCCCAAGAAAAGACCCGCTTGGAAACGGAAAAACGGCGTTTTGCTACGCCGCGCGCGCCAAATGACGCCTGACTGAAAGCAGCGCGCCCAGCAAGCCGAGCAGGGCGCTCAGCGCAAGCAAGGCGCAGGTGGCGCCGCCATCCAGCGGGACCAGCCGGAACTCCGACGCATACAGCCGGGCGAACTCGGCAATGGCGGTGTTCAGCGGTTGCAGCAGCAGGAACACGACGACCAGGGCCGCCGCGCCGGCGATCAGACCCAGCAGGGCGCCGGTGTAGTAGAACGGACGGCAGATGAAGCGGTCGGTGGCGCCCACCAGCCGAGACACTTCGATTTCCTCGCGCTGCGTCATCACCTGGAGGCGGATCGTATTGAACACGACGGCCACCACCACCACGCCCAGCGTGACGGCGAGAAACAGCAGAACCAGGCGCAGGATGCGGATCAGGGCGGCCAGCCGCTCGATCCAGGCGGAATCGACCTGCACGTGTTCCACGTCGGGCAGCGCTTTCAGCTTCTGCGCGACGCTCTCGATGCGCCTTGCGTCGGCGTTGCCTTGCGGCTGTTCCAGCGTAAGCACGTAGGCATCGGGCAGCGGATTGGCGCCCAGCGTATCGATCGCCGCTTCCAGGCCGGTGCGGTTCTTCAGCGCGTCCAGCGCCTTTTCGCGCGGCACGAAGTCGAGCCGGTACGCGTGCCCGCCGTCGCCCGCGATGCGCCGGATCGCCGTACCCAGCGCCGTGGCCCGGTCGCGCGGCGCGTCGACCGACAGGAAGACGCTGATTTCCGGCTGCACCGAGACGCGCTCGGAAACCGGCCGCGCATTCTGCAGCAGCGTCAGGCCGGCGAACGGCAGGGTCAGCGCGATCGCCACCACCAGCACGTTCAGCAGGAAGTTGCCCGGCGCGCGGAACAGATGGCGGAACGCGTCCGCCAGCGCCAGGACGTGCTGCCGGAACCAGCCCCTCATGCCTGCACCTCCGATTGCCGCCGCCAGCTCTCGACGAAACGCCCCTGACGCAGATGGATCACGCGGTTGGCCGCATCGAGAAACTGCTCGTCATGGGTGGAAATCACGCAGGTGACGCCGACGCCGTGGAACGCCTTCAGCGCGTCCAGCACCTTGTCCGCGCTTTCGCGGTCGAGATTGGCGGTAGGTTCGTCGGCGAGGATGATCTGCGGGCGGTTGACGATGGCGCGCGCGATCGCCACGCGCTGCTGCTTGCCGCCGGACAGAGACTGCGGCGCCGAGGCGGCGCGGTCGAGCAGGCCGACCTTGTCCAGCGCAGCGCGCGCGCGCCGTTCCGCGTCCTGGCGGGAAGTGCCGCACACGACCAGCGGCAACACCACGTTGGCCAGCACGTCGCGGTCGGCCAGCAGGCGCTGCTGCTGGAAGATGAGGCCGAGATTGCGGCGCAGGTACGGAATGCCGGACGGCTTGATGCGGCCGATGTCCTGGCCGTTGACGAGGACCGCGCCGGCGCTCGGCCGCTCGATCGCCGCGATCATCTTCAGCAGCGTCGATTTGCCCGCGCCGGAAGCGCCGGCCAGGAACACCAGTTCGCCCTTGCCGATCGACAGCGTGATGTCGGTCAGCGCGTGGATGTCCGGCGGATAGCGTTTGGAAAGCTGGCGGAATTCGATCATCGCGACAAGGAAAAATCAGCCGAGAAGCGCATCGACGAAAGCCTCGGCCTCGAAAGGCTGCAGATCCTCGATTTGCTCGCCCACGCCGATGAAATACACGGGAACCGGACGCGCGCGCGCGATGGCGGCCAGCACGCCGCCCTTCGCGGTGCCATCGAGCTTGGTCACGACTAGCCCGGTCAGGCCGAGCGCGTCGTCGAAGGCCTTCACCTGCGCCAGCGCATTCTGCCCGGTATTGCCGTCGATGACCAGCAGCACCTCGTGCGGCGCGTCGGCCAGGCTCTTGCCGATCACGCGCTTGATCTTCTTCAGTTCTTCCATCAGGTGCAGTTGCGTGGGCAGGCGGCCGGCGGTGTCGATCATCACGACGTCCGTCTTGCGCGCCTGGGCGGACTGCACCGCGTCGAAGGCGACGGCGGCCGGGTCGCCGGATTCCTGCGCGATCACCGTCACGTCGTTGCGCTGTCCCCACACGGCCAACTGCTCGCGCGCCGCGGCGCGGAAGGTGTCGCCGGCGGCCAGCAGCACCGACTGGCGGTGCGCCTGCAGGTGCTTGGCGAGCTTGCCGATGGTGGTGGTCTTGCCGGCGCCGTTGACGCCGGCGATCATCATCACCAGCGGCCGGTGGCGGCCCAGCACCAGCGGTTTCTGCAAGGGCGCCAGCAGCTCGATCAGCAAAGCGCGCAGGGCGTTCTTGACCTGCGCGGCCTCGGTCAGCCTGTCGTTCTTGACCTTGCGCTTCAACGCATCGAGCAGGAACTGCGTGGCGTCGACGCCGGCGTCCGACATCAGCAGCGCCGACTCCAGCTCCTCGTACAGTGCGTCGTCGATCTTCGCGCCGACGAACAGCGTGGTCAGGTTGGACGAGGTCTTGGACAGGCCGGCCTTCAGGCGCGCCATCCACGACTGCTTCTGGGTCTCGCTGGTTTCCGCCGGGGCGACTTCGGCTTCCTGGACGGCCGCGATTTCGGCGGCCGGCGTCCCGGCGGCCGGCACTCCGGTGACCGGCGCTTTTTCGGTTTCCAGCGCGGCGGGACGTTGTTCTTCAATCGAAGGCGCAGGCTCTTGCGGTTTTTTCTTGAAGAAACTAAACATCGGGAATCGGATCAGAGCTGCGGTCGGAAGCCGGCCGCAGCATGCGGGCAGGCGGATACTATCGATCGTATTCTAACAGAGCGAAGATTCATGAACCAACGCCTGCCCGCGGCGCTGCTGGCCGCCATCGTCCTCGTTCCCTCCCTTTCCCTCGCCGCTTCCAGCACCGCGCACGTGACGGATTTCACGTTGCGCAACGGCATGCGCATCATCGTCAACGAGGACCACCGCTCGCCCACGGTCGCGCAGATGATCTGGTACCGCGCCGGCTCGATGGACGAATGCAGCGGCACCACCGGCGTCGCGCACACGTTGGAGCACATGATGTTCGACGGCACCAGGACGCTGAAGCCGGGCGAATTCAGCCAGCGCGTGGCCGCGCTCGGCGGCGAGGAAAACGCCTTCACGACGAAGGACTACACCGCCTACTACGAACGGATCGAGAAATCCCGGTTGCCGGAAGTGATGGCGCTCGAAGCCGACCGGATGCAGAACCTTGCCTTCGACCGGAAGCAGTTCACGCGCGAAATGCGCGTCGTGACGGAAGAGCGCCGGCTGCGCACGGACGACCAGCCGCTCGCGCTGCTGTACGAGGCGCTGGACGCGACCGCCTTTGCCGCCAGCCGCTACCGCCACCCGGTGATCGGTTGGCCGGACGACCTGCGGCACATGACGATCGACGACGTGAAGGCCTGGTACGCGCGCTGGTACGCGCCGGACAACGCGGTGATGATTGTCTCCGGCGACGTCGAGCCCGACCAGGTGCTGGCGCTGGCGGAAAAGGATTTCGGCGCCTATCCGTCGCGTCCCGTGGTGCGCTGCAAGCCGCGCGCGGAGCCGCCGCAGCGCGGCATCAAGCGCGTGACGGTGAAGGCGCCGGCGGAAAATCCCTATGTCGCGCTCGCGTTCAAGGTGCCCGGCCTGCACGACATCGAGAAGGATGACGATGCGTTGGCGCTGCAGGTGCTCGCTGCCGTGCTGGACGGCTACGACAACGCGCGCCTGCCGGCGCGGCTGGTGCGCACCGAACATGTCGCATACGACGTCGACGCCTCCTATTCCGGCATCGCGCGCGGCCCGGCGCTCTTCATCCTCGACGGCACGCCGGCGGCCGGCGTGTCCACCACGCGGCTGGAGGAACTGCTGCGTGCCGAGGTGGCGCGCGTCGCCCGCGACGGCGTGTCGGCGGCCGAGCTGGATCGCGTGAAGAACCAGTTGATCGCCGACCAGATCTACCGGCGCGATTCGGCCTTTGGCCAGGCGATGGCGATCGGCGTGATGGAAATGTCCGGCCTGCCCTACAGCCAGATGGACCGCCTGATCGAACGGCTGCGCGCGGTGACGGCGCAGCAGGTGCAGTCGGTGGCGCAGCGCTATTTCGGCGACGACCAGTTGACCGTCGCCACGCTGGTGCCGTTGCCGCTGAACGGGCACAAGCCGCCGTCTGCGCCGGCCGGTCCCTTGCGCTGATGCCACGCACCGTGCCTTCCCCTATCCATCCGACGACGGAATCCCCATGAGGAAAATCCTTGCCTTCCTGGTGCTGAGCGCATCCTGTTCGCTCGGCCATGCCGCGCTGCAGATCCAGTCCTGGACCCTGCGCGACGGCGCCCGCGTGCTGTTCGTCGAAAACCATACGCTGCCCATCCTGGACGTCAGCGTCGATTTCGACGCCGGTTCGCGCCGCGACCCGCCGGGCAAGTCCGGCACCGCGGCGCTGACCAACCTGATGCTGGCGCGCGGCATCCGGCGCAACGACACGCCGGCCGGCAGCGAACCGGCGCTGAGCGAGGCGCAGATCTCGGACACCTTCGCCGACATCGCCGCGCGGCGCGGCGTGCGCGTCGACAGCGACCGCTCCGGCGTCACGTTGCGCGTGCTGTCCAGCCAGCGCGACACGGCCATCCCGCTGCTGGCCCGCATGCTGGCGCAGCCGGCCTTCCCCGAAGCGCTGCTGGCGCGTGACAAGGCGCGCGCGATCTCGGACCTGAAGCAAAGCCTGACCATGCCGGAGGATATCGCCGACCGCATGTTCACGCGCCTGCTGTACGGCACGCATCCGTACGCGGAAGAGCCGACCGAAGCGTCGCTGCAGGCGATCACGCGCGCCGATCTGGTCGCCTTCCACGCCCGCTACTTCGTCGCCAATCGCGCCGTCGTCGCGCTGGTCGGCGACCTGACGCGCGACCAGGCCGACCGCGTCGCGCAGGAGCTGACCCGCCGCCTGCCGCAGGGCGCGCCGCTGCCGCCGCTGCCGCCGGTGCGGATCGGGCCGGGCCGCGAGGAACGCATTCCGCACCCCGCTTCGCAGGCGCACATCCTGATCGGCATGCCGGGCGAGGCTATCCACGATCCCGATCACTACGCGCTGACGGTCGGCAACTACATCCTCGGCGGCGGCGGTTTCGCTTCGCGGCTGACGAAGGAAGTGCGCGAGAAGCGCGGCCTGACCTACGGCGTCTACAGCTTCTTCGATCCGATGGCGCAGCCTGGCCCGTTCGAGATCGGCCTGCAGACGCAGAAGCAGCAGACCGACGAAGCGCTGCAGGTGGTGCGAGGCACGCTGGCCGCCTTCCTGAAGGATGGCCCGACCGAAGCCGAGATGCAGGCCGCGAAGGACAACCTGATCGGCAGCTTCGCGCTGCGCACCGACAGCAACCGCAAGATTCTCGAATATCTCGCCGCGATCGGCTTCTACGGTCTGCCGCTGGATTACCTGGACAAGTGGCCGGACCGCATCCGCCGCGTGACCGCTGCCGACGTGAAGGCGGCGTTCAACCGCAAGATCCGGCTCGACAGGCTGTCGACCGTCGTCGTCGGTGCGCCCGGCTGAAGCTGCGCCGCCGCCCGGTTTACAATCGCGGCTTTTCCCGCCCGCTCGCGCCACGCATATGCAAAAGAAAGCCGCTTCCCCCAAGTCCGCCGGCACCCGCGGACCACGCCAGGTCCGCATCATCGGCGGCCTATGGAAGCGCACGCCGCTCGCGGTGCCGGACGCCGACGGCCTGCGCCCGACGCCGGACCGCGTGCGCGAGACGGTCTTCAACTGGATCAACCACCTGATCGACGGCGCCTGGGAAGGCATCGCCTGCCTGGATCTGTTCGCCGGCACCGGCGCGCTGGGCTTCGAGGCGGCCAGCCGCGGCGCGCGGGACGTCGTGATGGTGGAATCGCACGCGGCGGCCGTGCGGCAGCTGCAGGCGACGAAGGACAAGCTGCGCGCCGAACAGGTCGCCGTCGTGCGCGGCGACGCGCTGGCCGCCGTGCAGGGCATGCAGGCACGCGGCATGCGGCACCGCTTCGACCTGATCTTCCTCGATCCGCCGTACCGGCACGACTGGCTGCCGCGCATGCTGCCGGCCTGCGCGGCGCTGCTCGCCGACGGCGGGCTGGTGTACGCAGAATCCGAATTTTCGCTGGCCGAAGAGGCGGCTCCCGACTGGCTGCAAGGCTGGGAAGTGGTGCGCGCGGACAACGCCGGCATGGTCTACTACCACCTTCTGCAGGGGAAACGCGCCTGAACTTCAGGCATAATGCGCATTTCCGTCAAATGCGGTAACCCATAGTGTCGCGTGCGCTATGTCCGTCAGAAGCGTAAAGCTCGCCTGCCGCTCATTGGAGACAGGTCGCGTCCCGTGCGCGACACCTCAGCCACCACATGGGAGCCAACATGGTTACAGCCATCTATCCGGGAACCTTCGACCCGCTTACGCGCGGCCACGAAGACCTGGTGCGTCGCGCATCCGGCCTGTTTGACAAGCTGATCGTCGGCGTCGCCGACAGCCGCAACAAGAAGCCCTTTTTCACACTGGAAGAACGGCTGAATATCTCCAACGAAGTCCTCGGCCATTATCCGAACGTCTACGTCGAAAGCTTTTCCGGCCTGCTGAAGGATTTCGTGCGGCGGCACGACGCGCGCGTGATCGTGCGCGGCCTGCGCGCGGTATCCGACTTCGAGTATGAATTCCAGATGGCCGGCATGAACCGCTACCTGCTGCCCGACGTCGAAACCATGTTCCTGACGCCTTCCGACCAGTACCAGTTCATCTCCGGCACCATCGTGCGCGAGATTGCCGCGCTGGGCGGCGACGTTTCCAAGTTCGTCTTTCCGTCGGTGGACCGCTGGCTGAAGGAAAAGATGGCCGCGCAGAAGAAATAGCGCGCAAGAAGAGGCAGCCATGGCGCTGATGATCACGGCCGAATGCATCAACTGCGACGTTTGCGAGCCCGAGTGCCCGAACGACGCCATTTTCATGGGCCGCGAGATCTACGAGATCGATCCGCGCAAGTGCACCGAATGCGTCGGCCACTTCGACGAGCCGCAGTGCCAACAGGTGTGTCCGGTCGAATGCATACCGTTCAATCCGGCGTGGCGCGAGACGAAGGAAGAATTGCAGGCGAAGCATGAGCGGCTGCAGGCGGAGAAGGCCGGGGCGTGAGGTTTTGCGTGGGATGCGACCGGTGTGTGGCTGGTGCTGGACAGGCACTGCCGGGGCTTGGGGCTGGGGTGTTGATACGGTCAAGGCAGCTCTCTGGATTCCCGCTTGCAGCCCGCATCGGCGCAAGCATGCGCCGACCGTTACGCAGGCGGCCGGCATGCCAGCCGAATTCCCTGCTGCACCCGGCGCAGGGATGACGAAGGTGTGGTGAGTTGGTTTGACTGGAAGGGCGTCCAATCATTACGCTGAATGTCGCTTTCTCTCCTGGCTGTCGTTCCCGCGCAGGCGGGAACCCAGGACGGCGTATCCATTCCCGCCGAAGGTATTCGCAAATTCCGTGTATCAGGAACAGCCGGACAGATAGTTTGTTTAGATGCGAGTAGCAGCGCATCTGGATTCCCGCCTTCGCGGGAATGACGAGGTGGTGGCGAGTTGGTTTGATTGGAAAGACGTCCAATCATCACGCAAAGCGTTGCTTCGTCTCTTGCTGTCGTTGCCGCGCAGGCGGGAAACCGGAACGGCGTATCCATTCCCGCGGACGTATTCGCAAATTCCTCGTATCACGAACAACAGCACCCAGAACGGCGCGCCCATCGTTGCTGAACGCGTTCTCGGCAATGCCTGCTTCCTTGCATGACGACAGCTCGCCTGAGCGCCTACCCACTCACGCCGCTGCGCAAACCACCCGGTTCCTCCCGCCCTTCTTCGCCCGATACAAGGCCTCGTCCGCCTTCGCCAGCAACAGCTGCGCAATCGCCGCCACGTCGTCGTGCCGATCCATTCTCTCCAGCGTCGACACGCCGATGGAAACCGTCGTGCGCAGTTCCTCGCCGGTGCTGAGGAACAGCGGCACGTTGCACACGCTGCCGCGGATGCGTTCGGCCACCGCCACCGCCGCATCGGGCGGCGCATCGGCCAGCAGCACGACGAATTCCTCGCCGCCGAAGCGGCCGAGCGCATCACTCAGGCGCAGCTCGGTCTTGATGCGCGCCGCCACCTCGCACAGCACTTCGTCTCCGCCTTGGTGGCCGTAGTTGTCGTTGACGTTCTTGAAATGATCCAGGTCGATGTACATCGCCGACAGCGCGTAGCCATGCCGCCGGGTGCGGCCGATTTCCTCCAGCAGGCGGCGCTCGACGTAGCGGCGGTTGTTGACGCCGGTCAGCGGATCGGTCAGGCCGATGTGCTGCAGGCGCTCGTTGTTGATCACGTTTTCCAGGCAGATGGCGACGATGGACGCGCGATGCTGCAGGAAGTCGCTCGCCATGCTGGACAGGAAGCGCTCCGGGTCCAGGCTGCCGAGACTGAGCCAGCCGATCAGCAGCTTGCGGCGGATCAGCGGCAGCACCGCCACGCTGGCGGGCTTCAGCACGGTTTCCGGGAACAGCCGGCGATGCTGCACCGGGCTGTAGGCGCCGAGCGCCGGCTTGCGCGCGATATCGTCGCCGACCGGCTCGTCGATGAACAGCAGGTTCGGATAGTCGCTGACGTCGATGCGCAGGTCGGTCAGGATGCGGCGGATTTCATGTTCGGGATCGATCAGGACCAGCGTCACCACGTCCAGCTCAGACGCCTCGGTCAGCGTGTCGAACACGCTGTCGATCAATTCCTGGAAGGTGTTGGCGCCGATGAACTGCAGGTCGAATTCCTGGTAGCGCTGCATGATCTGCTGGTTGCGGTGCGCCTGTTCCAGCAAGGTCTGCAACTGGCTGCGCAACTGCAAATTTTCGGTGACCAGCTGGTTCGTCATGGACGGTTCGGAACGGGGCGGCGAGACATCCGCGCGAATAGCTGTGGATACTAACCGGATGCTTGCGACGAGGCAACTTATGTCGCTAAATGACGCCATTTATGCGACAAGCTGCGGCTTTTGGCGCTGCCGGCTGGTCTTGAGCATGGACCATGGACGGCGGTGCCGACGCTCAGTCGAACGCCAGTTCAATCTCCACCGGCTGGCCCACGCGCACGGTCCGCCCTTCGCCTTCGACCAGGATGGTGTTGATGCCGAAGGTCACGCCGCCGCCGACTTTCGGATTGGCGCGGTAGGTGCGCAGGATGTCCAGCGGATCGGGGCCGACTTCACCGGTGGCCTGGTCGACCGACGGCACCGGGCAGCGCGGGCAGGGCTTGACCGGCTTCAGCACCGCGTCGCCGATGCGATAACTCTCGGCGAATTCCTCCTCGAACGGCGGCACGTCGCCGAACACCAGGTTGGGGCGGAAGCGGTTCATCGGCAAGGCCTCGCGGCCCTGTGCCCGCAGTTTCCCGTTCAGGTCGTCCAGCGAGCCGGCGCCGATCGCCAGCATCGGAAAGCCGTCGGAGAACAGGTTCAGCGCCTTCGCGCCGGCCGTCCATTTCATGTCCGACACGCGTTCGGCATCGGGCGGAAAGCGCACCAGCCGGCACGCGGTGCCGAGCGCCTGCGAGAACCACGTCGCCGTCGTCTCGTCGCCATCCCAGGCGTCGACCTCGTCGTCCCAGATGCGCACGCGCCTGGTCCGCGCGTCGTCCGGATGCGGCAGGCCGAGCGGAATGTCCAGCTGCAGCATGCCGGGCGCGCGCACCGACAGCGTGTCGCTGCCGATGCGCGGCACGATCAGCGCCATCTTCGGGAATTCGCGCTGCGTCAGTGCCTCGCCGTCCGGATCGACCACCATCCACTCGCGGTCGTAGATGTGCGCATGCATCAGCCCGGCCGGCGTCAGCGTCGCCTCCTGCAGCGCGACGCCGGCGCAGGACTTGATCGGATAGAGGGTGAGGGCGCTCAGGACGGGCATGGGGTTGCGTGTCGGCGAGGACGTTCAGGCGGCCTTCTTGCGCAACGGCGGCGCCATGAATTCCGGGCCGACCGGATCCCGCACGTGCTCGGCCAGCAGCGCGTCGATGTCGGCCAGGTCCTCTGCGCTCAACTGCCAACCGAACACGTCCGCGATGCCGTTCAGCTGGTCGGGACGGCGCGCGCCCCACAGCGCGATCGTCGGCCCCTGATCCAGCACCCAGCGGATCGCCAGCGCCAGCACCGACTTGCCGTGGCGTTCGCGCGCCAGTTTTTCCAGCGCGGCGACCGCAGCCAGATACTGGCCGAAGCGCGGCGCCTTGAACTTGGGATCGGCTTTGCGCAAATCGTCGCCCTCGAAAACCGTATCGGCACGCATGCGGCCCGACAGCAGGCCGCGGCACAGCGCGCCGTAGGCCAGCACCACCAGCCCCTTGTCGCGCGCATACGGCAGCACGTCGGCCTCGATCGCGCGTTCGAACAGGTTGTAAGGCGGCTGCACGGTGGCGAGCGGCGCGGCGCTGGCGAACGCGTCCATCTGCGCCGGCGAATAATTGCTGACGCCGATCGCGAGAATCTTGCCTTCCTGCTGCAGCTTCTTCAGTTCGGCCGCGGTTTCCTCGAACGGCACCAGCGTATCCGGCCAGTGCACCTGGTACAGGTCGATGCGGTCGGTGCGCAGCCGGCGCAGGCTATCCTCGATCTCCTGCCGGATGCGTGCCGGCGTGGCATTGCGCCGCACGCGGCCGTCGTTCCACTCCAGCGCCGCCTTGGTGGCGATGACGGCCCGGTCGCGCATGCCTTCCAGCGCGCGGCCGATCACTTCTTCCGAATGGCCGAAGCCGTAGACCGGCGCGGTATCGATCAGGTTGATGCCTTGTTCGACGGCGCCGCGGATGGTGGCGATGGACGCCGCGTCGTCCGCGCCGCCCCACATCCAGCCGCCGATGGCCCAGGTGCCGAGGCCGACGCGCGAGACGGGCGCGGCGATGCCGGGGACTTGTATGGTTTCGATGGTCATGATGATGTTGTCAAAGCGAAATCAAACGAGGACCCGAATATAACCGATCCGTGAAAAAGCGACCGGAGGCCGCATCGCATGCGAAAATGGCCTTTTACCTGCGGTAACAACTTGTATCCCCGGCTTGATTTGCGCGCGTTTGCCCCTAATCTTGTCCATGTTTTTCACGTTTGGAAGGGTTCCGTCATGCGACACTTTTTCTCCGCTCTCGCAGCGACTGCACTATTCGCCTTCGGCACCGCTGCTGCCTTGGCGGCCGATCCCACCGTCCACCAAGTGTACGAAGCGGCCAGCGCCGGCCACTACGACCAGGCGCAGCAAATGATGGACCAGGTCCTGCGCGACCATCCCAACAGCGGCCAGGCGCACTTCGTCGAAGCCGAACTGCTGGCCAAGCAAGGCCGCATTGCCGCAGCGCGCACCGAGCTGGCCACCGCGCAGCGGCTGGAACCCGGTCTGCCGTTCGCCAAGCCGGCCGCCGTGCAGGAACTGCAATCGGTACTGTCGGGTAACGCCGCTCACGCAGGCAGCGCGTATGCGCCGGCTCCCCGACATCCTTCCTTTCCGTTCGGATTGATCGCATTGCTGCTGGTCGCGATTGCCGCGGTCGCCTTCTTCATGCGCCGCCGCGCGCAACCCGTCATGCAGACCATGCCGGGCAGCATGCCGTACAACGGCGGTTATGGTGCAGGGCCGACCTACTATGGCAATGGTCCGGTTGGACCGATGGGCGGTGGCGGCATGGGCTCCGGCATCCTGGGTGGACTCGCAACCGGTGCCGCGATGGGCGCGGGCGTCGTGGCGGGGGAAGCGCTGGTGCACCGCATGCTGGACGGCAACGGCCAGCCGATACAGGGACCGATTCCGACAGGCGGCTGGGATGGCGTGCCGGATCAGCAGTCTTATGACATGGGCGGGAATGATTTTGGGTTGAATGATGCTTCCTGGGATGATGGGAGCGGTGGTGGGGGGAGCGACGATTGGAGTTGATGTCGCAGCCCAAGAGAAAAGAAAACGCCCGGTTTTTATCGGGCGTTTTCTTTTTGGTGAATTAGGTTGCAGGATTGGTCAATCTAGGGTCGATACGATGGCGTTTTGGGAGTGGGAATAAGTGTTCCGGCAGCGCGGCGATCCGCGTTAGGCTTTCATCTCAAATCGCAAGAAATCAGTGAGCCGTTTTGACTCCGTTATCTCATCGTGCGGTATTAGCAGGTATCGCCAAGGCTTGCTATCGACCGAGGCAGCGTAGTCCGATGCGTGCTTGCACCATTTGACAGCCGCATCGGCCTTGGCCTGCACCTCTTGTGTGTTGATGTCTGTCCGAGCCTTGGTCTCGACCATGAGGATCAACGAATCAGTTTCGACCACAAAGTCGGGGATGTACTCAGGCTGCTCGCTACCCAGCTTGTAGAAAATCTGAAACTGCCCCTTGGCAGGCTTGAACCACTTGTCAGCATCGCGTTCGAGGATGACGGCGAAGCGTCGCTCCGTGTCCGAATCGAACTTTTGGAGCGGGTACAGGCACTTCGTGAAGCAGCCGAACAGCATCGACTTGATGCGCCCCACGTCTTCCACGGTTTCGCGGAAATGGCGCGGAGCCTGACCTGCCGCTGCCGTGTAGTTGCAGGGTTTGAGTTCCGTGAAGCCGCGACGGACCTGGATCTCGAAGTCCGTAGCTTCTTCGAAGAAATGCGCCATCATCTGTGAATGGATTTCCTTGGCGATGGTCTTACGTTGCCCGTCCAGCACGTTGAGTGCATCGGTTTCCGAAAGATAGCTGTTCAAGTGTTGCACCATCTGCCCAGCTAGATCGTAGAGCAGATCAGCATGAGTGAAGTAGTCAATGTCGTCGAAGTCCACCAGTGCGTGAACGATGTAGTCCTCCGGACGCTGCTCCTTCAGGCCGATTTCGGCGGCCAGCGTGTCTTGCTCGTTGGTGTGCAGGTTGTGGATGAGGATTTCGCGTTCGCCCGGTTGCAAATGGAGCTGACTGACATCAAGCTTAAACGGGCGGAAACCCGTGGTGACCTCGCCCTTCGGCACTACGGCAATACGCGGGATGTCGATGGTCTGCTGCACCACGATTTCGGTGGTCTTCGCTACCACGGCGGACAAATCAAGAACGGGGGCTGATGCATCCACGCCCGCCAGCAATTCGCCTTGCAGCGGCTTCAACCGCTCCGCCACCTCCGCAAGGATTTCCCTCTGCACTTCGGGTTTCAGCAGCGCGCTGCTGGTGGGCACCAGATCGCGCTTGACTTCGTACTTGCCGATGACGTCCATGACCACGCGCGCGGCCTTCTTCTCCGCCTCCGTGGTGAACACCGGTTCGGGCACGGGGACTTCCGTTCCACTTTCGACGGATGAAACCCCTGTAACCAAGACCGGTGCCTCCGTCAGACCGAGACGCGCCGTCGCTCCGGACTCGACCTGCACGCTGACCTTCTTGTCGTCGGCGCTCGGCGCATCGAG
>Ga0164242_10002425_pt1 | contig 21558 bp, 21 predicted proteins | sample OricomgcompostMG_FD_108783 | JGI IMG/M metagenome (GOLD analysis project Ga0164242, IMG submission 108783) | Miracle-Growth compost microbial communities from Emeryville, California, USA - Original compost - Miracle growth compost (MG) ... | reverse complement strand
CTGCGAGAGCAGGTGAGATCGAGGGGATGAGCGCATCGCTGTCGCCGGCCGCGGCGGTGAGGATCCCTAGAGATCTCCCTACCGGAACGGCCCCCGAAGCTGCCTCACGCAAGGCTCTTGCGATCGAAGACCCGTCCTGCCCAGGGCGGGTCTTCTGCGTTCTGGGACGACTCGCACACCTTGATGCTGCGCGGGTCGCCGGCTCGGCCTGATGGCGTCCGTGCCGCGGTCAGATTCGCACGAGGAACAGGTCGGCACCCGCCGCCGGGCGCAGCCCGACACCGGCGCCCGCCTGGGAGGAACGGGCCAGCCATGAACCCAGCCATGAAGCACACGAACAACACCACGATGGCAGGGAGGACGGGGAAGCCTGTCCCGTACGAGCGCGCCGGCGTCGGGGCTCACAACAGGGTCGCGCAGCCCGGCTGGAGACTGTGGGTGTACGACCCGCGCACCGACCGGCAGCCGGAGAAGAACTTCTCCGGGACCTACGAGCAGGCCGCTGTCGAACTCGAGCGCTGACGCCAGGAGCACACCGCGTCGGCGCAACCGCCGCAGCATCGATCTCTGACGAGGCCGCGCCGCGCTACGCCCGTTACCGGGCGCCGCTGCTGGTCGGTGGGCTCGGAGAGCCGGGTCGCAGCACTCCTACCGGCTTGGCCTACCGCTACTTCGCCGCCGCCGCATGAGGGCAGCGCATCAGGGCCGGCTGTGCTCGGCCCGGGTCTCCAGGAGCCGGTCATCTCTGATCCACTGCCGCCCGATGGCACGGGCGGCGACGGTGAGGGCAGCGACGAGACGGGCCTTCTCGCGTCGGAAGTCGGGGACGACGACGCCGACGGCGGCTACGACCTCGCCGTCTCGCAGCACCGGTACGCCGATGGAGCAGGCGCCGAGCGTCATCTCCTCCTGGGTAGTGGCATACCCGTCCGATCGTGCGCGCGCGAGCTGGCGTAGGAGCAGGTTCGGGGCGACCACGGTGTACGGCGTCCAGGGTCGCAACGTGCCCAGGACATCGTTGATGACATCGGCCGGCGCCTGGGCGAGAAGCGCCTTCCCGACTCCAGTCGCATAGAGCGGCAGTCGGCCCCCAACGCGGCTGACGACGGGCACCGACCGCTGGCCGGAGATCCGGTCCAGGTAGAGCACCTGGTTCCCGTCGCGTACGGCCAGGTGCACCGTCGCGTAGGTGGCGGCGTGGATGTCGTGGAGGTACGGCGAGGCGACCTCTCGAAGCCCGGTCTGGGTCGGGGAGAGCAGGCCCAGCGTCCACAGCCGACGCCCGATGACATAGGTCTTGTCCTCGTCGCGCGCCAGTGCGCCGCCGGCGACCAGCTCCCGCACGATCCGCAGGGTCGTGGCGGGGGAGAGCCCAGCGCTTTCGGCGATGGCGGTGAGCGTCAGCCGGCGGTGGTGCTCGTCGAACGCGCCGAGGACGTCGAGTGCCCGTGCGACCAGGGAAGCTCCTGAGGGTGCCCCTCCGGACATGGCTTGGCCCTCTCTTTCACCGAGCGACACGCAATGATCACATGACGCCAGCGGCGGGACTAGCGGTGGGCCGCTCCAGCATCTTCACTCGGCCGCGGGGTGGACCACAGGCGTGGGGATCGGCTCCCGCCAGGGATAGAGGCCCCCGGCCGCGGCACTCGGACCCAACTTGAAGTGACGTGCCTGTTCGAAGGTCTCCACGAACGGCAGGTTGGCGTCGTACAACTTGTTGCCGCGCGGCATCGCGCCGGCCTTCGCAACATGGCCGGGTGCCGGGCGCCCAAGGATGTCTTCAAGGAGCCAGACGGCGTCGATGAGCTTGTCCAGGTCGACGCCCGTGGGGATTCCCATCTCCTCCAACAGGTTGACCAGGTCCTCGGTCGCCACCATGCCCGTCGCTCGGCCGTTGCCGCAGTACGGGCAACCGCCGATGCCGCCGGCTGTCGTGTCGAGGTAGAGATCGTCGCCCTCCTTCAGCACACGCAGCGCGGCATACGTCGTCGGAAGGGCGAGTCCTCGGGCATCGTGCAGATGCAGATAGAAATGGGTGATCTCCGGCCAGGTCTCGCGGATCGCGGTGAGCTGCTCTTCCATGGTGTGCGGCATGCACCAGCTCATCGGGTCGCCGAGGAGCGCTCCGGTCACCGCGATGCCGGCGTCGCTCCAGGCACGGTGCTGGCGCTCGAACATGTCCATCCGCTGCTCGAGGCTGAACTGTCCCTCGAAGTTCGAGCCGAAGGCGGCGTTGATGGCCAGGGCAGCCTCCGTCGCGCCCCGCCGCTGCGTGCTTTCGACGATCTTGGGCCAGCGAGCGATCTCGTCCGCCTGAGAGGTGTTGGTGTTGCGCCGCGTGAAGGTGTCGCACAGGTGCGTGAACAACATCGGGTGGCGTTCCACCGGCGACAGGGGCGGCATGTACTCGGCAGCCCGCTCGACCCCCTGCCGGTTCAGGGCCAGAGCGACGTACTTCACGCCCTCGACCGGCGTGAACCGCTTGATCAGCTCCTCGATCGCCGCCATCTGCGGGGTGTACTTCGGGCTGACGAAGGATCCCACCAGGATGGTCTTGAGCCCGGTCTGGGACAGGGCGTCCAACAGCCTGACCTTGTCGTCCACCGAGATCTCGGCGGACTCGATCTGCATGCCTTCGCGCATGCATTCCTCGGTGATGTGCACTCGTGGATAGGACATCTCAACACCTTTCGTCGGTGGTTCCCTGGGGGACCGGGTCGTGCGCCGTACGTCGGCTCTGTCGCTTCCAGAGCCTCGCCAGGTCGGCGGCGTAGTCGGGATCAAGCTGGACAAGCTCTCGTGACTCGAGGAGGGCAGCGAGGTCCATGGGCCCGTGCTGGTGGGCGTGCTGGGCGGGCCGAGACGCTATGACGCCCTGCCTGTCCAGCGAAGCCATCTGGTCGGCCGTGAGGCCGAGCCCGCGGCCCAGGAGTTCGGCGTTGCCTTCGGCGTACCGTGGCCCACCCGCCCGGATCTGGGGCTGCCAGGAGCCGGCGCCGTTCGACTGCCAGCGGAAGGGCCGCCCGATCACCGGACGAGGTTGGGGCAGTGCTTCCACCTCGACCCATTCGTAGAAGCCGCGGGCGGCCAGCTGCGGGTCAGTGAGCAGGTCACGCGCGTCGTTGACGGCGCCGGCCTGCACACCTGCGGAGATCAGAGTCTCGACGGCCACATCGCGCTCCCGCGCGTGACACCAGCTGGTCATCGCCCGCTCGAGCGCGGCCGGGACCGGCTCGCACTCCGCCACCGCGGCCAGTCGCCGAAGGGCGTCGGCGTCGGGCGCGCTCACAGCAATCCAGCGGTCCGCATCCGAGGACTCGAACACGCCGCTGAAGAGCGCGTCCAGGTCTTGGTTGCCGGCCCTGCTGACGGTGGCGCCCTGCACCTGCTCGGCGATCAGTGCTTCCGGGATCACGGCGGCGCCCAGCTGGTACATGCCCAGGTCGATCCATTGACCCTCATCGGTCGTCTCCCGACTGATGAGCGCGGCGAGCACTGCCCCGATCCCCGCCCAGCACGCCAGGAAGTCGGGATACGACTGGCCGAACTTGGACGGTGGGCCACCGGCATAGCCGGTGTACTCGGTCAGGCCCATCGTCGCTTCCAAGGTGGTGCCCTGGGCGCGGAACGAGGACCATGGCCCGGTCGAGCCGTATCCGGTGTTGGAGAGCATGACCAGCCGGGGGTTGATCGCGACCAGGTCGTCGTAGGTCAAGCCCCACTTGGGGAGCACCCGGGGCGTGAAGTTGTCCAGCAGTACGTCGCTGTCGCGCACGAGCCGCTTCAGTAGCTCGCGGCCCTCGGGCTGCCCGAGGTCAAGTGTGATTGAGCGCTTACCGCGGTTGACGACCTGGAAGGTTGCTGAACGGTTCCACCAGTCGACGCCGGGATCGTTGTCGAAGTACGGCCGGCCGAACATCGTGCGGGTCTGGTCCAGCCGGCCCGGTGCCTCGACCTTGATCACCTCGGCACCGAGATCGGCCATGAGCGCGCTCATGTAGGGCACGGCGAAGACCGTCGACAGATCGAGCACCCGCATGCCGGTCAATGGACCATGATCCGGACCGGGTGCTTCGTCGGGAGCGGCCTCCTCGTGCAGCGCAGACATGACTGACGCGGTGTGCTCCCCGATGGTCGGGGCGGATCGGCGTACCCGCATCGGAGTGCGCGAGAGCGCGGCCAACGAGGCAGGTAGCTCGACGCGTCCCCGTCCCGTCTGGGGCCGGCCAACCGTGTGGAAGACCTGGCGGGCGCGCAGGTGTGCGCAATTGAGGAGATCCCCGGCAGTCTGCACGAACCCTGCGAGGTATCCCTTGGTGCCGGCCTCGGTGAAGAACTCGGCGCTCTTGCGCGTGCTGAGGTGCTCGCCCAGGATCTCGAGCAACTCGCGGGCGTGCTCCGTGCGCTGCTCGCTCGAGGCGAACCGCTCTTCCCGGAACCGCTCGTCGTCGAACAGTTCGGCGAGCCGGTCGACGTTGAGTAGCCCGCTCGTCTGCAGGGAGACCCAGCCGTCCTCGACGGGCAATGGCTCCCCTGCGAGTGGGTCCTGCTCGCGAGGGCGGCGGCCCTGGACGGCTCCGAGGAAGGCGTAGTGCGCCTCGTTGAGAACCAGTTCGGAGGACAGGCACTCGAGGGTGGAAAGGTCGGCGAACGCACCCAGACCGGTTCGGATCGCTTGGAGGCGTGCTGCGAGTGCGACGTAGGCGAGGTTGAGGCCCGCGCAGTAGCGCGACTGGCGTAGTCCCGGCTTCAGAGGCGGGCGGTCGCTCGTACCGCTGATCTGCATGATGCCCGACACGGCATGGAGGACCAGGTCGCTGGCGTCGCGCCCTTCATAGGGCCCGCCCGAGCCGAAGTCGGACACCGCTGCGACCACGAGCCGAGGCCGACGCTCCCGCTCCGCGCCTAGGTCGACGCCGTAGGCGGCGGCGTCCCACGCGCCGTGTCGTTGTATGACGATGTCAGCGCTGCGGACCAGCCGGGTGAGCTCTGCAGTCGATGTGGCCGGAAGGGAGACGCTGGACTTGTTCCAGTTCAAGTAGTCGAACAGCACCTCCGCCTGTTCGGCGCTGGTGTGTGGGCCCAGGCCCAGCCGGCGCAGCGGGTCGCCGTCGGGCGTCTCCACCTTGATGACCTCGGCGCCGTAGTCGCCGAGGACTCGAGCGGCGAAAGAGCTCTCGATGCCCGTGCCCAGCTCGACAACCCGCGTCCCGGCGAGGGCTCCTGCCCGGTCCTCTGGTGTGCTCACGTCGTCGCAGGGGAGGGGCGCGTGAAGTCACCCTCGGGGAACGGGTACGGGACCGGCTCCGACTCGCGCAGGGGCAGGACGCCGAGCGCCCGGCCCGGCGTGCTGTTCTCGTCGCGCGGGTTCCAGATACCGATGTCCGCGGCGACGAAGCCGAGCCCGTGGCGCGTGTAGACGTCGGTGACCACACCGCGGGCGGTCAAGGTGTCGCCGAGCAGGTCCATCTTGCGGAAGCTGAAGTCGATGGACGCCAACCAGCCTTGTGGGCCCAGCCAGGAGCGCACCATCTGGACCAGGAAGTGCTGCTTCCACGAGCCGTTGACGAGCAGGGTGGGAAGGTGGTCGTGCTCGGTCGCGAACGGGCTGTCGTAGTGGATGCGATGCCAGTTCTCGATCGCCGCGGACCAACGCATCAGGTGGGACGTCGTGATCGGTCCCCGCGTCAGCGGCGTCAGTTCGTCGCCGACCTGGACGTCTTCGAAGTATCGCTGGCTGTTCGTCAGAGTGGTCATCGTTCACCTCATGATGATCGTGTTGCGGACGCGCATGAGCAGTTCGTCGTCCTGGTTCGTGTACGACGTCTCGATCTGCACCAGCACCATCGGGCCGCTGGACCCGCTGCGCTCGGTGATGTCGACGTACCGTGATCGGCTGCTGATGACGTCGCCGATCTCGGCAACCTGAAAGAACTGTGCGTTCACTCCTCCGTTGAGGATGCGGCGCAGCGGCAGCCGGATGGGCGGCAGCCCCGCGAACGAGCTCTCGTACTCGAGCCCGTCCCATTCCGGCTCCTCGGCGAAGCGCGCGAACGGGTCAGGCGACCCGGGCGGACGGCGCAGAGAGTGCACCGGGAACAGCGGCGTGGCGACCACATCCTTGAATCCGCGCCGAACGGCGGCGTCGGAATCGAAGTGGATCGGGTCTTCTTCCATGGCGCCCTGCACGAACCGGCGAAGTTCGTCCGGGCCCAGGGGGTACGGAGCTGTGTTCACGGGTCCCTCGACGCCGATCAGAGATCGCATCTCGTCCGTCACGTAGGTCATGCACACTCCCATGGGTCGATTCGGCAGCACAAGCATGGCGATCCCTCGACCGATCCCGGAACCGGGTCTCTCACCGACCGGAAATTGCGCGTCAGCGCCCGGTACGGCATGCCGTTTTCCATTCCGTGCCAGGACCGATTGCCCGACCGTGCCCCAGGGGTGAGCGTGACGCAGCAAGGAACGCGAGTGTGCCGGTCGACGGCCACAACAGGAGGATGAGATGAGCCTGCTCGACGAGAAGATCTGGGAAGAGAAGATCTTCGTGACCGGATGGACCAAAGGTGGCTCCGGCTGCCAAGACGTGGTGGAGCCTGCTACCGGCCAGGTGCTTGGCAAGATCGGCGTCGCGTCACCCGACGACGTCTTCCGCGCTGCGGCTCAGGCACAGGTGGCGCAGCTGGAATGGGCAGCGCGGTCGCCACACGAGCGCGCCGCCGTGCTGCGCCGTGCCGGCGACCTGTGGACCGAACACAGCAACGAGATCGCGGAGTGGATCATCCGGGAGGCCGGATCAATCCCTGCCAAGGCGGAGCTGGAGTGGCACATCGCGGCGCAGGAGTGCTACGAGGCGGCCGCGCTGCCGACGCATCCCCACGGCACGGTGCTACCGTCGTCCGAGCCGCGCTGGAGTTTCGCCCGTCGCCGGCCAGCAGGCGTGGTGTCGGTGATCGCGCCCTTCAACTTCCCGCTGATCCTGTCGATTCGGTCGGTCGCCCCCGCTCTTGCGTTGGGCAACGCCGTACTCCTCAAGCCCGACCCGCGGACGTCGGTCTGTGGGGGCGTGGCACTGCTGCGCGTCTTTCAGGAGGCCGGCCTGCCCGACGGCCTGTTGCAGCTGCTACCGGGGGGCGTCGACGTCGGCGAGGCCACGGTGACCGCTCCCGAGGTGCGAGTCGTGTCGTTCACCGGGTCAACCGCTGCGGGACGCGCCGTCGGCGCTCTGGGCGGTCAGCACCTGAAGCGCACCCACCTGGAGCTGGGTGGCAACAACGCCCTGATCGTCCTCCCCGGGGCCGACGTCGCCCTGGCGGCCTCGGCGGGCGCGTTCGGGTCCTTCCTGCACCAGGGCCAGATCTGCATGACGACAGGCCGACACCTCGTGCACGCCTCCGTCTATGACGACTACGTCGCGGCACTTGCGGAGAAGGCCGACCATCTGCCCGTCGGAGATCCGGCCACCGGCGAGGTCGCCCTCGGACCGATCATCGACCAGAAGCAGCTAGGACACGTGGACGCTCTCGTTGCCAGGACCGTCGCAGCGGGCGCCCAGTTGGCCGCCGGTGGGACGTTCGAGGGGCTGTTCTACCGCCCGACCGTGCTGGCCGACGTGGAGCCCCACATGCCCGCCTACACCGACGAGGTCTTCGGACCCGTCGCGCCGGTCGTCCGCTTCTCGAGCGTCGAGCAGGCGATCGCACTCGCCAGCGGCACCGAGTACGGACTCTCCCTCGGGGTCCTCGGCGACGTCGGAACCGCGATGCGAGTCGCCGATGCGGTGCCGAGCGGAATCGTCCACATCAACGAGCAGACGGTCTCCGACGAGGCGAGCATCCCCTTCGGCGGCGTAGGCGCGTCCGGCACCGGCTCCCGATTCGGTGGTGCCGAGGCCAATATCGAGGCGTTCACCGAGACTCAGTGGCTGACCGTGCGTGACCAGATCGCGCCGTACCCGTTCTGATCCCGTCGACACGAACGAGCGCGGGCCATCCCGGTTACCGGGATGGCCCGCGCTGTATCTATCTTCTTTGTGATCGATTCGGCGCGATCCGTCTCAGGGCGAGACGACGACGCTGAGCACGAAAGGTTCCTTGCGATCGGCCAGAGTAGGAACGAGCTCGTCCAGCTGACTGGTCAGATCGGCGTGCGTGGCCACGTTCGCCGATGCGCAGCCCAGACTACGGGCCAGGCCCTCGATCTCGATGTCAGTCAGGGCGGGCCAGGGGGCGCGGCCGCCCTTCTTGCGGGCGAGTTGATCCATGATGCCGTAGGCGCCGTTGCGCAAGACCACGAACAGGACCCCGACCCGGTAGTGCTGTGCGCTCCACAGTGACTGAATGTTGTACATCGACGATCCGTCGCCGACCAGGGCGACCACCGGCCGCGCGTCGCATGCCATCCGGAGGCCGATCGCCGCCGGCATGGCGAAGCCGAGGCCCCCGCTTGCCGCGCTAATGAAGCCGAGCGGATCACGAGCCGGCAACATGTCCTGCAGACGCGGGCGGCTCGACGGGCTCTCCTCGAGAAGGATGGTGTCGGCGCTCAGCCGTCGTGCCAGCGCAGCGAAGACGTGTTCGGCACGGAGCATCCCATGCGACTCGTCTACCCGGTCCCATCGGTCAGCGGACTCCTGGGCACGTGGCGTTCCGCAACCGCGTTCCGTTCGCCGAGCCTCGATGCTGGAGGCAACCGCCTCCAATGTCGGCGCGAGCGCCGCCACGACCGCTAGGTCGGCGGTGCTGTGCGCGGCCTCGGTGGCATCGTCGGTCACGACCACGACCTCGGCATGAGGGTCGAAGAGAGGACCGGGCTCGTAGCCGTACTGACGCAGCGATGGCGCGCCGACGACGAACACGAGGTCGTGTCCGCCGAGCGCCTCGCGAAGCTTGGCACGGCCGGAAGGAAGGTGACCGGCGAAGCGCGCCGAATCCTGCGGGAAGCCGGGTCGCGCGCCGAAGGCCTCCTGCCAGACCTGGCAGTCCAGTTTCTCGGCGAGGTCGCTGAGCGCCAGCCAGCTGCGTTCATCGGCAGTGCCAGATCCGGCAACGATGACCGGATCATGTGCCCGCGCCAGCCGGTCCGCGATCTGTCGACACTCCGACTCGTCCACGCCATCCGCGATGCGGAGCACACGAGGGGAGCTTAGGCGGTCGCCATCATCGTAGGGCTGCTCCCAGTCGTCCATGGGAACGATGACGATGGCAGGGCCACGAGCGGCGACCGCCTCGTGATGTGCCCTAGCAATCATGCTGGGCAGATCCGCCGATCGCGCCGGTGTGCCCGTCCACACGGGGTAGTCACCGGCGAGGCCGTCGAGCTTACCGGCCAGAAAAGGCGCCGAAGCCAGATGGCGACGATCTTGCTGGCCCACCAGGATCACGAGCGGGACCTTGTTGTCCCGCGCCGTAGCGATCGCGCCGACGGCATTCCCCAGTCCCGCGGTGGTGTGGAGCAGGACAAGGGCCGGCTGACCGGAACCTATGGCCCAGCCCGTCGCCATGCCAACGACGGAGCCCTCATGAAGGGCGAGCACGAAGTCGAGGTCGGAGGGGAAGTCCGCCAGCATCGGCACTTCTGTGGACCCGGGATTAGCGAAGATTGTGGTCAGGCCGTGTTCTCTCATCACGGCGAAGACCGCCTCACGCACAGTTGTCATCGACGTCGTCCCTACTCATGCTCGACCGTTTTGCACGGCGGCCGGACCTCGCCGGACCACCGCGCGCTGAAGTGCCATACTTTCGACGCAAGGGACGTGACGCGGGACCACTTGTCGCAGTCGTCGGAAATGCGGCCAGATCCGTGCGTACCATCGCCGTATGACACAAGCCACACTCGAAGCGGGCGTTCATGCGGACAAGTCGGTCCTGCTCCGCGGACTGGAGGTGCTCGGCTCCTTCGACGCCCAGCACACCGTGCAAGGCATCACGTCCATCGCGGAGCGCACCGGGCTGCCGGTGGCCACGGTGCACCGCCTGCTCGCCACATTGATTGAGTGGGGCGCTGTCGAACGCATATCCCGAGGCCGGTACCGGCTCGGGCTCAGGCTCTGGCGCCTCGGTGCGGCCGTCCCTCAGGCCAGAACCCTCCGCGACATCGCGCTGCCCTACTTGGAGGACCTCTACGAGACCACCCACGCGGTGGTCCACCTGGCGGTTCTGGACGGCATCCACACGCTCTACGTCGAGAAGATCTCTGGACGAACTGCCGTCTCCGTGACCTCGAGCGTCGGCCGCCGGCTGCCCCTGCATGCCACTGGGCCCGGGAAGGTGTTGCTGGCCTACGCGCCGCAGAGTCTCTTCGACGCGGTGGTCGAGGCGGGGCTGACCCGGCGCTCGACCAACACCATCACCGATCCGCAAGAGTTGCGGAAGGTACTCGCAGAGACCCGACAGACGGGCTTCGCGATCTGCCGCAACGAGTCGTCGCTCGGTACTGCTTCCGCGGCGGCGCCGATCTTCGATGCGGCCTCCAGCGTTGTCGCGAGCGTCTCTGTCGTGACGCCGATGGACCACTTCGACCCGCAGAGCCTGGTCCCGGCCGTGCGGGCCGTCGGCCGCGCCATCTCGCGCCAGATGGGTGCGCCGACGGACCGGCGCCCCAGGTCGGGACGCACCGTGCTGCCCGCGTAAGCCGATCTAGCACGCGCTTGGAGTCGCCGATCGCATCGGCCCTCAGGCGGGGCGCGCGCGATGTGCTCCGTGTGGTGATGGCCGGGTTCCGACCGCCGTCCACACCCTCTCGCCGGATGGCTAGCCAGCGTGTGCTGTCCGGGCGAGCCCGATGGAGCACGACAGCAGGACATCTGCGTGTGTCTGGTGCCGGTGACCGGCTGCCTGCAAGGGCGAGGGGCGCTACGGAGTCGGACGATCCGCTCGTTTTCCATCTACTCAGGGGTTTCCCGTGCGGCCGCACACGGAGCATGAGCGGCATCAGGCTCGGATTTCCGCTCAGTGCGACGTTGCCTGTCAGCCACCGTGTGCTCGCGGTCACACTCTCCAAAGTCTTTAGCGCTTGGGCGTCGCCCACTGGTCGCACATTGAGGGGCCGCCGTCACCAGGACACCCCGGTGCCACGGCGTCCGAACGAAAGGGAAGTCATGAAGAAGCTTGGGACACTGCGGTACGCAACGGTTGCCGTAGCGCTGTCGCTTCTAGCGGCCTGCGGAACCTCCGCTGCGGAACCGTCCGTCAACGCCGACGGCAGCACCGATGTCACTATCGGCTACCGGCCCCTGATCACGACGGCCAGCGTCGTCAACGCGCAGAAGGCCGGACTTTTCAAGGACCAGAAGATCGACGCCAAGATCACCGATTCAGGTGGAGGTGCCCCCGGGATCGCTTCGCTGATGGCCGGTGACTTCGACTTCACCTACGCCAACTACACCTCGATATTCCTCGCCGCGCAGAAGGGTTTGCCGCTTCAATTGGTCGCCGGCAACGACCTCGGGGTGGGGGATCAGGGAATCTGGGTGAAAAAGAACTCACCGATCAAGACCATGGCTCAGCTTGCAGGGAAGCGCGTTGCTATCACTGGGCTTCAGGACATCGGTGCTGTAGCGGTCAGTAGCTTGGTCGACGAGGCGGGCGGTGATCCCAAGAGCGTCAGCTTCGTGGAACTGGGCTTCAGTGACATGCAGAGCCAGCTCCAGCGCGGCGATGTCGACGCGATCTGGTTGGTCGACCCATTCCAGGCGAGCGCCAAGGCTGCTGGCTTCCGTCGCCTCGGTGACCTGTTCCAGGGCCAGCTTGACAATGCGCCGATGGCCGGCTGGGTGACGACGAAGAGCTTCGCTCAGGCACATCCTGACGTGGTGAAGGGATTCCAAACGGCGTTGTCGGCATCGATCAAGCAACTTGACGCCGACCCGAGCATCTTGCAGCAACTCGTGCCGACCTATACGGCCGTCACCGCCGACGGAGTCAAGGCTGCAGCTCGGCCCAGCCTCACGGCTGACCTCGACCTGCCGGCGCTCCAGAAGGAGTCGGACCTCATGTACAAGTACGGGCTCGTCAAGGAAGACTTCGATGTCTCCAACATCCTTCCCAACAACTGACGCCGTAGACGTTCAGGCGCTCGAGCCGGTGGTCGATCGCGTCCGCCGGGGCAACACGAGAAGCCGGTTGGCGAGCACGCTTCCGTGGCGCCCGGTCCTCGGAATGGTGGTCTTCCTCGCTCTCTTGGAGTTGGTGCCACGATCAGGCTTGGTGGACCAGCGATATCTTCCGCCTCTCGATGCGATGGTGCGCAGCCTCGGGAGTCAGGTCGGCTCCATGGTCTTCTGGGAAGCTCTCGGCGCCACCCTCCGAGGATGGGCGATCGGTCTTGGCATCGCCGTAGTAGCCGGGGTTGTCCTCGGTTTCTTGCTCGGTTGGTCGCGTCTTGCGCGGGAGTTCATGACCTCCACGGTCGAGTTCTTCCGGCCCATTCCTGCGGTCGCGCTGATTCCCGTCGTACTGCTGCTCATGGGCCCGAACGCGTCGTCGACTATTCTTATGGTGGTATACGCCAGCTTCTGGCAGGTCCTCATCCAGGTAATCTACGGAGTTGAGGACACCGACCCCGTAGCGCGGGACGTAGCTTCCTCGTTCCGGTTTTCCTGGCTCGAGACGATGCGTTTCGTCGTGTGGCCGTCGTCGATGCCTTACCTGTGGACCGGCTTCCGTCTCGCGGCATCCGTGGCCCTCATTGTGGAGTTGACCGGTGAGATGATCATTCGATCCCCTGGAATCGGACGGCAGATCGCGCTTGCCCAGTCCGCGGGTGCAGTCGATGAACTGTATGCGCTAGTGATCGTGGCGGGCCTCATCGGCGTGGTGGTGAATCTCATCGCGCGGCAACTCGAGAGCAGAACACTCCACTGGCATTCGTCCGTGACGGAGGCTGGCCGATGAGAGCCTTGCGAAGAACTAGCACCTTCCTGGCCGTGCCCGTTGTCCTCGTGGTCGTCTGGTGGCTCGCCACTGGTTCCGGTACGAGCTTCTACTGGCCCTCGCCGTACAAAGTGGCGCAAGCATTTAGCGACACATGGACGGTGCCGCGCCTGCGGCACGATGTCGTGCCCAGCTTGATCCGCTTCGGCGTGGGTTACGCGATCGCGCTCGCCATTGGAATCGCAATTGGCGTCCTGATCGGCTCGTTCAAGGGTCTGCGGCAGGCCGTGGAGCCGGTGCTGGAGTTTCTCCGCGCCGTGCCGCCACCGGTGATGATCCCGGTCATCATGTTGTTCGCGGGCATCGGTGACGGAATGAAGGTGCTCGTCATCTTTCTCGGCTGCGTATGGCCGGTGCTGCTCAACACCGTTGAGGGCGTCCGGGGCGTCGACCCGGTTCTGCGCGACTCCGCCAGGTCCTTCGGTCTGACGCCATGGGATCGCTTGTGCCGGTTGGTGCTGCCTGCGGCAAGCCCGAGGATCGTCGCCGGCGCCCGGCAGTCGTTGTCGTTGGGGATCATCCTGATGGTGATCAGCGAGATGTTCGCAGCTTCCAATGGCATCGGCTTCTCCATCATTCAGTTCCAGCGCACCTTCGCCATCCCGGAGATGTGGGGCGGAGTCATCCTCCTCGGGATCGTCGGGCTTGCGGCCGCGGCGGCGTTCTACCTCGTCGAACGATGGGTCTTGCGTTGGTACCGCGGCTTCCTCCGTTCACAACGAAAGGCATGAGATGGCACAGGCACAGACAACCAGGACCGACGGCCTGCGCGCCTCCGACGCGGTCTCCGAGCAGCCGATGCTGGAACTCGTCGGCGTACAGAAGACGTATCACGGAAAGCGGGACTTTGAAGCGATCCGGGATGTCACCCTTTCGGTGGGCGCCGGTGAATTCGTGTGCGTAGTCGGGCCCTCCGGAGCGGGGAAGACCACACTGTTGCGCAGCATCGCGGGTCTGCAGCGGACCACCGGCGGCGATGTTCTCCTTGAGGGAGCCCGCGTCGTCGCGCCGCCCCCGGGCATGGCCGTCGTCTTCCAGGAGTATGCCCGCAGCCTGTTCCCTTGGATGACAGTGCGGCAGAACGTACGACTGCCGATGAAGCAGAGAGGGATGCCGCGGTCGGAGAGGGACTCGCGCGTCACTGAAGTCCTGAGAGCCGTCGACTTGGCCGACGTCGGTGATGCCTACCCGTGGCAGCTGTCTGGGGGAATGCAGCAGCGTGTGGCCATCGCACGGGCGCTGGCTTATGAGCCTAAGGTCCTGCTCATGGACGAGCCGTTCGCCGCCGTTGACGCACAGACGCGGGCGGAACTCGAGGACTTGGTGCGCTCGCTATGGAAGCGGCTCGGGGTCACCGTCCTATTCGTGACTCACGACATCGACGAATCCGTGTACCTGGGCGAGCGGGTAATCGTATTGTCGAATTCCCCGACGCAAGTACTCGAGGATCTGGTCATCGACCTACCTGCCGACCGCGACCAACTCGGCACCAGAATGCTGCCGCGCTTCGCGGAACTCCGCGCGCATGTGTACGCCCGGATTCAAGAAGCCAAGTCGGGAGCCAGGCCGGAGGACGGGCCCTCCAATGCCTCGCGAGTCCTGTGATGGTGATGCGGCGTGGCGTGAGGGCCGCCGGCCCTAACGCTCGCGTCGTTGGCAGCTGATCAGCCCAGCGGCCGGCCGCATGGCGCGTCACAACGGGGTGGCGCGCCGGTTCGATCCCACCGGCTGGCCTGAGCCGGCGAGGGACGGGTCAGCCGACAGGCGGAGCATTGCTGATGTCGAGTACGCGACTCTCAACCCAGAGCCGCAACTCGGATAGGAGCGGCAAAGAACCCGGGGCGCTTCAATGTGGGCAAAGCGGAAGAAACCGCGGACGGCGTGCACGGCGGTATTGACCGAGGAGGCCATGAGGCCGACTCGTCCGAGGCGGCGGATGTTTTCGGAGGCATCTTTCGCCGGTGCCAGGAGTACTTCCTCAAACCGGGCGTGGTCCGGACGCTCTTGGGCGTGGGATCTGCGCCTGAGCAGCGTGTGGAAGGCGTAGTTGGCTCTTCACACCGATGAGGTCGGGGGTTCGAGTCCCTTCACGTCCACCAAGATGGAACTACCGCAGCACCCCACGACATCGTCGTGGGGTGCCGTCGTGTTCAGTGCAGGTCGTCGTGGGCCAGCCATGTGACGGGTGCTATCTCTGAGCCTGGCTCGCCGGTGCTGCGGGACTTGGTCGGCGCGACGACATCAGCGCAGCTCAGCAGACAGGCCGGGAGCATCCCGCCGAACAAGGCGCAGCGCCTCCTCGGATCGCGGGAGCCACGTCGCCGGCGCGGTCGCCGAGTGGCCCATCGCTTGGGCCCATCCTGGGGCGTCGTTAGCTCATAGTGCCCTTCGAACCACCCGCCACCTCGTAGTTCCACACCTCGCTGTGCGTGGAGACGGGGCGCGGTGCCTCACCGCCGGCGCGCTCGACCGCCGAACGATGCCCCTCGGCAAAGCCGGGGGAATTCACCCAGGCATGGAAAGACTCCTCGTCACGCCAGCGGGTGATCACCAGCCACTGCTCCCGGTCGTCGGTCGGGCGGAGCAGTTCGAAGCCTTCGAAGCCGTCGGCGTCGTCGACCGCGCCGGCGCGCGCGGCGAACCGGTGAGCGAGCTCATCGCCAGAGCCAGCGGGGACAGTGATCGCGTTGATCTTGATCGTCGTCATACGACAAGACTGTCACCGAGCCCGGCGTCGTACGACAGCGTGCCGAGATCTCCGCCCGTCACCCGAGGATGCGGGCGAGCGCGACGAGGTCGGGAGCCTCGATGTCAGGGGCGGTGAAGTACGACGGATAGCTGGTCCCATTGCGGTTCAACCACGCGGTCCGAAGTCCTGCCCGGGTGGCGCCGTCGATGTCCCACGGATGGACAGCGACCAGCAGCGCCTCCCCGGCGCTCACCTGGCACGTCGACAGCGCATGCGCGTAGGACGACGGATGCGGCTTCCAGGCCGGCGCGCCCTCGACGCTCAACAGTCGCTCGAACGCATCGGTGAGACCGGCGCGAGCCAGGAGACCCTCAGCCACGCCAGTAGATCCGTTGCTCAGGGTGACCAGGCGCAGGCCGAACGCCCGCAGAGCTCGAACGCCTTCGACCACGTCGGCATGCACGGGAAGGTGACCGAAGGCGGTCATCACCCCCTCGACCGCAGCATCGATCTCGCCGGGAGCGGTGCGGTGCGCACCGAGCCGTACCCGCAGAGACTCCGAGGCCACGTCGGCGAAGGATGGGTTCGCCCCGACCGAGGTGAGCGCGAAGCCGTCCCGGAGTACGCCGGCGAACCACGCTTCGACCTCATCGCCACCCAGCCCGACCCGCTCGAAGCTGTCGGCGAGCGGACTCATGTCAGACAACGTCTCGTTGACGTCGAAGACCACCACAGCTGGGCGGCCTGATGCTGCCTCAGCTGCATGTCCAGTGCGCTGCGCCTCGCTCATGCCTCTCGGTACCCCAACGGAGACGACGAGACCCGGCGGCCCCACGCGCGGATCACTTGGGCGGCAGTACGTCGGTAGGTTCGCGCCGCCTCCCAGCTGGCGAAAGTAGTCCCGGACGGTTCAACTGGTCACAGCGGGCGAAACCTCAGGGCCGACCAGACGCTGCTGATCGACACCGCCCGCACGGGTTGCACGCCGTGCTCGGCAGCCAGAGCCGCGAGGATGTCGCGATTCAGATCAGTGCCCAGCTGTCGCGACTTCGGATAGGCGATCCAGGTCAGCTGATCGGCGCGAGCCGCCGCCAGAGCAGGCCCCGCGACGCCTTCGAGGTCGGCGGAGTGGATCAGGAACGCAATCACGGCCGCCCCACCCGCGTCCGCAGCGTCACTCACCACGAGGCAGTCGCCGGGGATCTCGAGATCAATGTCTCCCGGCATCCCGAGCACCACAACAGTCGACGCCGCCGGGATCTGCAGCTTGCGAGCAACGGTCACGCCATGAGGCTAGACCGTCCGCCATGGCGTCATGCGATCGCACGGCTCGCCCCGACCGCAGGATGCTATAGGACCGGCTCGTACGGCGGCGGTGCCTTCGCGGCGGTATACCCGTCACACGGGACGTCCGGATCTCGGCAGATCCGGTCATGGGGAAACGGTCGCCGGTTCGCGGCGGATAGACGCACGACGAGCGACGGCCCGGCAAGCCGATCATCGGCTTCGCGGGCACGGACTGCGGAATCCCAGGGAACCCGGTTGCTCGTGGAGCTCTTCCAGCCCAACGCTCAGGTGGCCGGCGACGTAGGCGGCGGCCGGGTTTCCGTCTGTGGGCCAATATTCGACGATGTCCATTACGAAGGGGAAGCGCGCTTCGGTCTGTAAGAAACTCTGGTCGACGTCGGGTCTCTGCATCAGTGGCAGCGCGGGAGTGAGTCCCTCGCGGCACCGCCGCTGAACTGTTCGCGAGAGGACCATCCCGTTCTTGAACTGCGTTCTCCAATCCGGGAAGGGGGACTACCACAGAAAGCGGAGGTCCGGCCGCCGTGAGGAGATCGAGTAGTCCACCGCCGATGCCCGGCTGGATGCGGTCGACGTACGCGAGGCCCGGACCGGCGGGCCGTAGCTGGTGTTCGTGGCGCGCACGGGCCGCCGGCTAACCTGCCTGGGGATCCTTACGTAAGAACCGCTGTCCGGCCCGGTCGGGCGTCGCGGGATGACTTGGCTTCGAACATTGCGCGGTCGGCGTCGCTGACCAGCGTGGCGAGGTCGTACGGCGGGTGGGCGGTGCTGACACCGACGCTCAGCGACATCGAGATGGAGACGTCACCGACCTCGTACGGCTCCAGGTTGGCCACTCTCTCGACCCGGTCCCGGATCCGCGTGATGTCGCCCGGCTCGCCCTGCGCGATCACCACGAACTCGTCACCACCCACCCGGGCGACGAGGTCTCCGGGGCGAACACTGGCCGAGAGCCGCAGGCCGACCTGTTCGAGCAGCTGATCGCCGCAGGCGTGCCCCAGCCGGTCGTTGAGGGTCTTGAAGTGGTCGACGTCGACGTAGATCGCCGCCATCTCGACGTCGGTCGACGAGACGGTGGACGACGCGAGATGTGACAGACCACGACGGTTGAGCAGCCCGGTCAACGGGTCGCGGTAGGCACGCTCGGATTGCGCGAGCATCGATCTTCGGGCAGCCATGGCGAACTTGTGGAACCCAGGAAACATCAACGACATGAGGACGGGCGGAAGCAGCCCCGCCACCTGCCCCAACGAGGGATGTAGTGCGAAGAAGACGCCGAACGCGGTCGCCGTGACGGCCAAGCCGCACAGCAGGATGCGCAGTCGCTCGTACAGCACGAGCCAGAGCAGCGGCATCAGCTCCAGCCAGGAGTACGGCGAGCTCAGCCGCTCGTTCACGGCCATTAAGGCGGCGATGAGGACTATGGGCACGAGCACCAGGTAGCCCTGTGTGTCACGCGGAAGTCGCCGCCACGGAATCCACACCGCCGCCGCCAGGCACGTTAGGGCTCCGGCCACGACCAGCACGCGCGCCAGAACCGCTATGCCCGGGTCGAAGGCGACCACGGGGACGCTGAGTAAGAATCCGGGCGTGAACCGCCCCAGACGCTGCAAACGGTGGGACCCCACGAATGGACCACCGAGCTCGACCTCACGAGCCTCGGCGACGAGGTCGGCCAACGTCTCCTCGTCGAACCTGCCGAGATCGACTGTCGGGACTGGCGCCGAGGGGTCCGCGGAACCCGAGTCGGGGATCCGCGACTGTCTCGGCACCCTTGCCCCCTTCGGTGGTCCGGATGCGATCGTCACAGGCGCATCATGTCGGAGGGACGCTCGTCCCACCAACAACAAGATAGGCGAGACGCACCGACCTATGGGGCGATACGTGGCATCTTGGCTGCAGCCGAAGCGGCCTGCATCAACCATGGTCGCCGGCCACGAGGCGCGCAGCGTATTGATGCCCCGCAGGAACGCAAATTGCGCTGTGATGCACAGTGACGGTCTCGGCGTACGCCGTACGCCATCGTGACCACCGAGGAGTCCACCAGCCCGACTTACCAAGCCAGGAATCAATAGTGGGCGGTGTGAGGCAAGGTCGCGGCTGATGGCCCGGGAGCAGCGCTCCGCCCTGCGGCGGTCTATATGAAGCCATGGGTTCGGAAGATCATGGCTTCGGATCCTGAGCGCGCGAACGCGGATCCTAGGCGCTGTCTGAGTTAGAGGGCGCCTGGATCGCGGGAGCTGCGGACGGTGGGGCTCGCGAAGGGCGAGGGAACGTCGTTCATGCCGCCCGAGGCCGGGGTGCTTCTGGCACCTGACGTTTCTCACGCCGACACGCCGGGCGGCGGTGAGAAACGTCAGGTGCCCGCGGGCGGAGGCTACAGACCCATCTGCTTGGCGATGATCATCTTCATCACCTCGGAGGTGCCGCCGTAGATGCGGTTGACCCGGTTGTCGGTGTAGAGCCGGGCGATGGGGTATTCGTTCATGAACCCATAGCCGCCGTGCAGCTGCAGGCAGCGGTCGATCACCTCGGCGGCGGCTTCGGTGCAGAACAGCTTGGCCGAGGCGGCCTCGGCAGGGGTCAGCTCGTCGGCGTCGAGCGCCTCCAGGGCGCGGTCGGCCACGGCCTGCATCGCGTCGACCTTGGCCTGGCAGGCGGCCAGCTCGAACTTGGTGTTCTGGAAGGACGCCACCGACTTGCCGAAGACGGTGCGATCGCGGGTGTAGGCGGTCGCGAACTGTACGGCGGCGGCCGCCTGGGCGTAGGCGCCGTACGCGATGCCGAGGCGCTCCTGGGGGAGGTTCTGGCCGAGGTAGGAGAAGCCCTTGTCCTGCTCGCCGAGCAGGTTCTCCGCCGGCACGATCACGTCGCTGAAGGCGAGCTCGGCGGTGTCGGAGGTGCGCAGGCCGAGCTTGTCGAGCTTGCGGCCGACGGCGTAACCCTCGGCCTTGGTGTCGACCACGAACAGCGAGATGCCGAAGCGGCGGTCGGTCTCCAGCGGCGGCGAGGTGCGGGCGCAGACGATCACCCGGTCGGCCTGGACGCCGCCGGTGATGAAGGTCTTGGCGCCGTTGAGGACGTAGTGGCTGCCATCGTCGGACAGGCGGGCGGTGGTGCGCATTCCGGCCAGGTCGGAGCCGGTGCCGGGCTCGGTCATCGCGATCGCGAACATCGTCTCGCCGGACACGAAGCCCGGCATCCAGGCCTCCAGCTGCGCCGGTGTGCCGAGCTTGAGCAGATAGGGCAGGCACAGGGCGACATGCACGCCCGAGCCGCCGAAGGTGACACCGGCGCGGGCGGTCTCCTCATACTGGATCGCCGCATACTTGAAAGAGTCGATGCCGGCCCCGCCGTACTCCTCGGGGACCTCGATCCCGAACAGCCCCAGCTCGGCCAGCTTGTAGTAGAACTCGCGCGGAACCAGGCCCGCCTCGAACCACTCCTGGTAGTGCGGCACCACCTCGGCCTCGATGAAGGCGCGGAGCGTCTTGCGGAAGGCTTCGTGGTCCTCGTTGAACACGGTACGTCGCATGCCCGTCACCCTAGACCTCGCGGGTTGAGGTGCACGGGCTCCGCTGGTCGAGCTGCGTGGGCTCCGTTGGTTGAGCTGCGCGGGCTCCGTTGGTTGAGGTGCGCGGGGCTCCGTTGGTTGAGGTGCGAGCGCAGCGAGCCTCGAAACCCCTTACCCGAACAGCCCCTCGATCGGCGGGTCCGCGGCGACGGCGACGCCCCAGACCTCGGTGGCGGGATCCAGCCAGAACGCGCCGTGGTCCGAGCGCAGCACCGACCGGCCGAACTGCACCTCGAGCACGCCGACCTTGAGCCGCCCCTGCGTGCGCACGAACAGGATCTGTCCGCGCCGCGGCTTCTGCGTGGTGTCGACGATCATCTGCGTGCCGGCCGGGAACCCGAGCGAGGCGAGGGCATCGCTGCCGAGCCGGTGGACGAACTCCGCCCCGGCGGCCTTCCGCTTCGGCTTGCGCCGGCCGCGCCGCGCCGCCGGCTCCTCGTCAAGTACGCCGAGGGGCAGGGCGGGCTCCGGCACCGCGGACCGGGATGTCGAACGCACGTTCGACACGCTAGCAGTCTCAGGCAGCCAACTTGTGATGTCTCAGGACATACGTGACAGTTCTGCATCAGGACATCGGTGACACTCGATGTGTCAGGACATCGGTGACACTCGAGGGTTCTTTGGTCGGGTTCCTGGTGGCCGTCCGTTGCCGACGTAGGTGATGCCGGGTGCTGGGCGGGTGTGCTCGACGAGGATCTCGCCTTCGGTATCAGTGACGGTGATCTTGTCGCCGTCCACGATGACCAAGACGTCGTGGAAGCCGTAGCTGCCGCCGACGCGGTATTGGACTCCTGCCAGCGTGAACCGGCCATCGCTGGTGAGCCGTCGCACAGTGGTGCCTGCGGGCAGGTCCTCAGGCGCGGGACGGAGGCGTCGTGCAACGGTCTGCACGTAGAGCGGCGGCTCGGGCTTGGGGCGCGGGGCCTCGGCCTTCTCGGTGGCCTCCCAGGCGGCCAGTGGCGTGACGCGGCCGGGTAGTCCTTGGTGGGGCCGCTGGGTGTTGTAGATGTGGTCGAACGCATCAACCTGGGCCTGCAGTTCCTTGAGCGTGGCGG
>Ga0164242_10002424_pt1 | contig 21561 bp, 22 predicted proteins | sample OricomgcompostMG_FD_108783 | JGI IMG/M metagenome (GOLD analysis project Ga0164242, IMG submission 108783) | Miracle-Growth compost microbial communities from Emeryville, California, USA - Original compost - Miracle growth compost (MG) ... | reverse complement strand
GCAAAACGGAACATCTTGCCGGACGCGGGGAGAATTTGCTGTTCAAAAACGGGGTGCTGCATTACAAGAAAGACGATTGGGAAAATGATTTGTTACACAGGCCGGCATCACGCCGGTAAAGCCGGGAGAACTCCGCCGCTATTTTAACGTGATCCTGGGATCCAGCACGGCATAGAGAAGATCTGCAAGAATATTCACCAGCACAAACAATACGGAAATCACCAGCACGCTGCCCATGACCACTGGAAAGTCAAACTTTTCAAGGGCATCCACCGTGATCTTACCGATCCCTTTCCAACCAAAGATATATTCTACGAAGAAGGACCCTGCCAGTAATTCTGCTAACCATCCGGTGATGGCCGTGACCACCGGGTTCAGCGCATTTTTCAGGGCATGTTTGAATAACACCGCGGTCTTGCCCAGCCCTTTGGCGTATGCCGTGCGGATGTAGTCCTGGTTCATGACATCCAACATGGCACTTCTGGTAAGCTGGACGATGATGGCCAGAGGGCGGATACCAAGGGTAAGGGCTGGTAAAATCAGATTTTTCAGACTCAGTACCTTACCGGCAAAAGGATCCAGCTCAAAGAGGCTGCCGGTCATGTGAAGGCCCGTGTATCCACTCAACAGAAAGCCAAATATATAGGCGATGACGATGCCCGAAAAAAAGGAAGGCGCCGAGATTCCTGTGACGCTGGCAAACACTGCGCCCGTATCCATCCAGGTATTTTGCTTCACCGCTGCCAGCACCCCAAGCAGCACGCCCACCACCGAGGCCAGCAGCATGGCCGCAATCGCCAGGACCACCGTATTGGGCAAAGCCTCCATAAGCAGGCTCCATACTTCCTTCTTGCTTTGGTAGGATCTCCGCAGATAAGGAGCTTTCAACACCAGGGTGCGGTCAGCCGACAGCCGTACCAAAGCCATATGGGCATGGGCCATCTGCAGGGGATAATCTTTATCGATCACTCCGATGGGAGAAAGATCATTGACGTACAGCGCAAACTGTACGGGCAGGGGTTTATCCAGGTATAATTCATGCCGGACATTCTGCAGAGAGGCCACGTCGGCGCGCTGCCCCAGGGTGAGACGGGCAGGATCTGCCGGCAGCACGTTGAACAGGGTAAAGACCAGGACTACGACACCGAAAATGACCAAAAGTCCATACCCCAGCCGCCGTAGCAAATAACGTGTCAAAATTTGAGATTTATGTGCCCACGATCCGGGGACGGAATAGCCCCTACCGGCATGTCCAGATACGACCACTTACCCAGGATGGTGCCTTTTCGAAGCAGCAACAGGCACGGGTTAGTCCGCGCGGCGGTTTTGATTACCGTACCGTCCATTTGTAAAAAAGGGAATTTGATGCCCGCATGGTCCACAAAACTACCCGTCCGCATGGAGTCAGAGGAAGTAATCCCATATATTTTGACCCCATATTGCAGGCAGTCCGCCTGCAGGCGGACCAGTTTCTGTTCCCAGCCGGTGGCCGCGTCAGGGGTTTGCTTCACCATAAATAAAAAGACAAATCCCGGCTCACTGACTATCTTCCCGGTGGAATCGTTGCCGGCAAAATCCGTGATCACGAAATCTTTGATGACCGGCTCCGCGTTTCCTTTTTTGACGAGCTTATCCTCCCGGCTGATAAAATGCCATGTGGTATCCTGCCAGGGAATACTGTCGGCGGCAAATTCCCGGGTTTGTCCGTTCTTCTCGTACACAAATACAGTGGCATACTGATCAGGAATTGAACCCGGGGGAATTTTCATCAGGGCCGGAATGTTGTTTCCGATTTTATAGGCCAGGCAATCCACCACGGGCAAATGCCTCAGGGTATACCATTGGATGCCAAAGGCCAGCCCGATACCCACCAGCATCCATAAAGCCGTGGCCCAGCGACCGAACAGCGGTTTGATCCGCCGCCTGGCAGAAAATAGAATCAATACCAGGACAAACAAGATCACGTCCTTCCAGAAAGAGGCCCCGGCCGTGAGCGGAATACAATCTCCAAAGCAACCACACTCCTTGATCTTGCCGCTTAGATACGCAAAGGCGGTGAGGAAAAGGAACAGGATCATCAATAACAACAGCAGGGTACCGAAAAAACGCATCTGGCATCCAAGCAGTAAGGCCACTCCTGCGATGATCTCGAAACCAATCATGATGACCGACAAAGTAAGCGCGGCCGGGGCAAGAAAATTCAGATGCAACACAGAAAAGAACTCCTGCATTTTATAACAGAGTCCCAAGGGATCGTTCGCTTTGATCAATCCCGAGAAAATAAAAAGTATTCCTACCAGTGTCCTGATAATGCCAAGCAAAATCTTCATAGAACGATTTTTAGGGATGATTTTCTTCCAGCAGGATAAGCGCAAACACCGCGTAATTGACGATATCCATGAAGTTAGAAGATATACCTTCGGAAATCAGTGTTTTCCCCTCATGACCTAAAATATGGCGGATGCGCTGCAATTTGGACAAGATCAGGTCCACAAAAGACTCCTGGCTCATTTGCCGCCAGGCTTCTCCATAATCATGGTTCTTGGCAAGCATCAGCGCCCTCACCTGCCCGGCTTTGTCCTCATAGCTTCTCTGCGCTTCCGCTACGTCCAGTTCCCACCGCTCGTCACGGGGCAGTGTTTCCTGGATCAATGCCACAATCCCATAATTAATGATCCCGCGGAATTCGCTGTCTATGTCATCCTCAATTTGCTGTACCCCGGTTTGCTGAATATGGCGGATCCGAAGTGCCTTGATCATAATCTGATCCGTGATGGATATGGGACGCAGGACTCGCCATGAAGTGCCGTAATCCTGGGACTTCATCAAAAAAATCTCCTTACAGACACCGATAACCCGGTCATAAGCCTCCAGGGTGGACAAGGCAGTGGTCGTTTTTTGAGAATGCTTCAATTATTACCATTAATTTTGGACCTGTATTGATCCATATGAATGCCAAAAGTACATTTTTGTCGCATACTTTTTCCATCCGCACCGGCGGAAGGTTATTATCTTTTCCACCGGTGCGGGTGATGGGAATTTTGAATGTCACTCCCGATTCTTTTTATGCGGGAAGCCGGGTGCAGGATGAAGCGTCCTTGCTGGCCCAGGCTGAAAAAATGCTCCGTGAAGGAGCGGACATCCTGGATATCGGTGGGCAAAGTACCCGGCCCAGGGCTACCCGGCTCACCGCACGCGAGGAAAGAAAGCGTGTATTGCCCGCCATTGACCTTCTGGCCAAACGATTTCCCCAGGCTATCCTATCGGTCGACACCTTTTATGCGGAAGTGGCACAGGCTGCCGTGGACCACGGATGCCAGATCGTCAATGACATCAGCGCCGGAGCGCTGGACTCCGAAATGATTTCCTGTGTCGCCCGGATGGGCGTGCCTTATGTGGTAATGCACATGCAGGGCACTCCCCAGGACATGCAGGACAATCCGCATTATGAAGATGTCACCCGGGAGGTCCTGGACTTTCTTATCCGCAAAATCGCGCTTTGCCGGGAAGCCGGTATCGGGGATATTGTGGCCGATCCGGGATTTTGTTTTGGCAAGACTCAGACTGATAATTATACATTACTCAGAGAACTGTCTGTTTTTAAAGTCCTGCAAGTACCGCTTCTGGTAGGACTATCCCGCAAATCGATGGTCTGGCGGCCTTTGAGTATCCGTCCAGCTGAAGCCCTGAACGGCACCACCGCTTTGCATATGCTGGCCCTGGAACAGGGCGCGCATATCCTGCGCGTGCATGACGTGGCAGAGGCTGTGCAGGCGATTCATTTGTGGGAATTTTATCGGGGTCATGCCTGATTTTCATTATTTTCGCCATTCATTCATAAATCCAGCACTGTGTTTCAACTTTGGGGTTATCAGTTCCGGTGGCTCAATATTCTTGATGTATTGATCGTCATCTTCCTCATCTATCAGCTTTACCGGCTGTTGCGGGGAAGCATTGCTTTTAAGATCTTCTGGGGACTGGTGGTGATCTATTTTGTGTATTTTATTGTCCGCTTTCTCCAGATGCCCCTGCTCACCAGTATCCTTCAAAATTTTATTAATGTAGGCATCATTGCGATCATTATTATTTTTCAACCGGAAATCAGGCGCTTCTTACTGATGCTCGGCAAAAAGATCCCCTTTAGCGAAGAAAACGCCTGGCGCAAGCTCTTAATGCCGGATAAGTTTCGGGATTTTCGCCAGGAAGAAGAATTAATCCAGCACATGATGCTTGCTATAGGCAATCTCGCCAATACCTATACGGGGGCCCTCATTCTGGTCGCCAGTACCTACAAGCTCCGCTTTGACACCACCTCGGGGGTGCCCATCGACGGAAATGTGTCCGCCCGGTTATTGGAAAGCATCTTTAAGAAAGACAGTCCGCTTCATGACGGAGCCGTCATCATTGCGGGCAACCGAATTATCGCGGCTAAAGTCGTGCTGCCGGTATCGGATAATCCACAACTTCCTCCCCGGATAGGCCTCAGGCACCGCTCTGGCGTAGGGGCGACCGAACAAAGTGATTGTCTGGCGATCATCGTCTCTGAAGAACGCGGCAACGTTTCCTATGCGGAAAATGGCCGGTTGTATATGAATGTGTCGCTGGAGGAAATGAAATCTAAACTATACCAGAAAATTATTGAAGAAAACCCCTGAACCGGTCTGTGACCAGCGCAGGGGTTTTCCCGGATTTCTTTTTCCACGGGCAAGTCCGGTTAGGGCTGTGGTGCTGCAGAAGGCATGGGCGAACCCTTAATATCTTGCACTTTTACGTGAAACATAAGTACGGAATTCGGACCGATGACCGGGGGACTGCCCATAGGTCCGTAAGCCTGGCCGGAGGGCAGAAATAAGGTGGCTTCGCCTCCTTTTTTCACTTGACGTATTCCCTCTTCCATGCCCGGGATCATCCGATGCTGCCCCAACACAAAAGAGAGCGGATCGGTATGATGGAAGGAAGAGTCTTCATTGGAATCAAACGTATTGCCATCGAGCGTTTTTCCTGTATACATGACCGTGACTTCCTGGCCGTCCTGGGGAAGTTTGCCCGATCCTTCCTTTTGATGGACCACGTATATCCCATTCTCGGTAGTCTCGCCCTGGAGGTGCGCACTGTCCAGGTAAGCGGTAATCAACTCGGTATCCTTGGTAAGCTGTGCTTTCTTCTCCTGCTCAAGAGACGCCTGGTAATCGGCTTCATTCTTCACGTCGAGCACTTTGACATAAATATGGATCATGTCGCCCGCTTTCACAAACGGGGGGCGGTTCATCGCATTCATCACGGAATCTGACGGGATCATAAATTCAGCGCTGTCTCCTGTCGACAACAGGGACAATCCCTCCATCAGATCATATTTTTGGCCGTTGGCCGGCATCAGCTTCAGCCAGCGGAATCCCATGCCGGGCCCGTGGGTGTCGAAGATAGCCGAATCATGCACGACAGTGCGGATATGAATTTTCAGATAGTCTCCTATTTTACCCGGATTTCCCTGCTGATCATCGATAATCTTGTACTCCAGCCCGCTGGCCGTCTTTTTAAAGCCGCTCATCCCCTGTTTACATCCGCTCATGATCAGTAAAGCGGCACCGATACATACCGGCAGCATGAAGGCTATACGCGTAATCCTTGTGTGTAAATACATATGGTATTTTGTTAAGTAGAAATTATTTGAGATATGCTTCGTTTTCCTGCAACGCGCGTTTGAAACGTGCTACGGTGTCCTCCAGGGAGTCTAAAGAACGGCCACCGGCGGCATTAATATGCCCGCCTCCATCAAAATACTTCCGGGCAAACGCGTTTACATCAAAATCGCCCTTGGAACGGAAAGATATCCGTACTTCCTCTTTGCGATCGATGATGAGCGCGGCCACCTTGATTCCTTTGATGGAAAGCGGATAGTTTACCAAACCTTCGGTATCTCCTGTCTTCAAGCCAAATTGCTGAATATCTCCGTAGGGGATGGCAATCAAGGCGGCATTATATTCATAGAAGACCTCCATGCGGTTCAACAGCGCATGACCAATGAACCGCAAACGGTTCTCCAGATAGTTGTCGTAAATGGCCTGATGAATGGGTTCATGTTTTAAGCCTTTCTCCATCAGGGAGGCGACCATGTGGTGCACCCGGTCGGAAGTAGCCGTAAACCGAAAAGAGCCCGTATCGGTCATCGTACCGGCATAGATGCACTGGGCCATATGGTCTGTGATCATCGCCTCATCGCCCTGGCCGACAATAAACTCATAGACCAGCAAGGCCGTCGAAGCCGCTGTGGTATCACTTCGACCATAATCGAATCCCGGCTGGGGATCCTGATGATGATCGATCAATACCCGGGTACAGTGAAGGGCCTCCAGGCTGGGAGCCAGTTCCTGGGTACGGGAAAAGGTATTGAAGTCCAGGCAGAACAGGATCTCCGTATTTGCGAGAATTTCCTGGACTTTGGGCTTGTTATTGGCAAATATCAATACATCCTGACAACCCGGCATCCATTTCAGAAAATCAGGGAAATGGGTCGGAGAAACGACCGTCACCTGATGGCCTTTTAATTGCAGGTATTCGTACAGTGCCAGTGAAGCCCCCATGGCATCGGCATCGGGCCGCTGATGCATGGTAATCACCACGTGTTTGGGAGATTCGTGCAGCAACGGCTTTATTTCTGTTAATGGCTTCATCCGGTCAAAAGAACTGCGAAGTTCTCTAAATTATTGAAAAAGTCAAAAATTTTTCCCCCTTTGGCCGGCTTGTTTTACTTTTGCCCCCTTTAAAAATCCAGAAATGAGCAATAAGACATTTACGATGATTAAGCCTGATGCGGTAGCAAACGGCTACGCAGGGGCCATCCTTGAAAAGATCTGCAGCGCGGGTTTCCGCATTGCAGCATTAAAGATGACGCGGCTGACGCCTGAAAAGGCAGGAGCTTTTTACGCCGTACACCAGGGCCGGCCGTTTTACGAAGAACTGGTATCGTTCATGAGCAGCGGCCATATTATCGCAGCCATTCTGGAAAAAGAAAATGCCGTAGAAGATTTCCGCCGCCTAATCGGTGCGACGGACCCCGCCAAGGCGGAGGAAGGTACCCTTCGCAAGCTCTACGCAGAATCGCTGGGACGCAATGCCGTCCACGGCTCCGATTCTGACGAGAATGCCGAGATCGAAGGCCACTTCTTCTTTTCCCAATTGGAAAGATATTAACTGACGGTGAAAAGGGCTGCCTCCGGCAGCCTTTTTTGTCTGACGGAAACCCGCTCCCACTCAGGATCATGGCACGATCCTTGTTTTTTCATGCATGCCCCCTCCTCTATTCCTGGAAAACCGACATTCCCTTCACCTTGTTCGCAGCGAAAGAATGTCTTGTGAAATTTTGCGTGGGCAGCACGCCGGTGACGGCCGTGACAGCCCGCAAACCTTTGTAGCTAATTAAACTGATTGTATGTCTGCCCAGAGCCGGAAAATGTTGGTATGGTCCCTGTGGCTGCTTTTTGGCGCAGCAAGTGTCCTGGTCTCCTGTGAAAAAATCAAGGAACCCGCACCCGATCCGGGAAGCGCCCATTTTTCCCTGCTTTTGACCGACTCTCCGGGAGATTATCAGGCCGTATGGATCCACATCCAACAGGTGCTGATCAAAGTTTCCAGCGACAGTTCCGAGGACAGCGGATGGATCGAGGTACCCCTCGAGGCCGGCCAACCCTATAACCTTGCTGAGTTGCGCAACGGCAAAGACAGCCTGCTGGGGGAAGTGGATTTACCCGCCGGCAATATTTCCCAGCTCCGCGTGGTATTAGGAGACAATAATTCGCTGATTACGGCAGCAGGCAAAAAGCTGCCCTTGAAAATGCCTTCCGGTGATGCCTCCACGCTTAAGTTAAGCATCCGGGCCAACCTTGTCTCTCATCAGCCGTATACCCTGGTACTGGATCTCAATACAGGCCAATCGATTGTAGAGATCTCCCAAGACAATTACGCCTTCCAACCCGCCGTGCGTACGTTCCATCCCGCAGCTACAGGGGCTATAGAAGGAGTGGTTTGGCCGGACTCACTTCCGATGCATATCACCGCCATGTCCGCCACCGATACCCTGGGAGCTTTGCCGGAGGCTTCCGGATATTTTAAATTTTGGGGCATTACTCCCGGCAGTTACCTGTTGCATGTTCAGGTAGATACCTCGACAGGCTTCCGCAGCGACACCCTTTCTCCGGCCGTGGTGGAAACAGGCCAGACCTTACAGCTGGACACGGTCAGGCTTCTCCCGCTGGATTCTTTAAGCCAATGACCCATGCGCAGTGATGTGAAAACACCCTGTATGATCAGGCTAAAATTCCGGCGATCGTAGCTGAGAGATAGGAGGCCAATGTACCGCAGATCAGGGCCTTGAAACCGAGCCTGGCCAAATCGGTCCGCCGGGAGGGTTCCAGTTCCCCAATGCCCCCGACCTGGATGGCAATTGAGCTAAAATTAGCAAAGCCACACAAGGCAAAACTGACAATGATCATGGTCTTCGGATCGAACGTATCCTTGATCCGGGACAGGTCCAGGTAGGCCACGAACTCGTTGACCACCATCTTGGTACCCATGAGCGCTCCCGCCGCATGAGCCTCGTGGCCCGGCACGCCCATGGCACGGGCGATCAGCGAAAAGAAACTGCCCAGAATCTGGTTCAGATCCAGTGTATTGAGGTCAATGCCCAAAAAGCCAAGGCTCATGCCCAGGCTCGCCAGCGCATGTCCCAGGCCGCCAAGTACCCAGTCCACCAGCGCGATGAGTGCAATAAATCCGATCAACATGGCGACTACATTAAGACCGACCCGCAAGCCGTCGCTGGCCCCGTGGGAAATTGCATCCAGCAGGTTGTAGGTGGTCTTGGTGACCTTAAGGCTCACCTCCTTCCGGGTCTGGGAGACTTCTGTTTCAGGCCAGACAATCTTGGAGATCACCAGGGCCCCCGGGGCCGCCATCAGGCTCGCCGCGATGAGATACTCGGCGGGCACTCCCAGGGAAATATATACCGCCATCACTCCACCCGCAATGCAAGCCATACTCCCGGTCATGGAAGCCAGCAGCTCACTCATCGTCATTCCCTTGATGTAAGGTTTGATCATGATCTGGGCTTCCACTTGTCCCACAAAAGCGCTGGCCACATTGCTCAACGCCTCCGAACCGCTCACCCCCATGATTTTATACATCAGCTTTGCAAAAAACCAAACGATCTTTTGCATGAGTCCCACATGATATGCGATGGCCACCAACACCGCGACAAAAATGATCGTGGGAATGATGGTAAAAAAGAAGATCAGGTTATTTTCCGGGCCAAATACCTTTTGCAGCAGAGATTGGTCCACCAGCGGACCGAAGACAAACCGGGCACCTGCATCGGCCATGCCCAGTATGATGGTAACCTGTTTGCCCAGCCATGCGAAAATTTCCTTTCCCACAGGGATTTTCAAGATGAACAACGCCAGAAACAGCTGTATTGCCAAGCCCGACAAGACCACCCGGTAATTGATTTTCCTACGATTATTGGACATTAAAAATGCAATGCCAAGAATCAGTGCAATGCCGATCAGTCCGGTAAATCTTCCCATGAAGCCCCTGTTAATTACCGGGAAAATAAGACATATTTTGCACTTGAGGCCTTCCGACCCATCCTTCCCCGTGGATATCACGTTTCTTTGGCTAAAAACGCTACATTTGATTTCTCAATCGGTGCATCAGTTGAAGAGCCTTATACCATCCTTATTCCGGAAAGTCTGTCTGCTGGCCTCTTTCTTCCTGGCATGTATGTTAAGCGGCTTCTGGGTATATGGCCAGCGGAGTTGCGGAACTCCCCTAGCCATTCAGGATGCACAGCGCAATCATCCCCAACTGGCGGCCCGGTACATGGCGGCCTTACAGGCTCCTGTCCCCCCTATGCCTCTGTATGCCCGGGGAGCGCCCCTGGCCAGCATTCCGGTGGTGGTACATATTGTGCTTTCCGATCCGGAAATGGTCACCGACGAGCAAGTACGGTCTCAATTAGCCGTGCTCAACGCCGATTTCGGGGCGACTAATCCGGACTCCTCAAAAATCCCCGGGGTATGGAAATCCCTGTTTGGAGATATGGCGATCTCTTTTTGTCTCGCGCAACGTACGCCGGAGGGAGACCCCACCAACGGCATTGACCGTGTCCATACTTCAGTAAACCAGTTTCCGCTGGCTAATGCCGTACAGGCGGTGAAACACGCCTCCTCCGGCGGGGCAGATGCCTGGGATCCCGAACACTACCTGAATATATGGGTGTGCAACCTCGGCGGTAATGAACTCGGAGTCGGCACTCCGCCAAGCCTCTATCCGTCCGGCGAAGACGGGGTAGTGATTCAGTACGATGCCTTCGGGACCACAGGCACATTGCAACCGGCCTTTAATGAAGGGCGCACCTGCACGCATGAAATAGGCCATTATTTCAACCTGCTCCACTTATGGGGCCTGGGCGATGGTTCCTGCACACCGGGAGATTATGTGGACGACACCCCTCCGGAATCAGGCCCGGTCTATGACTGCCCGGAGTTCCCGTATTTGCGGGACAATTGCTCCCCGGCATACCCCGGCGTGATGACCATGAACTTCATGGGTTATGCCAACGACAGTTGCATGACGCTTTTCACCCAGGGGCAGGTGGCCCGGGCCCAGGCAGCACTGCTCGGTCCCCGGGCCAGCCTGCTGACCTCGAAAGGCTGCGACCCGGTCATTCTCAAACCGCGTGATCTTTCGCTGGAGCGGGTGATTAATCCCGTGGGTAAATTATGTATTGACCACATTGCCCCGGTAATCACGATAAAAAACCGGGGGAGCGAACCACTGACCTCGCTCAATATTGCCTATACGGTGGACCAGGGGACTCCTCACGCCCTTTCCTGGGACGGCACTTTGGCGTCGCTGGATACGCTGAAACTGGATCTGCCGGCCTCGGTGGTAGACACCGGGCACCACGTATTGACTGTCTATGCCACTTCGGTCAACGGGGAACCCGACGGGCAACCGGCCAATGACACCACGCGGGGCGCATTTTACCTGGATCCGGTGGCGACACTGCCGCTTATGGAGGGCTTTGAAGCAGACACCTTCCCGCCCCCCGGATGGACCATCCGCAATCCGGACGGTGGGATTACCTGGGAACGGACCGCCGCAGCGACACACAGCGGTCAATACGCCGTGCGCATGCGAAACCTCGATTACGCCCAAAATGGACCTATTGACGATCTGATCACCCCCGTGGTCCATGTCACCGGAGACTCGGCTTTTCTTTTCTTTTACGTGGCCGCAGCGGTGCAGTCAGATCCCGCCGGAAACAACCGGTATTGGGATACCCTGCAAGTACTCGTCAGCTACGATTGCGGCCAAACCGGCACACCGGTCTATAAAAAGTGGGGAGGCCAGCTGATCACCGACAGCACACCGGTTCTGACAGAATTCATACCCCGGGTCTCTCAATGGAGGCGCGACTCAATCAATCTGACTCCCTATATACACCGGGGGCCGTTCCAGGTGATCTTCAGGAACACCACGAATTTTGAGAACAATATTTATCTGGATGATATTAATCTGATCACCCGGCAGACCAACCCGATCCTGAAAGAAGAAAAGGTACTGGTGGTGCCGAACCCGACAAGCGGATCCGTTCAGGTCCAGTTCCTGGACTATCCCGACCAGCTTAAGGCAGTGGCCATATATAATAGTATCGGTCAATTAGTCCAAAAAAAGACAGCTGCCGATGTAAATGCGGAAAACCGGATCGAATTTAATTTGGCCCATGCACCAAATGGTATTTACTTTGTGAAGATTTTATATGCAGATCACCAGCGGGTGAAAAAAATAATTAAGATCCAGTGAACTACCCGGATGGTATTGCGGAGGGCCCAAGCCTGTGTTTCATGCGGCCACTGTTTCATTTTCAAGGGCGAATCATCACACAGACTTGAGTGGTCCAAGAAACACCATCTGTACTGGAGCAAACAAAAAAGGAATCGTGGCGCAGTTCCCCCATTCACCGCATGGGAATGGATTTCCTTGCTGCCAATTTTATGAAAGGTGCACGCCATCAGGACCAGACAGAATTTTTACTTGCCCATAGTGCTCAGCCTCCGGCCCTGTTACACATTGCCGAAAAGATATTTGACCAACAAAGGCTTACCCCTGAGGAAGGCATGTTGCTGTTTGAGCAAGGGGAGTTGCCTTTTTTAGGAAGCCTTGCCAACCACGTCCGGGAACGGCTTCACGGAGATCAGACGTTTTTTAACCGTAATTTCCATATCGAACCGACCAACGTATGCGTATTCACCTGCGCCTTTTGTGCTTATTCGCGCATTTATAAACACCGCGAGCAAGGATGGGAACTTTCTGCAGACCAGATCATGGAAAGGGTCAGAAAATACGATGACCAGCCGATCACTGAAGTACATATCGTCGGGGGAGTCCATCCTAAGCTTACCCTCGATTTCTTTTGCGATTTGCTACGCCGGATCAAAGCACACCGCCCCGCCCTCCACATCAAAGGATTTACCGCCGTCGAGCTCGACTACATGTTCCGCAAAGCGAAGCTGAGCCGAGAAGAAGGGATGAGGAAATTAAAGGAGGCCGGTTTGCAATCCATGCCTGGGGGGGGTGCTGAAATCTTCCATCCGGACATCCGCAGCAAGATATGTGCAGATAAAGTCGATGCGGAAGGCTGGCTGGACATTCACCGGATTGCTCATGAACTGGACATGCCCACCAATGCCACCATGCTCTACGGTCATATCGAATCCTACATGCACCGAATAGACCACATGGACCGCCTACGCGCATTGCAGGATAAAACGCACGGCTTCAACGCGTTTATCCCGTTGAAGTTCCGCAACCAGAATAACGACATGTCTGATGTGGCTGAATCTTCCATCGTAGAGGACCTGAAAATGTATGCCGTGGCCCGCCTGTATCTGGATAACATTCCGCATCTGAAGGCCTATTGGGCCATGCTGGGGCGCCAAACTACCCAGTTGACGCTGGCCTATGGAGTAGATGACGTAGATGGCACGATAGATGACACCACAAAGATATATTCCATGGCAGGCGCCGAAGAGCAGCATCCCGGTATGAGCACTGAAGAACTGGTTACGTTGATTCAAAAGGCCGGCAGGACCGCCGTCGAACGGGATACCTTATATCATGTGATTGGCGTATACGGAGAAAACAGTTCATTGGAGCCTCAAGAGTCCTCTGCCGTAAGGTAATCTGCCCGACCGGTGCGCTTTGCTATCTCCCTATAGCTCTTGCTCCCGCAGGCGCCGCACATACAGTTGGACGAATGACTGTTTCGACTTTCGCCGATACTGCATGACCCAACGCGGATGAGGTAAAGGGATGATTTTGCGGAACAGACCATGGGCTGCATTGAGTCGAGTAAAAAATTTATAATTGGTCCCTTCTCCGAGGCAAAATGCGACGTCCTCTCCCCCACACATCTGTTTTTGCCTGCGTACACAATCCAGGATAAAGGGCGTGGCCTCGCGGCATAGCACTTTGTCATCGTAATAGTTCAGATTTTTCCCCTCCCGTAAAAATCCCAGCGGGCTCAGCGCGGAGACGAAAAAACGTCCAAAGAAAGCATCAGCTCCACCCCAGGCTTCAACCACTTCATAGATAAATTCTGAAGAGAGTTCAAAGCGTTTCTCAAAGGGATTAGGTACTCCACAGATCTTTTCCAGCCGAATCGGGTCGGTAAACGGAACGCCCGTCACTCCCGCTCCAAAACGCCCCGGGTTAATGCCGAACAGGATAACCCTGGAATGATGATCCGCATAAAACTTTTGGTAGAACTGCTTCACTGCCTTCCAAACTTCCGGTTCCCCATAGGGATGCATGACCGATACGCCGTCAGGCATGGGAAAGTCGGGGGAAAGACCCTGGTAAAATCGTAAAATTTCTGTACTCAGCAATTTCTTAGCCGCCATAAAAGCACATTGTCAGTCACAAAAAACTATTCGGGTAAAAATAGCGTAAAGCGATAATTTTTTCGTAACTTTTAGGAACAAATACCATGAGTCATGAAAAAACGACTCGATTTTGAAGTTGTGGTGGTAGCCCTTGTAGTAGGATTACTGGCTGTGCTTGGCATTATTGCTTTCTTCATTTAGCAAGCGCCCGTCAGAAAGATTCTTCCGGTATGTCATCCCCAGTGGATGAGCGGCAGAATTATACCGCTCATTTAAAAATGTGGTGTACTTTTGCCATGGCGATGGGGTTCGCCATAAACCGCCCACCGGCCGGTGAGGCTGATAACTCCTGCAAACTTTATTCACCATATCCATACCACCCGGTGATACCGGCATGGTATACACCTGACACATGATGGGAAAAATGATCCTATTAGTAGGGGCAGGAGGGTTTGCCGGCAGCATCGCCCGCTTCTTGTCGCAGCAACTCGTCCTTAAATATTATCCGTCCTCTTTCCCCTGGGGTACTTTGCTGGTAAATATTACCGGTTGTTTTCTGATCGGACTGATCTACGCCGTGGCTGAAAAAGGCACCCTGATCTCTCCCGAAGTACGCCTTCTGCTGGCCACGGGATTTTGCGGAGGATTCACCACCTTTTCCTCATTCGCTTATGAGAACATAGCCCTCATGCGGGACGGGGAATGGCTGTATGCATTTTTATACATCCTGGCCAGCCTCATCGTGGGCTTACTGGCGGCTTACCTGGGCCTGTTTATCATTAAATCATATTAACATGGAACCACAGCTCAGTGCCGATTCCCAACTGTTGCGGATCTTTATCGGGGAAAACGACAAAGTGGATCATCGTCCTCTGTATGAAGCCTTGTTAGTCGCCGCCAAAAGGGAAGGACTGGCCGGGGCCACGGTACTTCGCGGAATTATGGCCTACGGGGCCAGCTCACAAATCCATACGGCTAAACTGATCGATATTTCACAGGATCTGCCCATCGTGGTGGAAATCGTCGATCATCACGAAAAGATCGACCGCTTTATGTGCACCGTGAAGGCATTGATGGACCGGGCAGGATGCGGTGGATTGATCACTCTGGAAAAAGCCCAGGTACTCTACTATAGTCGGCAGAAGAATGACCGATCCGGATCATCGGCATAAAAAAAATCCATGCATCGTACGTCGATACATGGATTTTTTACCTTTTACAGGGTATGCTATTTCACGGTAACCGTGATTGAATTGGCCAACGCACTGCCATAGGACCGATGTATACCATCGGCAAATTGCAACGTCAGGGTATGGGTTCCCGCCGGAAGCGTCAGTTCCGTTTGGGTTTGGGCATTCCCAAAATGAAGGTGGGCCGAATCTTTGGGAACCACTTCACCGGCCGGAATGGAATCTCCTGCATCAATAATCAGATGGTGATGTCCCGATCCAGCCACTACCGCCCCAGCGCTATCCAGGGCAATTCCCTCCACGCCCATTTCTACGGTAAACGGCGAGGTAACCGTTTGTCCATCCTTCAGATTCTGGAAAAATACCCGGGCGCCCTGAGGCACTTCAGGAAGCGGTGTACCGGATTGCATGGAAGCCATATCATGGTCCATGGATGTGGCGGCGGAATCCGCAGCCTGTTGTTGGTTAGGCGCATTCTGGCAGGCAGTAGCTCCTACAAACCACAAAGCAGCAATTAGACATAAGGCTCGCATAATCGTTTTCATTTAGTGATCCGCAAACTTACGACATCTTTTGCGCGAGAGAAAACCGTTGATCCCATCTTCAATATCCGAGGATCTTGGCCATGCTCTGCCAGGTTTGTTCCTTGGCGTAGAGCCAGTCTTTGAGCTGGCCGTTTTTATCATATCCTACCACCACATGTTTGGGGGCAGGGATCAGGCAATGTTTAATTCCTCCGTAACCGCTCAGTTGGTCTTGATATGCCCCGGTATGAAAAAATCCCACGTAAAGCGGTTCCTCCCCATTCAGTTTCGGCAGAAACACCTGGTTGATGTGTTCTTCCGAAGTGTAAAAGTCATGGCTGTCGCAGGTAAGGCCTCCGAGGTTGACCTGCTGATATTCGCGGTCCCACTTATTGACCGGCAGCATCAAAAATTTCTCACCGATTCCCCAGGTGTCCGGCAAGGTGGTAATGAATGAGCTGTCAATCATATACCAGGTTTCCCGGTCATTCTGCAATTTTTCACCCAACACACTGTATATCAATGCACCGCTCTCCCCTACGGTAAACGAACCAAACTCGGTATAAAGATTCGGCACGGGCACGCGGCTTTTTTTACAGGCCGACTTAATCGTTTTGACAATTTCATCGACCATATATTTATAGTCGTAGTCGAATCCCAGAGAATGCTTAATCGGAAAACCTCCTCCGATATTGATGCTGTCCAGCTCCGGAGCGATCTTTTTGAGCCGGCAATAGATGTTGACGACTTTATTGAGTTCACTCCAATAATAGATATCGTCCTTAATCCCTTTATTGAGAAAGAAATGAAGCATTTTCAGCTGAAAGCGCTCATTTCCCTTGAATTTATCGACATAAAACTCCAGGATATCCCGCGACCGGATACCCAGCCGGGAGGTGTAAAAGTCAAAAGACGGCTCCTCCTCCGCTGCAATCCGGATCCCCAGTTTGATCGGCCCCTTGGTCTTAATCATCTTGCGGTAATCCTCCATCTCATGCTTGTTATCCAGCACGGGGATGGTATTGGAAAAACCGCTATTGATCAGACGTGATATGGCCCGGGTGTAGGCCTTGGTCTTATAGCCGTTGCATACAATAAAGGTCTCCTTGGAGATCTTCTTTTGCTGATAGAGCTTCTTCACAATCTCTATATCATATGCATAGGAGGTTTCCAATTGAATGCCATGACGAAGGGCCTCATCAAGAATAAAGGAAAAATGAGAGCTTTTCGTACAATAGCAATAATAATACTTGGCATCATAGCGATGCTTCCGGATGGCTTCTCCAAACAGCTCCTTGGCATAATTGATTTGCTGGCCGATTCTTGGAAGGTAGGTTAACTTAAAAGGAGTACCGTACTTGTCAATGAGACCTTTCAGATCAAGATCGTTAAAACGAAGATAGTGGTCTCGCACTTCGAACCCTTTCTGAGGAAAGTCAAAAGTCTGACTCACAAGGTCCGCATAGGTGTTGTTCATTGATCGAACGCAATAAAACTGGGTTAAGGAATAAGACGCTTTCCGAAAAACATATACCGCGTTACTTGGTAAACTGCAAAACTAATCATTTGCCAAAAACGCAGGGATTTTTTTTCAACGAAGCCCCGCTTCTGGAGCGCCACCGCTCTGATGAGCATAGTTCCTCAACATCTGAAGCGACCGCGGCCCCTCGCAGAAAATCAGATCAAGAATGCTCAGGCCGGGCAAAAAACCGGTGCGCGACTGAAACACCTGCTGGTAGAAAGCCGTGTCCGCTTCATCCTTGTTTCGATCTCTGGGACGGAGCCGGTGTCTGATATCGGTAAATCGGTCGGGGGAATAATGAGCCACATAGGTTTCTGTCTGAGATATTTCCCAAGACCGGCCAAGCCATTGGGAGACCAACTGGAATGCCTGAAGATTCCAATCTATCAGATATACGAAATTATTTTCATACAACCCACGCAAGTCGTCCTCATAGAATTCAAACCAAGGAGACCTCCGATACGCAGAGGTCAGGGTCCTCCAGTGGAGCAGTTGCCACCGATCCCGATAGCAGATCCTGAGATCTTTCAGAGGCGTGCGTTCCCGGTGCAGATGCGCCACGGGAACACTCAAAAGCATGCTGCCCTGGGGGCCGGCGATGTAATACCGGTTGGAATAGGAGCCCTTTTGGAAGTGCTCACATTGTTCAAAAATTAATATGTTGCATTCATCTAAAGCTATATAATAGTTAATTGATCCAAATGCATGTAAATCAGTAATTAATACCTTATTTAATCGTAAGTCTGTCATATTTTCATCGTTGATTCAATGTAGGGCGGAAAAGAAGGAATTACCCGGATATCTGTATGGATTTTTATTGGACATAACCATGTATTTTAAGATGATAACCATAGAATTATCACATAATTTAAATACTAATTTTTTTAGTGTCCTGGTTCGGCTCCGCATGCGGCCCTGTCGATCAAAAATACTAAATCATTTAGCATGGCAGAAAATAATCAGATGAATGTTTTTTGCCCAGAGACATATAGCATAATTATAGGATGAATGGAATCGGTGTGGCGAGAAAAAAAACTGGAACCATATTTGCAAATCCGAAGGACAGCGAGCCGATTCCCTGAGCGAAAGAATTCAGACAAGTACTCAATATCCCGCAGATGATAACCCGCAAAATTTATGGGGCTGCCCTGCTGCTGAGTTTCGGCCTGGCCGTCCTGCAGGCATGCTCCAAGCCCCAGCCGGTCAATTTTGCCGGCTACCGCAATGTGCGGTTCAGCAACCAGGGATTTTCCACAGGGCTGATCCGGATGGATGTGGCTTTCTACAATCCCAATCCTTTCCCGATGAAGATCAAGGAGACCACCTTGGCAATTTCGATCGATCAGAAGCCTTTTGGGGAGATTACTCAGGACTCGGCGAGCTTCATGCCCGCCAAAGACACTTTTTTAATGCCCGTGAGCCTGCGGGTTAACCTGGTGGATTTGTTGCATCGTGTCATGAATTCGCGAGCGGCTGATTCCCTGACGCTGGAGGCGGAAGGAAATTGCAAAATCGGCCGCAGCGGCGTATTCATGAATATGCCGTTACATTATCAATCCAAGGAGATTTTTAAGATGTTTTAGATCCAGGGCGGTCGGTTGCCGTCCGGAGTTTTTGGGCAAATGCCTGGAAAAACTCCAGCGCCTCGGGATTTCGCATGGCCCCCCGGCTAGCCGCTTGAGGTGCTCCGGTGCCTGAGAGAATCCGTTTGACCGGCATTTCCATCTTTTTGCCGCTGATGGTATAGGGGATATCCCCTACAGCGATGACCTCGTCAGGGACATGGCGGGGAGAGCATTGGCTCCGGATTGTACCTACAATCTTGTCCCGGAGGTGCTCATCCAGCGTGTACCCGGGTTGCATCATGACAAACAACGGCATATAATCCCGCCCATCAGGCAACGATACGTTGACCACCAGGCTATCGCGGACTGCCTCTACCCGGTCTACCGCCCGGTACACTTCGGCAGTGCCTATGCGTACCCCCTGCCGGTTCAGGGTCGCATCGGAACGTCCCAGGATGATCAGACTATCCCGCTCAGTGATGAGCAGCCAGTCTCCATGCCGCCAGACACCGGGAAAGTCCTCAAAATAACTTTGCAGGTACCGGCTGAAATCCGGGTCATTCCAGAAATAGATTGGCATACAGGGCATCGCTTGTGTCACCACCATCTCACCCACTGACCCGGTCAGGGGCCGGCCCGCCTCATCATAGGCATACATGGCGCATCCCAGGCAGCGGCATTGGATCTCGCCGGCATATACGGGTCTCCACGGATTAGCCCCCACCCATGCGGTACAAATGTCGGTTCCGCCGCTCATGGAACAAAGCCATAGGTCGCGTTTAATATGGTGATAGACATAGTCAAAACCCTCCGGGGGTAGGGGTGCACCGGTCGAACCGACCGAACGAAGGGCTGAAAAATCATGGGACAGGCCCGGCTGCAGGCCGGCCTTCATACAAGCCGTTAAAAAAGGAGCACTGGTGCCAAAATGTGTGATGCGAGCCTGCTCAGCCAAACGCCACATGGCCTCCAGGTCGGGATAGGCTGCGCTTCCTTCGTAGAGCACCGCGGTGGCCCCAGCCAAAAGAGAGGCTTGCAGAAAGTTCCACATCATCCAGCCCGTAGTGGAGTACCAGAAAAAGCGGTCCCCCGGGCGAACATCATTATGCAGGACCAGGTATTTCAAATGCTCCAGCAACATGCCCCCCTGGGAATGCGTGATAGCCTTGGGGATTCCGGTCGTGCCCGAAGAATAAAGTACCCACTGCGGGTGGGAGAAGGGAACCGGACGAAAGGTAAGCTCCTGATGCGGGGTTTGCATGACCTCGTCCCAGTACACCGCCTGGTGCGGGGCCGGCCCGGAGGGGGTGTTGGCGAGAAAAGGTACCAGAATAACGGTTTCCACAGAAGGCAGCGCCCCTAAAATCGCCTGGAGGGTGTCGGTCCGGTCGAAGGCTTTTCCATTGTATGTATAGCCATCGACGGCAATGAGAACCCTGGGGGCAATCTGCTGAAAACGGTCGCGGACACTGTCGGCTCCGAAATCAGGCGAACAACTGCTCCACACGGCGCCCAGCGATAAAGTGGCCAGGAGACTGACGGTGGTTTCTTCTATATTGGGCATATAGGCAGCCACGCGGTCCCCTTCGCGAAGCCCACATTGCATAAAAAAAGCCTGCAGGGCGGCTGTCTTCTCTTCCAGGGTCTGCCAACTGACCTCTGTGAACGGGCGGGTCTCTGCACAGCAGATCAACGCGGGCCGTTGTGTGGTCTTATTGCGGAATATATGTTCGGCATAATTGAGGGTGGCCCCCTCAAACCAACGCACATGCGGCATGGGATCTTTTGACATGACCTGGTGATAGCCACTGTGTGCCACCACGCCGAAAAACTCCCACAGGCTTTCCCAGAAAGCGGCAGTATGCGTGACAGACCACTGCCACAGCGAGGCGTAATCATCGCCTTGATACCCGTAATGCGCACGCAGCCAATGGGCATATCGGGTCAAATGGGAAGCCCGTATCTCGCGCGGAGAAGGCTCCCAGCATCTTTGGGCAGTACTCATGCAGTATTATTTGGGATGAAGGAGAAAAAAGGTCCCTCAGGAAAGCGGAATATCATCCAGCGGGCCTGTTACCAAATCCTGCTCGAATTCGAAAACTTCATAATTGGAATGGCGGAAGCCACATCTCAGGTAGGCTGACCGTGCCGCTTCATTTTCCCGGTCCATGTATAACCGCAGGGCTTTCACCTCCTGACCACGAGCTAAATGCCTCACGCGCTCCAACATCATGCGGAAGACACCTTGCTTACGGTACGATTTTTCCACGAACAAGCTGCCAATCCACCAGATCCACCCATTTCTCCAGTCGCTCCATTCATAAGTAATGATTAAACAACCTACCAAATCTTCGTTCTCATTTTCCGCGACCAGATAAAAGCCTTTGGTTCGGTCCTTGATGAGGCGCAGCACTCCGTCAGCGACGGTCTCCTCATCAAGCCGTTTGTATTCCGTTTCCCGGGCCATTTTCAATTGAAAACCCGCCAGAATGGAAACATCTGTTTCCTCGCCATATCGAATGTGTATGCTCATCGCAGTGTCTGTTCGCAGGAATCAGGCCAGGTCAGTTCCCTTGCCTGTCTCAGTGTGATCTTTTCTGTTTCAAGGCTTCCATTCCGCCCTTTTTACAACAGGCCGGCAGCCTCGCGTATGATTCCGGGTTGGCTTGTACCGAATCCGCATCATATCCAAGATTGGCCAGCGCAGTCTGTATATTGGATACATTGGTCCTGCTGGGCAGATAACGGACGGTCACAATCTTATTATGATAATTGACATTGAGATACTGGATACCCGGTTCCCGTTTAAAATAGTCT
>Ga0164242_10002423_pt1 | contig 21571 bp, 17 predicted proteins | sample OricomgcompostMG_FD_108783 | JGI IMG/M metagenome (GOLD analysis project Ga0164242, IMG submission 108783) | Miracle-Growth compost microbial communities from Emeryville, California, USA - Original compost - Miracle growth compost (MG) ... | reverse complement strand
TGAAAGGTGAAAGGTGAAAGGTGAAAGGTGAAAGGTGAAAGGTGAAAGGTGAAAGGTGAAAGGTGAAAGGTGAAAGGTGAAAGGTGAAAGGTGAAAGGTGAAAGGTGAAAGGTGAAAGGTGAATCGAAGCTGCGCTTCGATTCACCTTAAAAAGCATTTGTCATTGAGGAGCGGAGCGACGGGGCAATTCCTTAAAATATCATGTTAGGGCGATTTTTATTTTGCACCGAACTATCCTGAAAACACAAAGGGCGCAATTTCTCGCGCCCTTTGTTTAAATAAAATTGTGAGGATTACTTCTTAAAATGATTGATGATCAGGCTGGCCAGCTCGGTACCTATACGTTCCTGAGCCTCATTGGTAGCCGCTCCGATATGCGGTGTTAACGAAATTTTAGGGTGCTTAAGGATCTCTTCGCGAGGGGTTGGCTCGTTATCAAAAACGTCCAATGCCGCGAATGAAACCTGGCCGCTGTTTAAAGCGTCAACCAAAGCCAGCTCGTCAATTAAGCCACCGCGTGATATATTCACCAAAGCAACGCCTTTTTTCATTTGGGCCAATTCCTCGGCACCGATCAGGGCTTTGTCAATAAAAGGCGTATGTAAGGTGATAAAATCTGCCGTTTTGATGATCTCGTCTAATGTTGTTGTTTTAACAGTAACTTTTACCTGGGTACCGCCACCTAAAACAATGTCTACTTCAGGGTTAAAAGGGAAAAGATCATAAGCTAAAACTTCCATACCTACGCCGATAGCTATTTTAGCCACCTCCCGGCCGATACGGCCAAAACCTACAATCCCTAATTTTTTGCCGCGCAGCTCAATACCCTTAGCATACGCTTTTTTCAGGTCGTTGAATTTAGTGCCACCTTCAACAGGCATTTTGCGGTTACTATCATGCAAAAAACGCACACCGCCAAAAAGCTGGGCAAATACCAGTTCGGCAACTGATAATGATGATGATGCCGGGGTATTGTAGGTAGGGATACCTTTCTCTTTGGCATACGCTACATCAATGTTATCCACACCCACACCGCCACGGCCAATAGCCTTCAGGTTAGGTGCCGAGTCAATTAAAGCCTTGCGCACTTTAGTAGCGCTACGAACAGTAATTACATCGTACTCGTTTAAACGTGCAGGCAATTCATCCTGCGGAATATTGTTGGTATCAACAATAAACCCAGCTTCTTCCAATAGTTTTTTACCTATCGGGTCAATCCCGTCATTAGCTAATATTTTGATCATAACTTGAAACTCCCCAACCCCCTAAAGGGGGAGCATTATATGATGTTAAGCCTTTAGGGAAGGCTATAATTTTGTCAATATTCCTCCTATTCCCCCTTTAGGGGTTAGGGGTATTATTTATTCTTTTCTGCAAAATCCTGCATCGCGTCAATTAAAACGTGTACGCTGGTGATGGGCATCGCGTTGTAAATAGAAGCACGGAAACCACCTACGCTTCTGTGACCTTTAATACCTACAATACCGCGTTCTTCGGCGAATTTAAGGAACGGTTTTTCCTGTTCAGAATCAGTCATTACAAAACATACGTTCATGTGCGAGCGGTCTTCAGGCGCACATACCGCTTTGAATAACGGGTTACGGTCTATTTCTTCATATAAAGCACGTGCCTTAGCTTCGTTCTCTTTCTGGATAGCTTCAACGCCACCTTTTGCCTTTAACCAGCGCAGGGTAAGCATAGATACATAAATAGCGAATACCGGCGGGGTATTATACATGGAACCGCCATCGGCCTGTGTTTTGTAATTGAACATAGCCGGTATTTTACGACCGCTTTTTTCCAGCAATTCATTTTTAACAATTACCAGCGTAGCACCTGCAGGGCCCATATTTTTTTGCGCGCCGGCGTAGATCAGGCCAAAATCGGCAACATTGATCTTACGGCTGAAAATGTCTGACGACATATCGCAAACCACCGGTATCGGCGAAGCGGGAAATTCCTGCAGCTGTGTGCCGTAAATGGTATTGTTTGACGTAAGGTGCAAATAAGCGGCATCAGCAGGAATAGTATAATCCTTAGGGACATAAGTAAAATTACTTTCTTTCGATGTAGCTATTACTTCAACCTCGCCAAAATATTTAGCTTCTTTAAGGGCTTTGTTTGCCCATACGCCGCTTTCAACATAAACGGATTTGCCGCCTTCAGGCAGCAGGTTATAAGGTACTAATGCAAATTGTGTACTGGCTCCACCTTGTAAAAACAATACCGAGTATCCTTCCGGTACGCCTAACTCTTCCTTAACCAGTTTAACAGCCTCATTTAAAACTGCTTCAAATTCAGGCGAACGATGCGAAATTTCAAGGATGGATAAACCAGTTTCATTAAAATCTACTACACCCTGAGCGGCCTGTTTTAATACCTCATGTGGTAAAATGCCCGGTCCGGCACCAAAATTATGTTTCATACAATATTTGATTAAACTAAAAACAATGTTTTTATAACACCGTGATTAGACGCCCCGAAGGTAAATAATTGAAATATAATATTGATGAAAAAAGATAGGATTTTTTGCAAAAAAAATAGAAATATTCTCAGTTCACTAAGTCTTTCATAACGAATACTACATTATCAGACTATTTCAATAGGAATTATCGTATACTTTTTAAACAAAAATCACTTTATCCACAAATTATTTTTTTCAATCAGCCATTTAAGGCATCGTCTCACTAAGTCAGTAAACGCGCAATTTGCAATTTACTTTTGAGTAATTTCCATTTTTTCGGCAAAATGCGCGCAGTAATCGCGCAAATCTTCCACTATGTTTGTTTCACCTGTCGCTCGTAAAAAACTATCGCCCATGGTTTGCAGGGTTTCGTAAAAAAAACGTTTCATTTCGTCTGTAGGCATGTCTTTTGTCCACAGGTCAATACGCAGGGTGTTTTTATAATTATGATCCCAAAGCGCCAGCATCATTGATTTTACGGGAAGGGCCTCCTTAGTGGTGGAGTCGGTTGATTCCCAGGTAATATTTTCGGGCACATTATTATCGTCAAGATCGATGAGGAGTTTTATTTCAGCTTTTTTCATCTGTTAAATTTATTTTCGGACAAGTAAGAAAAAGATCGCGACCAAAGTTATAAAGCTTAGTTCAATGATCCATAGTTTTTTAGTTTCGGGGAAAAAATTACGAAGCATCAGATCGAGCACGAACACGACAAAGGCGAACAGGAAAAATATCCAGGTAAGCGTACCCCCTAAATTAAGCTGCTGATACTGCGCCCCCGCTATGCGTGCGCCGTTGATCCATATATAAGTGGCAAATGCCAGTAAAAAGGCGGTAGCGAAGTTTAAGGGTGTAATTCGGAATTTCATTGATAATATTAATGCTTCTTTTTATGTTTCCTGGCTGATGAAGCGGTGGCCTTTCGCGGATTGGCTTTAGCCCTGGCGGCATCAAATTTTTTGCGCTGGTTAAGGGTTTTCTTTTCGTGGAAGGCGCCTTTAAAATCGGGGTTTTCTTTTCGTTTCTGGTCGTCTATTTCCCGGTCCTGACTTTGCTTTTCCTCGTAAGGCGTTTCTTCTACAAAAACATCATCGGGTATGGGGTAAACGTCAACTGTTTGCCTTATCAGCTTTTGTATCTTGCCCATATAATAAACCTCTGCCGGGTTGCAAAAAGTAACGGCCTCCCCTTCCTGCAAGGCCCGGCCGGTACGGCCTATGCGGTGCACATAATCCTCATAAACAACCGGCACATCAAAATTTATTACGTGGCTCACATTGCTGACATCAATACCGCGCGAGGCCACATCGGTGGCCACCAGTATTTTTACCTCGTCCTCTTTAAACGCGTTAATGGAATTTATCCGGGTATTTTGCCCTTTATTGGCGTGCAGTACTTTAACTTCTTTATCGTTGTACTTGCGTACCAGGTATTTGTAAACATCCTCGGCCACGGCCCTGGTTTTACAAAAAACGATCAGCTTGGTAATGATGTTACCCTCTTCATCCAACAATCGCCTTAACAGGTTGATCTTGGTTTTAACATTGGGTACTTGATACAGCTTTTGCTTAACTGTTTGGGCCGGGGTAGCCTGCGGCGTAACTTCAATTATGGTAGGAAATTCCAGGAAATTACCCGCCAGCTGATGGATCTTATCAGACATAGTGGCCGAAAAAAGCAGGTTTTGCCTTTTACGCGGCACCACTTCCAGTATGCGGTTTATCTGGGGCATAAAGCCCATGTCCATCATTTTATCGGCCTCATCAAGCACCAGTACCTGTAAGGGTTTGGTGTGGATATGCCCCGCCAGGTAAATATCCATCAAGCGGCCGGGAGTGGCTACAATAATATCTACCCCTTTTTTAATGTTTTCTATCTGTGTCTTGGGGCCAAGGCCGCCATATAATACTACCGTACGCAGGTCGGTGTATTTGGAATAAGCCCGCACATTCTCCTCAATCTGCATGGCCAGTTCGCGGGTTGGCGATACGATGAGGGCACGCGCGTGCTCGCCCTGCGCGTATTTTAATTTCATGATGATGGGCAGCACATATGCGGCGGTTTTGCCCGTACCCGTTTGCGCGATACCCATTACATCCTGCCCGTTCATAATTGGCGGAATTGCTTTTTGCTGAACGGGTGTGGGCTCGGTATAGCCGGCATCGGCTATGGCATTTAATACCTGCCGGTTAAAATTAAAATCATCAAAGCTTGCTGCCATAGGTGGGCAAAGATAGGCTTTTTGATTGAGGTGAAGGGGGTAAAAGGTTAAAGGCGAAAGGCGAAAGGTTTGGATAACACACAAATATTACATTTTGATTATCTCCTTAATAATTATATTAGCTTTAGTCCTGAGACAGTTTAAGACGCGGAAAGTCACAGACTTTCTTTATCCGCAGGCTTTCAGTTGCAGCTTGAAGCCAGCCGGAGCAGTAAAGAAAACCTTTACCTTTGTCCTTTCACCTTTCTATCTATCTTTGCAGTATGTCCACTCTCCTCATCAAATCTGCCACTATAGTAAATGAAAATCGTCAGTTTGTTGCCGATATTCTGATTAAAGACGGTTTAATTGACCGGATTGATAACCGGATCGATGCCCAAGCCGATCAGGAAATTAATGCCGAAGGCCTATACCTGCTGCCTGGCTGCATTGACGACCAGGTGCACTTCCGCGAGCCGGGACTAACACATAAGGCCGATATTTATACCGAATCGCGCGCGGCGGTGGCGGGTGGCATAACCTCCTTTATGGAGATGCCTAATACCGTACCAAATACGCTTACACAGGAACGTTTGGCCGATAAATATGCCATAGCCGCAAAAAAATCGCTGGCTAACTATTCCTTTTTTATGGGGGCCAGTAATGATAACCTTGATGAGGTATTGCGCACCAATACCCGCGATGTTTGCGGTATAAAAGTATTTATGGGTTCATCTACAGGTAACATGCTGGTGGATAACCCTACCACGCTGGAAAAACTATTTGCCAAATCGCCGATGCTGATTGCTACGCATTGCGAGGATGAAGCTACCATACAAAAGAACCTGGCCTATTATAAATCCATTTTAGGCTATAATATTACGATTGATTATCACCCCAGGATTCGCAGCGAAGAAGCCTGTTATCTATCTTCATCCATGGCGGTTGAGCTGGCTAAAAAGAATAATACCCGTTTACATATCCTGCATATTTCAACAGAGAAGGAAACGCATCTTTTCCGCAATGATATTCCGCTGAAAGATAAACGGATCACCGCCGAAGCCTGCATACATCACCTTTGGTTCAGCGATGCGGATTATGCAGCTAAGGGCAACCTCATTAAATGGAACCCTGCCGTAAAAACAGCCCATGACCGTGACGGCATCCTGCAAGCGGTATTGGATGGTCGGATTGACGTAATAGCTACCGACCACGCGCCGCATACCATCGCGGAAAAAGCGCAGACCTATTTAAAGGCCCCATCGGGCGGGCCGCTGGTACAGCACGCGTTGCCTGCCATGCTGGACCTGTATCATAACGGTAAAATAAGGCTGGAACAAATAGCCGAAAAGATGGCCCATAATGTGGCCACCTGTTTCCAGATTGAAAAACGCGGATTTATCCGTGAAGGCTATTGGGCCGACCTGGTACTGGTTGATTTAACAAAACCCGATAAAGTACTGAAAGATAATATTTTATATAAATGCAAATGGAGCCCGTTTGAAGGCGAAACTTTCAATAGTTCGGTTACGCATACTTTGGTATCAGGCAACGTGGTTTACCGGAATGGCCAGCTTATTGAGGGTACTAATGGAAGAAGGATGACCTTTGAGCGATAGCATAGCTGCTTATCCCTATTCTTCGCAAACACCCCTAATTCCGTTCGTAAAAAAAAATGTCGCTAACGTAGCGGGAAATCTTCAGCGGCTGGTTGCCGTTATAAAATCCCCCGCTTCATTCAGCGACATTGTTCGGCCCTGGGGTTACCCCCTATTGCTTCCAAACCAGCACGTCTGCCGGGTTGAGCAATTGCTTGCCGATCAAAATTTTAGCGCCTGCTTTTAACGGCACCAGGTAAGGTTTGGCGCCATAGTTAACACCAACCCAAAAACCATCGCGCCATTCCAGTATCACGCCTTCGGGCAGGTTTTGCAAACCGATACCGGCATCAGTATAAACCTTGCGCAATACCTCTTTTTCCAACGCGCCATCGTCGGTATCGGGGCCAACAAAGGTAACAGTGCCTTTACCCAATTTGCGCGATATTACGGCAGCTTTACCCGCATAATATTGGTTGCTATAAGTAGCCCACACACTGGTACCCGGCATCGGGTCAATTACATCGCCCCAATTATTCCAGGTATAATCCTTCACTCCCATTTTAATGGTGCCTTTAACAGTATCCGGCATCAGGTCATAAAACGGAATTTTGGCGCCAATTAAATCATAAATAGGCTGGGCCCATTTCATCTCCCATATTTTAGCATTGCGATTTTTTTGCCCTGTACGGCAGGTTAAAACCAGGTGGCCGCCGTTTTGCACATAGGTTTTCCAACGATCAACCAAGTGGGCATCCAGCAACTCATAGGCAGGGGCCACCAAAACCGGGTATTTGGAAAAATCCTTATCCTCAGTAATCACATCCACTGGAGCGCCAAATTCCTTCATGGCCTTGTAATAGCGCATCAGGTGCTGCATAAAATCCCACTGATAGGTTTGCGGCTGATTATCCTCCTCCCAACGGTTATCGGCATTGTATAAAACACCTGTCAGGCGGGCAGCATATTCTGCCGGCATTTTAGCATTCGGATCATAATCCTTTTTAATCTGTTTCAGTTCGTTGATCACCTTAATATATTCCGCGCCGCTGGTACTTGGCGTAACACCATCGGGGCCAATTATACCATAATGGTATTGCTCCCCTCCTAATAACGGCTGTTTAAAGCGATAGTTACAAACAAATTTATTGCCCCCTGCAAAAGCATGCCATATCCACATCCTTACAACGCCAGGCATTGGCTGGGAGTTAAACTTACCCCAGTTTACTTGCCCCGGCTGCAATTCCATTACACCGGTAATCCCGTTTTGCGCCCTGAACAGGTCGTTAGCGAAGGATATGCTTGTGGCAGAACCCATACGGAACCCTTGCGGGCCAGTGCCCTTATCATAACCGGCAACCAGGTATTTGGTGTAAGTATTAAAATCCAGACTGGTAATGCGTGTAGGGTCTGTGGGGGCATACTCCGGCATCAGGTTGGTAGTTATCCACTGATCGGGCGATATGTATTTACGCAGGATCTTATACTGCATGCTCAGAAAATCATTGATCTCATCGGCCGAAAACCGTTTAAAATCAAGCACCGCATGCGGGCTTGGCTGGGCAACCAGTTCCTTGGCGTTAGGAATACGGATCTGTTTGAAGTTATTATATCGAATGCTCCAGAAGGCCGTTCCCCAGGTATCATTTAAGGTATCTATATTGCCTTTGTATTTGTTTTCCACCCATTTGCGGAAACTTTCCTGCGCCGCCGGGCTGTAATCGTACAGGCCGTAATGCGATGGCTCATTATCCAGCTGCCATCCCCATATCCGTTTATCGTTAGCAAAGTGTTTAGCTAAAGCTTCTACCATTTTGGTTACATACTGGCGGTACACGGGGCTCGACCACGAGATCTGCTGCCTGGAGCCATGCTGCATGGTAATGCCATTTTCATTCACCATCAACACTTCAGGATGTTTTTCTTCAAGCCAAGCCGGCGGTGTTGGGCTGGATGTGCACATGATTACTTTAATGCCGTTTTTATAGGCCAGTTCCACAGCTTCATCAATCCAGTTAAAATCAAACTTGCCTTCCTCGGGCTCAATAAAGGCCCAGTCAAATTCGCCGAAATGGGTAAAGTTAAACCCTACTTCAGCCATTTTTTTAATATCGCGTTCCCAATCTTTATGGGGCCATTGTTCCGGATAATAATAAGAGCCGATAGGCATCAGATCGCTCTTATTAAAGAAATGGTCGGCGCTTTGTGCCTGCAGCTGACCGGCGCTTGCTAAAAGCGCCAGCGTACAAAGTAGCTTGCAGCTGTTTTTTAGCTGAGCGTTAAGGGATGAATAGGTTTTTTTCATAAACATTTAAACAAAAGGAAATTGGATTACCGGCCCTGCCCGGATAGTTTATAATTAAGCGGCCTAATATAATATTAAAAAACCTTAATACATTTTACTGTATTAAGGTTTCATTAAATTCATTTTATAAGCGTTGGTTACTTACCAGCCGGGGGGCATTCTTTAACCTCGGCCATAATTCTAACCGGGCCTATTAAACCAGCTTGCGGCAATGCCGGTACTCTTGGGCCAACAGCGCGGTTCGCGTTGAATGGTATAGGCGCCGAAGCCAGTATTTTTTTACCCGCAGGCGCCAGTCTGTCGCCGGCTATCCTGTTGGTCCACTCATTGGTCACCTCTACTTTAATGGTGTTCTTGCCGGCTTTTAGCTGGCTGCCCAAATCGGTACGGTAAGGCGCGTGCCACAAGGTATCGGGCTTGCTGCCATTAACTGTTATTACAGCTATATCGCCTACATCACCCAGATCTATTGATAGTTTACCACTTTTAAGCACGTCTTTTTTAACATCAAATGTTTTGGTGTAGGTAGCCGTGCCCGAGAAATATTTAATGCCGTCGTTAGTGCTTTCTGTCCACGATGCTAACTTATCCACTTGCTGCACATCAGTTGGAGCGCCCCAGTTTGCGGGGAACCTTAATTGCCAGCCGCCATCAATATTGGCTACAGCTTTATGTACATAACGGTCAACCACTTTGCTTTTTTGCTGCGTAGCTTTATCAAATACCACATATACTGTTTCATGTGGCTCAAGGCTAATGGGAACTTCTGTATTATCAGCATTCATCTGGTAAGAAACATCTTCGCTGTTACCAGTAGTAGGATGCCATAACTGTGGCTCCTTACCGGTTACGCGGAATTTTACATGCAGGTTTTGTGTACTATCGGTACGGTTTACCATCAGGTAAATTTCCCTGTTGCCATCGCGGCGATGGATCCATGATACCTCAGTTAATGCACGGTGGTCATCCAGATCTTTAATTACACCGTTTTCACTTAACACCCTGTCGAGCGGAATGCCCCAATATATTTTACCCTTGCCATAGGCTTTATAGGTACGGCTAATGCCATCCAGATCGCCCCACATATCAAATACGGTCTCTTTCCATTCATCATCAGCTGATGCAGAACCGGTTAATCCCGGAGGGCTGGTTGGTTTAGGGCCTACCACAATAGCGCCCCCCTGTACCAGTTCTTTTAATTTACGCAATACAGGCAAGGTCATTTTAGATGTTGGCGGAAGTACCAGAATAGAATACTGTAAGCCATCAGGCAATACCAGTTTACCTTTATCATTTACGGAGAAACGGGTTAATAATGCATCGGCATTGGTATAGTCGAACAAATAGCCTTCAGGCGTTGAAGGCTGCACGCCGGCGCCCCAGAACGGCATGGTTGATGGCGCACCTTCGTTCAGCATATAAGAAATATCCGGGGCATACGTACCTTGTTGCAGCATATACATGTTACGTGCCAGGTAGGTCATAAATGGCCTGCCCAGTTCGGCCCAGGTAATGTTGCGGTTAATGTGCGTACCCACCATAGTATTACCCGGTTTGGTATCCAGCGGCTGTTGTGCCGAAGTATGGAAAACCATCCGGTTTAAGCCCTGGGTAAACCAGTAATCGGCCAGGTTTTTTAATTTTTCAGGAGCCTCATAGTTACCCCCGGTATATGATTCGGCAGCAACTAAGCCTTTACCATATACGTGCGATGCGGATGCCGCGCCGCGCATATCTTCATAATACATAGATGAGGGGTGCAAATCTTTAACCCAGAATTCGCCCATCGGGATATCTACATATTTTTTGTTCAACAAGGCATCTTCGGTTGATTCCAGGGAAACACCACCGGCCTCGCTATAGGTTTTAATACCGTTTTTATGCAGGTAATTAGTTACGGTACCATAGTGATTTTGCGCAATCAGGTCAACAATTGTTCTTCTGAAATCCCAAAGGAAACGTTCGCTCTCTTTAGGATTATCTACAACGTAACCGGCCAGGGCTGGCAAATATTGTAATAAGCTGTAACCACGGCGTTTTTGAAATTCCTCGGGCATTAATTCGGTCCAGTTGGTAATGCCGGCCTCCCAGCTATCCATTACCATGTACTGCAGACTTTTGCCATACAGCGGGCCCATTGCCTTTTTCAAAGGCGTGGTATAACCATCCATATAGGAGGTTACATCCGCCACACTCATTTTATCAGCTTCATAACCTGAACCAGCCGGTACTGCCGGGCGATTTTTAGCGCCGGTTAACGCATAACCAAATCGCATAATAGTCCAGTTGCTACCCTTGGGGGCGGTCCAGTTGAGGGTACCGTCTGCCGACATTTTTGAGGTCAGATCAATGATACCGTCTTTCTTTATTTCAGCGTCAGCAGATTCCGGCGGGGTATCTGTATTGCTATATTCAAATAACTGGTTAAAGCCGGCCTTTTCTTGCCAACGGTCAATCCTGGCGCCGGAATGCAGGGTAATTTCAGTCATTGGATAAGCAGTTATCGGCGCGGTAGTTACTTCAGAGATGATCTCGCCGGGTTGCGGCGCCTGATTGGTAAATACCAGCTTGAAATACTTGGCAGTTACATCAGGAAAGGCGTAGGTTCTGATAACCCCGGGCCTATAACCTAATTTACCCGGAGTAGTTGCTATTGTTTTGAAACTAATACCATCATTACTCACCTCAATTTTACCAACTGCTATACCTCTGCCTCGTGCGGCCAGGGTTATGGCCCTTGCATGGAACGGGGTATTGTAGGCTAATTGCACCCAGGCGGTTTTATCAGCAGCTACGGGTACCGTAATTGCTGTGCTCATGTCCTGGTCAAATAAGTTAGCCGCATCAGCTACAACGCCGGCTGAAGTTGTTACAACAGGATGGTTATTGTCCTCAGTCAATTCGGCTGGTGGTGTTTTAAAGGCTACAACAGCGTAATCTTTATAAAACCCAACCTTACCCTTTCCGCCTTGTAAAAGCGGACCTGCACCTTCGCTTGAAGGGGGTTGCTGCAATTTAACATTGCTAACAGGCGCTTTGCTTGCATCTATATGGGTTTCGCTCCAAACCACTTTTTTCATGGCCTGCTCAGGCTTTACCCACGGGCCGCCGGTTAAGCTCCATCCTGCCGAAGTAAACATGGTGAATTCCAGGTTAAGGCGTTGTGCTTCCTCGGCAGTATGTTTTAACGCGTCGAGCCAGGCAGGTGTACCGAATACAATTTTCTCGTTATCAGGTACGGTTTGGCCACTGCCAGAGGCAACATCGCCCATTTGCATACCTTTTATGCCCACACGTTTCATCCATTCCAAATCCTTGGTGATGCCCGTTTTGGTTACATTACTGTTTGTCCAATGCCACCAGGTTCGCGGCCAGGCGGCCGGGGGCGGGTTTTTGAATAATGATGATGAAAGGTCAGTGCTTTGTGCAAAAGCGCCCGAACTACCTACCAATAGCAATAAAAATGTTGCTTTGATGATCGAATGATTACGACTCATAAAAGAAAGTATTAGGTTAAATTGATTTATAGCCAAATATAGACGTATGAAAGATACATAGCTACGAGTTTCAAAAATACATTTGTAACACTTTAGAAACATAAAACAGTTCTGCTCTGTTTTTTACCTTCAAGGGTTAATAAAATCCTCTTTTTTGTACTAAATCAATAACTCATTTTTTGTATTCAAACTGTTAGTCTGTCAGTATTATCCATTAAAAAAACCAATAGTGCCCTTAAGCGAATTGAACATCAGCTGCATCATTGACTTTTTTTTAAAAAAATCACCCATGTTAAATAATTGAAAGACAATGGCATTTGGAGATTACCCATTTAATTACCGTTTTTATTTAAAAAACTTTGCAGAATAAGTTTGCAGCGGTGGTATAAAAAACTATCTTTGCAAACCTTTAAGAAGGACGGGATGTAGCGTAGCCCGGTATCGCGCCACATTTGGGATGTGGAGGCCGCAGGTTCGAATCCTGCCATCCCGACGATTAGACCTCTAAAAGTCGGTAAAACCCCTTAAATCGTATGATTTAAGGGGTTTTTTATTTTATTTTTCTTATAGTACCAAACGGCATTTCAAACGACTACTGTCAAATTCTGATAGAAATGAGTCGTAATCAAATCGAAGCCTTACTGGATCGTTACCTGAAAGACGAAACTTCGCAGGAAGAAAATGAGTTAGTTAAAAATTGGCTGGAAGAAAATGGCAATCCCCGTTCCGAATGGCACTACCTAAACCAAACTCAAAAATATGCGTGGCTGGAAGATAGATTTAACGATATACAAAATAGCATTCATGCCGATATGCGAAAGGTTGGTATAAACGGGTTTCTATCCGGCCATGCCCTGAATCAACATCTTTGTGATGCGATGACGGGCTGCAAAAGCGTAAAGTGTCTTCCACGTCCTGTTCCAATTGCCCCTGGTTGACCTTAACCGCAATAACATATCGATAGTTACAATGCAGCCTTTTAACTCCAGGACGCTCAATAGTTTTGGTATGGTTGTAATCTCATTGTATTTCTCTGCTGTTTTTACTTGCCCTAATACCATATTATTGGCCCAGGCACTGACCATATGTATGGCCGATTTAGTACCTTTTCCACGGGAGCCGCGGACTGTTTTCCCGTCTATGCTAACGACTCCCCCATCGGTAAGATCGGCTACGCTTTTTACCCATTCTAAAAAACAGGCCTCAAACTCCAGAGGATCTAAGGCGGCAAATACTCGGTTGAAGGTGTCATGTGACGGGATACCGCCCGGATGCCGTAAAAACCCCGATAGCCACTCCTGTTTGGTTTCCCCATAGAATTCTATATCGTTCCAGTTCTCACAACCACAGATAACTGCTGCTATCGTAATAAAAATAATGTCTTCTAAAAGATGTTCTTTCGTCCGGTCCACCCGGGATCGGTCAACGATGAAAATGTTCAATTGGATTACATATCGTTTTTTTTCGAATTAAATCCTATCCAAACTTTTATATAAACTATTTTCTAACTTATCGCCATATTTTAGATGCGTTTGCCCTGCAATTTCTAATCTAAAATGGTTATTCTTTGAATATAGTTTCGTACATTAGCTATAACCTAAATCATTCATTATGAAAAGAGTGCTTATTACAGGTGGCGCTGGTTTTATTGGGAGTAATTTAACCAGAGAACTTTTAAAAACGGACCAATATCATATTACCTGTATTGACAATTTTGATTCATTTTATTCCCGGCACTTAAAAGAGCATAACATAAAAGGTTTTCTTGATAATAAAAATTATAACCTTATTGAAGGTGACATCAGAAATAACAGTGACCTGAATAAAATATGGGATGTTGATATCATCGTGCACCTTGCCGCTAAAGCCGGGGTACGGCAAAGCATTCAAAACCCGCTTATTTATCAGGACGTTAATGTTGCAGGAACGCACAACATACTGGAATTTGCCAAATACCGGAAGGTCAAGCAATTTATCTTTGCTTCGTCCAGCAGTGTATATGGAATAAGTCCTAATATTCCATGGAACGAAGAGGAAAAGTTGCTCCCGATCAGTCCCTATGCCAGTTCTAAACTATCTGATGAAATGCTTGGGCATGTTTATTCGCATTTACATGGAATAAGGTTTATTGCGTTACGACTTTTTACTGTTTATGGTCCCGCGCAACGACCAGATCTTGCGATTCATAAATTTTTTGACCTGATTATGAAAAAACAGCCCATTCCTGTTTTTGGCGATGGAAACACCATAAGGGATTATACTTATATTGATGATATTGTAAAAGGCATTGAGGCGGCTATAGAATATGATTCATCAGATTACGAAGTGATTAATTTGGGCAACAATACTCCTATATCGCTTAATGCTCTTATTGGTTCCATTGAGAATGTTTGCGACGAAAAAGCGATTATCAACCGGCAGTCGGAACAACCCGGCGACGTAGCCATTACTTATGCCGATATAACCAAAGCCCAGAAATTACTTGGATACCGACCTAAAATGGATTTAAATGATGGGTTACGATTGTTTTATAATTGGCTTAATAATACGGCTGCATATGCAAATAAGGAAGCCCCTATTACTTACTGATTTAAAGTCTCTTTTAAAGTTTCGTTTATAAAAAAGTCGAGCATAAATTTCATATTTTCAGATATTCCCAAGTGTTTATAAATGCTATTTATGAATCCCGAACCTGTTTGAGTTAATCCCTCCTCCTGGGAGTACAGATTACCCGATTTTCTTTTAATTTCAGTTTCACAGGTTAGTATCCAGCTATCAAGCCACGGGCCAATATGAATTCCTCTCATTATCTCATCAAATATTTCTGATAACATTTCCTTACCGTTTTCATACTTGTTTTTAACAATCTCTATGTCTATTTGGTCTGAGCGAGTAGCACCCGATAAATTGGTATATGTTATCCCGTCAAAAACTTTATTGCAATTACTAAATGCTTTGAACATACCTGCATATAGGTAAAATGCAAAGGTTAGTATTGATTCTTCATCAATCGGTTCATGACAAAGTGCCTGTATTATAGCTGAAGAGATCACTAAACCAATCTGCTCATTATCAGTATTAACGCCAACAACATTATACAACCCATACCTGACAGTATTTGCCGGATGAGGTAAAAAGACGCCATTAACTGGCAAGACCGGCTTTTTAACAGAAAACTTTTCCTTTAAGAAAAGCGATGTAAGGTGTTCATCCAGTTTTTGAACAATAAGGCGTTTAAAATCATCCCGGCATAAAATAGAGAAGCGGATATTTTCTCCACTCAGATAATTAAACTCTAATCTAAATCCTTTTATGCACTGTTGCGGTTTCCAAAGATCGATGAAAATTTGGATCTGTTCGAGGATTCGGTGCCAATGCCCTTTAGCGCAAAATACAGAAGTACGCAACCATAGCCATTCATTTTCCATTTATTCAAATCAAAATAGGTTGTTCCTGAAAGTTTTTATGCACACATGCTTTTCCATAGGAAACATTGGGCTTTAAGATTTTCTGGCTAAGATTGATTTCCATAGCAGATCTGTTTTTGTATAAATACCTAAACTCCATTATCAGATTTATGCTTTCTTCGTGCTGTAGATAATAGAAGGAATTATTATCGGCTATATTAATCAGACAGTTATTTGCATCGTCCTTTTCCAGTATCAAATCATTAGCCTCCTTTGTTTCCGGATTAAAAATGATTTTATTATTTAATTCCTCCCAGTGTCCTCGTTGCCAATCATCCTGTTGTAAGGTGTTTTCAAATTTATATGGCTTTTCCATATAGGCATATTCAAAGCTTTCTGAGCATTGTGTCATACAGTCAATCAATGTGCCTTTTTCAAACGAGCCATCATTATAAAGCAACATGAAATCTGATGCTGAAGCATCCTGATAATTAATCAATATACCCCGAAGTTGATCATTGATATTCTTTAATGAATATCTCTCTTCCTTATTGTGCCTGATAAAATTTAAAAAAGATTGATCTCTTATTAAAATGCGTTTAAGCCCCGATAGCTCTAACCTGTTTATAAAATCCCAATCCTCAAAACCATATCCTGTCATTTGCTCATCAAAGCCGTTAACCTGTAAAAAATCAGATTTTTTGACACAAACCTTCCCAAATACATCGCTTGGAGGATGATAATTTTTATCTGTATTAAAATAATCAACAGTAGTAAGTACGCTTAGCGCATCATTTTTAAATACTTCGTTAATATACTCAGCATAACCCACTCCTGTAAAATGATCGGCATTAACGTTACAAACTATATCACCTTTGGCCAGTTTAAACATTATATTTTTTGAATGGCTATGACTAAAGCATTGAGGCTCCTTGGTATAGTAATAGTTTACTTTTCCTGAAGCTATATAAGGTGCTATTTCGTCTCTGATCCACTCATCCATTCCATCTTCCGAGTTATAGTTTAACACTACAAATTCAAGTTGCTCATAATTTGCATTATCGGTAATATTCTTAATCAGCGTTTCTTTCAATTGATGTAAGCGGTTCATGCAAACAATACAGAATGAAATCGAGTAGTCGCTGTTACTCATAGTTTATTAACGCCTTTTTGGTATAAACCACTTGTCAGCCTGCGGAACAGTGTTACATCATCGGTTATTATTTCTGCATTAGCCAGCATACCCGCGCGCAAATCCGGTGAATTTATTAATCCTTTATCCGATTGTAAAAAGCGGACATTAACCACATAATTACCATTGTTTAAGGGCAATTCACTTATGGTTGATATTTTGCCCTTAATAATACCATACTTTTCAGCAGGTAAATGATTAACCCGTATGGTAACCTGCTGGCCAACCTTTATTTTGTCAATACCGGATTGTGGCAACATTACTTCACCAAAATAATGATTGGCGCCGGATGAAATATAAAATAATTCCTGCCCGGCATTAACAGTTTGAGATGGACGTAAAGGTTGCGCAAAATGTATATTGCCCTGCTGAGTAGCGGTTAAAATGTATTTGCTTTTCCACGCAAGGGTTTCTGATGTCAGCTTATTTATATCCTGAATAAAAAAGGATAGCTTTCCCCAATTTCTGTTTTTTATAACGGATTGGTTTGCTTTATAGGACAAGTAAAAATTCCCATAAACTGATTGTAACTCGCCTAATGAATTAACATTTATATTATCGAAAACATTGTCAGGAATAATTTTACCATTAAACAGATCATTCCTTATGGTTGACAGGTCTGCAAGAAGCGTTAAAACCTGCTTGTGGTCGGCATTATTGCCAATGTAGGCAATTGTTTGTCCGGGCTTAACCAATTGTCCTGGTTTAACTAATAAAGTTGTTACCTGGCCCGTCGAACCTGCGATGATACTCTTTGAAACCGTATTTGAATTAATAATTAACGGTGTTTTTATAGTATCCGGGTATCGTATAAACACAGATGTAGCGAAAATAGATAATAGCACAAACAGAAATATGCTTATCCCCCAGCGTATTAACCAAGCTGGTGGAGCGGCTATAATATCCTGCATTTCTTCTGTGTGAAGTTCTGCCTCTTCCAGATTAACCTCCAACATATTTCTTTCAGGTACTTTCATAAATAGTTATGCTAACCCTAATTCTAATTGATTTTTGACCAGCTCATAATATTCGCCCCTCATTAAAGTAAGCATTTCATGGGTGCCTTGCTCAACAATACAGCCTTTGTTTAGTACAATAATATTATCGGCATTCATTACGGTACTTAACCGATGGGCGACAACTATTACGGTACGCCCTTTATAAAACTCCTGCATGTTATCCATAATGGCACGTTCGTTATTAGCATCCAATGAGTTGGTTGCCTCATCAAAAAATACATACTCTGGTTCTTTATAAACGGCCCGGGCTATAAAGATACGTTGCTTCTGTCCCTGGCTTATTCCGTTACCCGTAGCGCCAATTTTAGTTAACAAACCAAACGGCTGCTCTTCAATAAATTCGTCCAGATTGGCTAAATGAACAGCTCTTTCCAATTTCTCTTCATCGGGAAATTCCTCACCAATGGCAATGTTTCCGGCAATGGTATCATCAAATATGTATCCGTCCTGCGTTACCACGCCGCATTTTTCCCGCCAAAGCCTGAAACTGATTTGATTTAATTTCTTTTCGCCTACACGTATGTCCCCTTTTTCGGGTTCAAAAAATCGCAGTAATAATTTAAGGATGGTGGTTTTGCCGCTGCCGCTCATGCCTACAATAGCTGTAGTTTTACCCTCAGGGACAAACAACGAAAGATTTTCAAGCACAGGTTCATTCCCGGCACCCGGATAACGAAAAGTTACATTCTTGATAGTTAAACTCCTGTTAGTAGGTAATTCGGTTATCCAATGCCGGTCTATCGGTTCCTCATCTTCCAGTTCGTGCACTTCATTTAAACGCTCCAAGCTTATTTTAGCGTCCTGATAAGCCTGTATAAAGCCTAAAAATTGCTCAATAGGCGAACTTACCTGGCCTACAATGTATTGTATGGCCATCATGCCCCCCAGCGTCAAATCACCTTTTATTACAGAAGTAACACTAATAAAAGTAATGAGGATATTTTTTGTCTGGTTAATTAAAGATGAACCAGATTGCTGGTATTGACTTAAAGCCAAATTTTTAACTTTAAATTTAAATAACCGTGCCTGTACCAGTTCCCAACCCCAGCGTTTGTTTTTTTCGGCATTATTTAATTTAATATCCTGCATACCTTTTACCAGTTCAATTACAGTGGTTTGATTGGTGGAGGAATTATCAAACTGCTTATAGTTTAGTTCTCTTCTTTTCTTTAAAAAGAGCAATATCCACCCGGTATATAAAATGGTTGATGCAAAAGATATGATAAAAATGGTAACATTATAGTGAATGAGTATGAAGGTGAATACGACCAGGTTAATCATGGAAAACAATGTATTGAGGGTTGTACCTGTTAAAAAGCTCTCTATATTACGCTGGTCGCTCATACGCTGCATAATATCGCCGGTAGTTTTGGTTTCAAAATAACTTACCGGCAGTTTCATTAACTTGATAAGAAAATCGGTAAGAATATTAATATTGATACGGGTACTAACATGCAGCAATATCCACGACCGGATAAAATTTACACTGGTGCTGCCTATAAACAACATTACCTGCGCTACCAGGATTAATACAACAACATTAACATTTTTGGTATCAATGCCCACATCAACCATGGCCTGGGTGAAAAATGGCGAAATGAGCGACAGTAACGTACCAATGAGCAGGCCGAAAACAAGCTGCAGAAATAACTTACGGTAAGCATAAAAATACTTTAAGATGCCTAACCAGTTTAATTTAGTTTCTCCATCTTCTTCTTCATTGTAAAAATTGGGAGTTGGCGTAAGCAATAATGAAATGCCATTATGTATTTCTTTATGGCTATGCCAGTTTTTCGCGAATTCTTCCTGGGTAAGTGTTAGTAAGCCAACAGCCGGATCGGCTATGTAGTATTTGCCTTTTTTTATTTTGTATAATATTACAAAATGCCTTTTGCGCCAATGCAATATGCAAGGCAGGTCTACCTCTGCAAATTGGTCAAGGCTTAACCGGACACCCAATGTCCGGAACCCCAGCTTCTCGGCAGCCTCGCTTATGGCTAATAAGTTAGCTCCGCCCCTGCGTACATAACAAAGTTGCCTTAGTTTCTGTATAGCGTAATTTTTGCCATGATATTTACATATCATGCGCAAACAGGTAGGGCCGCAATCCATTTTGTCCTGCTGTTGATAAAAGGGGAAGCCTATCATGTGTTATAGGTTAGGGTTATACTCTAAATATAAAGACTTATACTCAAATAAACCACAAAGAAGATTATTTATTTTCCCTATACTTTTTTACCTAAGACAGGCAAATCATTGTTCTCGAGACAATATCTTTGCTGAGGTATTTATATAAAATACCGTATATCTTTCAGTTGATAGTTTTGGGGAAACCTGAGCTCGTTATTTTTTTGCTAAAGTATATTCTCCCGAAAAGTCGGTGGTGTTATATAAAAACTGATCACTGGCAGTGCCTGGACCGAGAGGTTTTCCAAATGCCACAGGTTCAGAGAATTTAGGTGTTTTCACTTCCGGCAGCGGTTCTATATTCAACTTGATATTATATTTAAATTTTTCACCATTGTTTATGGCATCGCCCAAATACCTTAACGGAACAGCCAGTTCGTAACAGTATTTCATTCTTCTGTCTGCACGCGCCCCTGCCTTTATACCCTGCGTGTTATAAATTGAAATTAAGGTATCATTCGTTCCCGGTATACCTTTTACCTGTATCTGATTATAAACTTTCCCCATCAGCGTATTGCAGGTAGCTATTAAGGAATCTATTTTTGCTTTATTAGCCACCGTATCCGATTTTAATATTCTATAAACAAGCGGACCATCCGCAAGCCTTTCCATTTTATTAGTTTTCCTTGCAGGAATGGCAGGAAAAGTAACCGATAACCGGTTTGCCTTTTTGGAGGAAGGAACGATAGTAAAAGTAAGCCCCCCTCTGAATATCTTTCTGCTGCCAACAATACCTTCCATATGCACGGTTAAATAAAGATTGGCATCATCATTCGATACGGTATAATACAAATAATTACCCCGGTTATAAGCCTGGAACTGATTATTCCATTCTGATAAATTACCATCAATTTTAATATCAGCCGGAGCGCGGATGCTGGCTTTTTGTATTTTAGGTAGCTTTTGCCCAAGGACTAAAGTCCAGTGACTCGTTAAAACAATTATCAATTGTAATAAACCGACAATTTTGAACTTTTTCATGGTTATAAATTGATTTAGTAAAACATTTTACCTGGGATTATATATTAAATACTTAGTATCTTCTTTTTGATGGTTTAGGAAGCCTGCTCGTTAATATTTTGAGTTAAATAGCCAGTATGATAGTTACTACCATACTGGTTCAATTTGCTAAATTAGCATGGGATTGAGCAGCTAGCGCAACAGTAACCTGTTACTGTGCCTGGACCACTTGACCCGCAAGTAGCAGTTATGTGGTTTTGATAGGCACTCTGAGCCTCTGAACAGCTACTTGTAGGGCACCATCCAACGCCGGAAACAAATATTTCACCAGTAGGACACCCGCCTCCGTCATATCCTCCACTAACCTTCTTCATTTGTTCTTTGGTTAGCATTTCCTTAATGCTGCCCAATTGTAAATTTAATTTTTTCATAAATTTATTTAAATTGGTGCCTCTATTATCGGGTTGCGGCTTTTCCCTATCCTGTTTTACCGAAGGCAGGCATCTTCATTGTTCGCGAGACAATATTTTTTGCTTGGTATTTATTTAATTTTCGGGTTGATAGTTTTGGGGGGAGCTTGCGCCCGTTATTTTACTTCATAATTAGCTGTTGCCACCAGTGGTACACCGCTATCCGTTATCCCTTGCACAATTACCCGTACATTGGTTTGCGGTATGGCGTTATAAAAACTCACCGTCGCTTTGCCGGTGGCATCTGTTTTAATATTGGGCTCCCAGTGGAT
>Ga0164242_10002422_pt1 | contig 21592 bp, 22 predicted proteins | sample OricomgcompostMG_FD_108783 | JGI IMG/M metagenome (GOLD analysis project Ga0164242, IMG submission 108783) | Miracle-Growth compost microbial communities from Emeryville, California, USA - Original compost - Miracle growth compost (MG) ... | reverse complement strand
GTCCGCATCGATCTTCATCTGGTCCAGGCCCTTGTTGATGGCGTCCTGGTGACTGCCGGAGAACGCCGTGTACACCAGGTCGCCGCCGTATGGGTGGCGCTCGGCGACGGGCAGCTGGTTGCAGTACTCGACGGTGCGACGGATCTCGTCGATGTTGGAGAAGTCGATCTGCGGATCGACGCCGCGGCTGAACAGGTTCAGGCCCAGCGTCACCAGACACACGTTGCCGGTGCGCTCACCGTTGCCGAACAGGCAGCCCTCGATGCGGTCGGCGCCCGCCAGGTAGCCCAATTCGGCGGCCGCGACGCCCTCGCCGCGGTCGTTGTGCGGGTGCAGGCTCAGGATGATCGAGTCCCGCGGGGTCAGGTGCCGGTTCATCCACTCGATCGAGTCCGCGTAGACGTTCGGGGTGGCCATCTCGACGGTGGCGGGCAGGTTGACGATCAGCGGCCAGTCCGGGGTGGGCGCCACCACCTCGGCGACGGCGTTGCACACCTCGACGGCGTACTCCAGCTCGGTGCCGGTGTAGGACTCCGGTGAGTATTCGAACCGCCACCGCGTGCCGGGGTGCTTCTTGGCCTCCTGGACGCACATCCGGGCGCCGTCGGTGGCGATCTTCTTGACCGCCTCGCGGTCGGCGCGGAACACCACGCGACGCTGCAGGATCGAGGTCGAGTTGTAGAAGTGCACGATCACCCGCGGGGCACCGGCGCAAGCCTGAAAGGTGCGCTCGATCAGCTCGGCGCGGCACTGGGTCAGCACCTGGATGGTGACGTCGTCGGGGATGGCGCCCTGCTCGATGATCTCGCGGACGAAGTCGAAGTCGGTCTGACTGGCCGACGGGAAGCCGACCTCGATCTCCTTGTAGCCCATGCGGACCAGCAGGTCGAACATCCGGCGCTTGCGTTCGGGGCTCATCGGGTCGATCAGTGCCTGGTTGCCGTCGCGCAGGTCGACCGCGCACCAACCGGGCGCGACGGTGGCGACCTTGTCCGGCCAGGTGCGATCGGGCAGTGAGATGTGCTCCACCTCGTCGGCGAAGCTGCGGTAGCGACCGGCCGGCATCGACGAGCCGCGCTGGGTGTTCCAGGAGGGCTGGCCGGGATTACGCGGGCCGGACGGGGCGGTGATGGATCGGTTCGACGAGAAGGCGTCGGGGGATTGCGTGGTCACGATAGTTGCTCCGGTTTGTCTGAAAGGGACCTAGAAGTAGGTCGCGACCGGCGCATCGCGAACACCCGCGACGGGAGGCCGGTCTGGATCAGACCCCGTCGCGGCGTCCGAGAAGGAGCATCCGCTGCGCGATGAACATCGTGACCCAGTTTACTCCGTGCGCACGCCGCACCAAAACGTGATGCCTGCCTCCCGTTCGGGAGGCAGGCATCACTCGTTCGATCAGGCGCAGACGTTGACAAATCCCAGCGGTCCGCTGATGCACGGCGGCGGCGGGGCGCCCCAGCCGGCGCCACCCCACATCGGGGGCGGGGGCGGCGGACCCCAGCCCGGGCCTCGGCCCCAGCCCGGGCCTCCGCCCCAACCGCCATGATGGCCCCAGCCCGGTCCGCCACCCCAGGTGGCGATACCGGAGCCGTGGTCCAGTGGCGAGGCGTTGGCCGCTCCGGCTCCGACGCCGAGGGCGGCCAGGCCTATTCCGGCTGAGACCAGTGCGACTTTTGCGATGCTTTTGATGTGCGACATTTCGACTCAATCCCCAACTATTTCAATGCCTTTGGCTGGCTGTACCCCTACGCTAAGACCACTTGTTAAGCAGCAGCTATGTCTTCGTTATGCAGAGGTGATAAGTACGGATAGCCGCCACGGTGTGAGGCGGTCACCCCGATCTGCCGGCGCGGCGCCGGGTTGCCGGCAATGACGAAAATGCCTGCCCCGAAGGGACAGGCATTTTCGGTATTCGGGTCAGGCGCACACGTGTACGAAGCCCAGCGGGCCACTCACACAGGGCGGCGGGGGAGGGGCCCAGCCGTAGCCGCCGCCGTAGAAGGGTGGCGGAGGAGGACCGCCCCAGCCCACCGGGCCCGGGCGCCATCCGGGTCCCGGGGGCGGCGGTCCCCAGCCGTGCCATTGCGCAATGTTTGTGGAGCTGATCGGTGCGGCGTCGGCGACACCGGAACCGATGCCGAGGGCGGCGAGGCCCAGTCCTGCGGTGACCAGCGCTCCCGTCGCGATCTTCCTGATGTGTGACATAGCGACCTCGATCCTGGGAAAGATGTGTGGAACTTTGTGATCCGACCCTGTAGAGCGGGACTTGTCAGGGCCTGCTGGCCTGGGCATTTCCGACTCTGAAATTAAAGTTAGGTCCGCTAGTTAAGTGCCCGCTATGTCCTCGTTATGCGGCTGTTATCAGCTTCGGGTTGCTGGCGCCGGAGGGATTTGCCGGAGCCGAGGGATACAGTGCGACGGTGCTGACCAGATGGTTGTTGGGCCTGGACCGGAGTTGGAAGATTGCGATCGCCGTGGCGCTCGCCGTCGTCATCGGAGTGCTGGTCTGGCAGACGAAGTTCCGCGGGCCCGAGCCCGGGTGCGAGCCGGTGCTCGACATCCTGAGCTACAACAAGTCCCAGGCCCAACTGATCGATTCCAAGACCGACAAGAACTCCGGCGGCGTGCCCACCGTCGCGCAGGAGAGCGCCTACCGGGCCTGGGCCGACGGCCTGGCCGAGCGGGCGCAGAAGGTCAACCGCGGTGATCTGGCCGCCCACTCGGTCCAGCTGGCCACGCTGGCCTCGGAGTTCGTCAGCAAGCTCGACGATCTGCGGATCGCCATGCAGGGCAGGCCCGCGGGCGGGCAACCCCCGGCCGAGTACTACCAGGCCAATTTCATCAGCACTCAGATCGATGAGCAGATCGCGGCGCTCAAGAAAGCCTGCCCGGCGCATCGCGCGTGGTACGAGCTCTTCTAGCCCCAGTTCAGCACGATCTGATCCAGCGGCAGCCGTCGGCGCGGCCGGCCGTCGCGCTCGGCGATCTCGTCGCTGACCTGCGCATAATCGCCCAGCGTGCCGACCGCGATGATCATCAGCGGCCGCAGACCCGCCGGTAGGTCGAAGGCCCGCACCGCACCGTCGGCGTCGAAGCCGGCCATCGGGTGCGCGATCAGGCCCCTGCAGACCGCCTCGGTAATCAGATTGGCCATTGCCGACCCGGCGTCGACCTTGCTGTATAGCGAGGTCTTCTCATCCGGACCTTCGTCGGCGCACAGCAGGATCAGCGCCGACGCGGCGTGGGCGTAGCTGTTGCCCCGTTTGAGCAGTCCAGCCAGGGTGACGAATATCTCGTCACCGTGCTCGCCCGCGGATCTGTGGGGTTCCCCGACGATGAACCGCACCGGCTGCCGACCGCCCCAGGTCGCGGCCCAACGGGCCGCCTCCAACAGCGCGGCCAGATCTTCATGTGCCAGTTCGGCATTCGGATCGAAAGCGCGCGGACTCCAGCGGGCGGCGAGGTCGTGATGGATCGGGACCGAGGTGTCGGCGTGGCGATCGGCGGGCGCGTCGGGCACGTTCGCCAAGCTACCGGGGGTACAAAATCGCGTGCTGGCCTCCCTTATCCTTGGTGCACCTGGACAATGTGGGACCCAAGAAAGGCCAACAGTGGCGCTCGTCGTACAGAAGTACGGCGGATCCTCGGTGTCGGACGCCGATCGAATCCGCCGCGTCGCTGAACGGATCGTCGAAACCAAGCGGGCCGGCCATGATGTGGTCGTGGTCTGCTCGGCGATGGGTGACACCACCGACGATCTGTTGGACCTGGCCGGTCAGGTCTCCCCGGCGCCGCCTGCGCGCGAGATGGACATGCTGCTGACCGCCGGTGAGCGGATCTCCAACGCCCTGGTCGCGATGGCCATCGAGTCCCTCGGTGCCCAGGCCCGCTCGTTCACCGGCTCGCAGGCCGGCATCGTCACCACCGGAACCCACGGCAACGCCAAGATCATCGATGTCACCCCCGGTCGCCTGCGCGATGCGCTCGACGAGGGCGTCATCGTGCTGGTCGCCGGGTTCCAGGGCGTCAGCCAGGACAGCAAGGACGTCACCACCATGGGCCGCGGTGGCTCGGACACCACCGCCGTCGCGCTGGCGGCGGCGCTGAACGCCGACGTCTGCGAGATCTACACCGACGTCGACGGCATCTTCACCGCCGACCCGCGCATCGTGCCCAACGCCCGCCACCTGGACGCCGTTTCCTTCGAGGAGATGCTGGAGATGGCGGCGTGTGGGGCCAAGGTGCTGATGCTGCGGTGCGTGGAGTACGCCCGCCGTTACAACGTTCCGATTCATGTCCGGTCGTCGTATTCGGACAAGACCGGCACCATCGTCAAAGGATCGATCGAGGACATCCCCATGGAAGACGCCATTCTGACCGGAGTCGCCCACGACCGCAGCGAGGCCAAGGTCACCGTGGTCGGCCTGCCCGACGTCCCGGGGTACGCCGCCAAGGTGTTCCGCGCGGTTGCCGACGCCGACGTGAACATCGACATGGTGCTGCAGAACATCTCGAAGGTCGAGGACGGCAAGACCGACATCACCTTCACCTGTTCGCGCGACAGCGGCCCGTCGGCGGTGCAGAAGCTGGCCTCGCTGCAGAGCGAGATCGGTTTCACCTCAGTGCTTTACGATGATCACATCGGAAAAGTGTCGCTGGTGGGCGCCGGCATGCGCAGTCACCCCGGCGTCACCGCGAAGTTCTGTGAGACGCTCGCTGAGGTGGGCGTCAACATCGATCTGATCTCCACCTCGGAGATCCGGATCTCGGTGCTGGTCAAGGACACCGAGCTGGACAAGGCGGTCGCCGCGCTGCACGAGGCCTTCGACCTCGGCAGTGATGACGAGGCCGTGGTCTACGGCGGAACGGGGCGCTGAACTGATGGTCAACATCGGTGTCGTCGGGGCGACCGGCCAGGTCGGCCAGGTCATGCGCAAGCTCTTGGAAGAGCGCGAGTTTCCGGCCGCTTCGGTGCGGTTCTTCGCCTCGTCCAGGTCGGCCGGCAAGAAGCTGACCTTCCGCGGTCAGGAGATCGAGGTCGAGGACAGCGAGACCGCCGACCCGTCGGGTCTGGACATCGCGCTGTTCTCCGCCGGGGCCACCATGTCCCGGGTGCAGGCCCCGCGCTTCGCTGCCGCGGGCGTCACGGTCATCGACAACTCGTCGGCCTGGCGCAAGGATCCCGATGTGCCGCTGGTGGTTTCGGAGGTCAACTTCCACAGGGATGTTCAGGACGCTCGTACCCTGCCCAAGGGCATCATCGCGAATCCGAACTGCACCACCATGGCCGCGATGCCGGTGCTCAAGGTGCTGCACGAGGAGGCCGGCCTGACCCGGCTGATCGTGTCCAGCTACCAGGCCGTGTCCGGGTCCGGTTTGGCCGGTGTCGAGGAACTGGCCACCCAGACCCGAGCGGTGGTCGACGGCGCCGAGGCGCTGGTGCACAACGGTCGCGCGCTGACCTACCCGGCGCCGGTGAAATACGTTGCACCGATTGCCTTCAACGTCATCCCGCTGGCCGGCTCGATCGTCGACGACGGCTCCGGCGAGACCGACGAGGACCAGAAGCTGCGCAACGAGAGCCGCAAGATCCTGGGTATCCCGGATCTGGCGGTCAGCGGTACCTGCGTGCGGGTTCCGGTGTTCACTGGGCACTCGCTGTCGATCAATGCCGAATTCGCCCAGCCGCTTTCGGTGCAGCGGGCCGTCGAGCTGTTGGCCGAGGCGCCCGGCGTGAAGCTGGTCGATGTGCCGACACCGCTGGCGGCCGCCGGCGCCGATGACTCGTTGGTGGGCCGGATCCGTCAGGACCCGGGCGTACCGGACGGTCGCGGCCTGGCGCTGTTCGTCTCCGGGGACAACCTGCGCAAGGGCGCGGCGCTGAACACGGTCCAGATCGCCGAGCTCCTGGCCGCCCGCTGATCCCGCCCAACCGGACAAATGGGCCGCAAAGTGCGAGTGCGAGCGGCCATTACGTCGGTCTCGGCATTGACTCTGATGCTGGCTGTGCCCGTGGCGCGCGCCGACCCGCCCGCACCGGTACCGACGCCTATCCTGGCACCGCTGGCGCCGGGGCAGGTGTTGCGCATCGGCCCGGTGGCCGGAACCGGCACGCCGACAGTCGATTACGGTATCGGCGCCACTGATCTGTGCGAATTCATGGAGTTCCCGAGCGGACTGCTGCAGGTGTGCGGTGACAGCTTCGCGGGTCAGGGGGTGGGCTTCGGCGGCTGGTATGCACCGGTGGCGCTGCATGTGGAGACCGACTCGATCAACGATCCGGACGGCCTGCGCTACCGCGGCGTGATGGGCGTCGACAAGCCGTTGCTGGCGGACCCCAAAGTGACTGGCACATCTCAACTTCCGGCCGGGGTGGTGACCGTCAACCGGGAGAACTACCTGATGATCACCACCACGCGCAAACTGGTTCCGCAGAATTCGCGGCTGGTCAAGGCCGACGCCGCGCGGGCCGGCTGGCCGACGGTCCCCGGATCGGTGCGTCCGGCGAAATACGGCGGCGGAACACAGACCCAGATCAGCGGTTACTACGATCCGATTCCCACCGATGACTCGCCCAGCGGCTGGGTGTACATCGTGGCCGACAGCTTCGACCGCAGCAGCCAGGTGTACCTGTACCGGGCCACCCCGCAGTCGTTCACCGACCGATCCAGCTGGCAGGGCTGGTCGGCGTCCGCGGGCTGGCACCACACGCCGACGCCGTTGTGGGGCGACCAGATCGGCGAGATGAGCATGAAGCAGGTGGACGGCAAGACGGTGTTGTCTTACTTCAACGGCAGCACCGGCAACATGGAAGTGCGGGTGGCCAACAACCCCACGCAGCTGGGCAGCGCGCCGGTCACCACTGTGGTGGTTGCCGGTGACTGGCCGCAGCAGCCCGCCGAATTGCCGGTGCCGCAAGACAATCGGCTGGCCCAGCCCTACGGCGGGTACATCTCACCGGGTTCCACCCTCGACGAATTGCGGGTGCTGGTCAGTCAGTGGGACACCACCGCGCGGGACAAGGCGCCCTACCGGGTGCTGCAGTTCGCGGTGAACCCGTACACGTCCTAGTCCTGCAGGACCAATTGCACCCCGGAATAACCGAATACCTCCAGTAGTCCCAACCAGGTGTCGGAGTCCAACGCCGCCTTGGCTTTTGCGCTGTCGGTCAGCACGAACCGGGACGGTGCGTCCTCGGGTGTGCCGTAGCCGCCGCCCAGGCAGTCGGCCAGTGCATCGAGGTTGCTGCCGAAGTAGCCGCCCGATCCATTGACCGCGTGCCCGATCTCGGTGAAAAGATCTGCGCGGGAATGGATTCGGGAACCCCGAACGGTGTAGGTCTTCACGCTCCTCCGATCTGGCAGAACGTCTCGTAGTGGTCGCCGGTGTAGTAGAACTCTGCCGGGTTGGTCAAGGGCTTGCCGCCGGTGATAACCCGGCGGGCGCCACGGGTTTTCGCGCCCGGGGTGGGCACGGTGTACTCGTGGTAGTAACCGCGCGACTGGCTGGGCAGCCGATGCTCGAAGTTGCCGAACACGATGCCGTCACGCGAATAGGGGAACGGTCCGCCATGGTGGATCAGGTTGACCGTGCTGGCCGCTTCGGCGGGCAGCGATGAGATTTCGCAGGTCTTCAGGCCCGAGCGGGAGGCGGTGCCCGATGACGGTGCGGACGTGGATCCAGACCGCGATCCGGTGAAATGCGCCGGTGTGTGCGATGTGCATGCGGGCGTCAGCGTCAACAGGCACACGGCGGCCACGGCCACGGCCGCGGTGCGCGAGGTGATTGCGGACATGGCGCCTTTCTCTTCGGTTGAGGGCAAATGAACCGGGGGCCCTGTGCGGTCACGCTACCGGGCGCAACGGCTCATAGCTGATTCTTATCTGCAACCTAGCCACGGCAGTGGTTGACGCAGGGATTATCGATGACATGAGTGATCAAACGCCTCAGGCACCCCAAACTCCCGAAACTCCGGAGACTCCGACGGATTCGTTCCCACCCGTGGTGGCGCCGGCCGTCGTGGCTCCCGCCGCCGAACACAAGTCCAGCACGCTCAACAAGGTGCTGGCGTGGGTCGGTATCGCCGCCGGATCGGTCTTCATCATCGCGATCATCTTCTTCTCCGGCTACTTCATGGGCGCCCACTCCGGCCACCACGGCTGGCACAAGCATCACCACGGCCCCGGCCATTCCGAATTCCGCGACGGCCACCGCGGGCCGGGGATGTGGCATCACGGGATGTTCCCGCCCGGTCCCGGCGGACCCGGCTTCCCGGGTGACCGTGGTCCGGGTTTCCCCGGTGATCGTGGCCCCGGCGGACCGGGTGGCCCCGGTGCTCCCGGTGGACCCGGTGGACCCGGTGGACCCGGTGCTCCCGGTGGACCCGGCTTCCCTGGCGGACCCGGCGGGCAGCCCGGTCGCTGACAATCGAACAACGTGATCGACCGCAACAGGCCGCACCTGAGCAAGGTGCGGCCTGTTCGCATTCGACTCGATCATCGGCTGGCATCATCGAACCCATGGGTGTGCGAGCGCTGCGGGTGGCAGTGACCGGGATCGCGGTGTGCGCCACCGCGGTTGGGCTGGCGGTGAGTGCCTGGGCCAAACCGTCGGACCCGGGTGTGGTGTCCTATGCCGTGCTGGGCAAAGGCTCGGTCGGCAATGTGGTCGGTGCCCCGATGGGTTGGGAGGGCAGCTTCACTGCACCGTTCCAGGGCTACTTCGTGGACCTGCCGGTGTGCAATAACTGGGCCGATATCGGCCTGCCCGAGGTGTACAACGACCCGGATCTGGCGTCGTTCAACGGGGCCACCACCCAGACCAGCGCGACCGATGAGACGCACCAGGTCAAACAGGCGGTCGGGGTGTTCGCCACCAAAGATGCGGCGGCGCGGGCGTTCCATCGGGTGGTCGACCGGACCGTCGGCTGCTCGGGCCAGACCACGGCCATGCACCTGGCGGACGGCCGCACCGAGGTCTGGAGCTTTTCCGGGCCAACCGCCGGGGCCGCCGACGCGGCATGGGTGAAGCAGGAAGCCGATACCGATCGGCGCTGTTTCGTGCAAACCCGGTTGCGAGAAAATGTTTTGCTGCAAGCGAAAGTCTGTCAATCTGGGAACGGCGGCCCGGCGGTCAATGTGCTGGCCGGGGCCATGCAGAACACCCTCGGGCAATAACTGCCGCAGCATCTCGATCTTGCCCGGCAGAAATATGGGGCGGAAATTGTCGGTGCCACATGGCAGGGTCGGGGAAGCAGCAACGCTTGGGGCCGTTTCGACCGGTCCCGAGAACGCCGACCAAGGGTGCCGGGGCTGATCCCGACGGGCGCCGTGGAGGGAGTTCAGATGGGGACCGCCACTGCCACGCGCCCGCACGCCGCCTATCCCGAGCTGTCGAGCAGCTATGGAGCGGCGCTGCATGCCGGCGGCGGGTGTCTGCGCGCGGGCCCGGTCGGCCGGGTGGGTCTGGAACTGGAGGCGCACTGCGTCGACCTGGCCGATCTCCGTCGTCGTCCGGGGTGGGCGGAGTTGACCGACGCCATCGGATCGGTGCCCGAACTACCCGGCGGCGGCGTCATCACCATGGAACCCGGCGGCGCCATCGAGATATCCGGGCCGCCACTGGACGGCGCACCGGCGGCCATCGCCGCGATGCAGGCCGACCAGGCGGTGCTGCGCGCGGCTCTGCAGCGTCGCGGTCTGGGGTTGCTGCCGTTGGGCACCGACCCGGCACGGCCGCCGGCCCGGGTCAACCCCGGCGCGCGGTACCGCTCGATGGAGACGTTCTTCGCGGCCAGCGGGACCGCCGAAGCCGGTGCCGCGATGATGACCTCGACCGCGTCGGTGCAGATCAATGTCGATGCGGGTCCACGGGACGGGTGGGCCGACCGGGTGCGGTTGGCCCACGCGTTGGGGCCCACGATGATCGCGATCGCCGCCAATTCTCCGCTGCTGTCCGGACAGTTCAGCGGCTGGCGCAGCTCCCGGCAGTGGGTATGGGGCCGGCTGGACGCCGCGCGCTGCGGGCCGGTACTGGGGGCCAGCGGCGACGATCCGGCCAGTGACTGGGCCCGGTACGCGCTCAAGGCGCCGGTGATGCTGGTGCACACCCCCGAGGCACAGCCGGTCACCGAGTGGGTGGCCTTCGCTGACTGGGCCGACGGGCACACCCTGCTGGGCGGTCGTCGACCCACCGAGGCCGACCTGGACTACCACCTGACCACGTTGTTCCCGCCGGTGCGCCCGCGCGGCTGGCTGGAGATCCGCTACCTGGATGCTCTGCCGGGTGCGTTGTGGCCGGCCGTGGTGTTCACCCTGGTGGCATTGCTCGATAACCCCGAGCTGGCCGAGACCGCCTGGGCAGCAACGGAATCAGTGGAAAGCGCGTGGGACCAGGCGGCCCGGGTGGGGCTGGCCGATCCGCGATTGCGGGAGGCCGCGGTGCGATGTGTGGAGGCAGCGACGCAGGTCGCACCCCGAGAACTGGCGGCTTCGATGGCCGAGTTGTTGCAGCGGGTGACCGCCGGACGCAGTGCCGCCGACGATGTCGCCGACTTGGTGGTGGCGCATGGAATCGATCCGGCAATAGGCACATTGGTGAAAGGCGAGGGTTGATAATCGGCGAGCGGTGCGCGCAGACGGGCGAGCTCCTGGCGCAGGGCCTGGAGCGGGCTCGGCTGCGCACCCTGTCACTGGTGGACTTCGACGACGGTGAATTGTGGCGTCAGTACGACCCGCTGATGAGCCCCCTGGTGTGGGATCTGGCGCACATCGGCCAACAGGAGGAGCTGTGGCTGCTGCGCGGCGGTGATCCGAACCGCCGCGGACTGCTCGACCCCAAGGTCGACAGCCTGTACGACGCGTTCGTGCACTCCCGGGCCAGCCGGGTCGCCCTGCCGCTGCTGCCACCCACCGAGGCCCGCGGATACTGCGCAACCGTGCGCGGCAAAGTCCTTGACGCCCTTGACAACCTGGCGGACGGTGACGCATTCCCCTACGCGCTGGTGATCAGTCACGAGAACCAGCACGACGAGACCATGCTGCAGGCACTGAACCTACGCAGCGGCCCGGCACTGCTGGGCCGCGGTACGCCGCTGCCGACCGGGCGCGCCGGCGTCGCCGGCACCTCGGTCCTGGTGCCCGGCGGCCCGTTCACCCTCGGCGTCGACCTGGCGGACGAACCGTACGCACTGGACAACGAATGCCCCGCACACACCGTCGACGTGCCGTCGTTCCGGATCGGCACGGTGCCGGTGACCAACGGTCAGTGGCGCGAATTCATCGCCGATGGTGGCTACGCCCAACCGCTGTGGTGGTCGACGGACGGGTGGGCACACCGGCAGCAGGCCGGCCTGATCGCCCCGCAGTTCTGGTCCGCCGACGGGTCCGCCCGGGTCCGGTTCGGCCACCTCGAGAAATTGCCCGCCGACGAACCGGTACAGCACATCACCTTTCACGAGGCGCAGGCCTACGCCGCCTGGGCCGGGGCCCGGCTGCCCACCGAGATCGAGTGGGAAAAAGCCTGCGCGTGGGACCCGTCGACCGGAACCCGGCGCCGATTCCCCTGGGGCGCAGCCCAACCCGATGCCACCCGGGCCAACCTGGGCGGCGATGCCCTGCGGCCCGCGCCGGTCGGTGCCTATCCGGCCGGGGCCTCGGCCTACGGCGCCGAGCAGATGCTGGGCGATGTCTGGGAGTGGACCACCTCGCGGCTGCGGCCCTGGCCGGGCTTCACCCCGATGATCTACGACCGGTACTCGCAGCCGTTCTTCGAGGGCACCGGCGGTGGTGACTATCGGGTGCTGCGCGGTGGTTCATGGGCGGTCGGCGCGGACATCGTGCGACCGAGCTTCCGCAACTGGGACCACCCGATTCGCCGACAGATCTTCGCTGGCGTCCGACTGGCATGGGACGCGTAGATGTGCCGTCACCTGGGCTGGTTGGGAAGCCCGGTCTCGGCGGCCGCACTGGTGCTGGAGCCGCCGAATGGTCTTCTGGTGCAGTCATATTCACCGCGCCGTCAGCGCCACGGATTACTCAATGCCGATGGCTGGGGCGTCGGGTTCTTCGACGCGGGGGTGCCGCGCAGGTGGCGCAGCGCGGCCCCACTGTGGGGGGACGCCTCGTTCGCCTCGGTGGCCCCGGCGCTGCGCAGCGGGTGCGTGGTGGCGGCGGTGCGCTCGGCCACCGTCGGCATGCCCGTCGAATCATCGGCATCGGCACCGTTCACCGACGGCACCTGGCTGCTCTCACACAACGGGGTGGTCGATCGCGCGGTGCTACCGCCCTCCCGCGGGGCCGAGTCGACGGTCGACAGCGCGCTGCTGGCCGCACACATCTTCGCCGAGGGCCTGGACCGGCTCGCCGACATCGTGCTGAGTGTGGGCACCGCCGACCCGGGTGCCCGGTTGAACATCCTGGCCGCCGACGGGTCGCGGTTGTTGGCCACCACTTGGGGCGACACCCTGTCGGTGTTGCACCGGCCCGACGGGGTGGTGCTGGCCAGTGAGCCCTACGACGACGACCCGGCCTGGCAGGACATCCCCGACCGCCAGTTGGTCGAGGTGAGCGCTGCGGGCATCACCATCACGCCCCTGGAACAGCTCCGCACACCGGAAAGGACCCGCAGATGACGCCAGGCAAGGTTGCCCCGTCGCTGATCAACCATCTCGCCGAGGACTGGGCGCCCGCAGCGCTGCGCGCCGACGTGCGCGAGGGGCTGACTCGGACACCGAAGTCGTTGCCGCCCAAATGGTTTTACGATTCGGTGGGCAGTGATCTGTTCGATCAGATCACCCGGCTACCGGAGTACTACCCGACCCGGACCGAGGCGCGGATCCTGCGCAGCGTCGCCGCCGAGATCGTGCAGGCCTGCGGTGCCGATACCTTGGTCGAGTTGGGCAGCGGTACGTCGGAGAAGACCAGAACCGTACTCGACGCGTTTCAACGGGCCGGCACACTGAACCGATTTGTGGCGTTCGACGTCGATGCCGGGGTGCTGAACACCGCGTTGACCGAGTTGTCCGAGGAGTATCCCGGCGTCGAGATGGCCGGGGTCTGCGGGGATTTCGAGCAGCATCTCGGGGAGATCCCGGCGATCGGCCGCCGGCTCATCGTGTTTCTGGGGTCGACGATCGGCAATTTGACCGAGGGCCCGCGCGCGCAGTTCCTGGCCGCGCTGTCCGGCTCCATGCGCCCCGGTGATGCCCTGCTGCTGGGCACCGATCTGGTGAAGGACACCGGGCGACTGGTGGCGGCCTACGACGACGCGGCCGGCGTCACCGCCCGCTTCAACCGTAATGTGCTGGCCGTGGTGAACCGGGCGTTGAGCGCCGATTTCGACCTCGCCGGTTTCGAGCATGTGGCACGATGGAATCCGGACCATGAGCGCATGGAGATGTGGCTGCGGTCTGTTGTCGCGCAACAGGTTCGGATCAAAGATATTGACCTGACCGTCGAATTCGGGGCGGGGGAGCAGATGCTGACCGAGGTGTCGTGCAAGTTCCGACCCGACGGTGTCGCCGCCGAACTGGCCGCAGCGGGGCTGCAGCGCACCCGGTGGTGGACCGATCCGGCCGGGGATTTCGGTGTGTCCCTGGCGATGAAGGTCTGACCGGGATGACGGCTGGCTCGGTCGAGAACATCGGTGCGTGGTGGCGGGCGGCGCGGCCACAACCGGCGGGCCTGCACTTGGACAATGCGGCCTGCTCGCGGCAGAGTTTCGCGGTGATCGACGCCGCCGCCCAGCATGCCCGGCGCGAGGCCGAACTCGGCGGCTATGTGGCAGCCGAGGCCGCAGAACCGGCACTGGCTGCCGGGCGTTGCGCGGTCGGCGCACTGACCGGGATGGCCGCTGACGACGTGGTGTACACCACCGGCTCGTCCAATGCGCTGGATCTGCTGCTGAGCAGCTGGGCCGACGAACGGACCGTGGCCTGTCTTCCCGGTGAGTACGGGCCGAATTTGATCGTGATGCGGGCCAACGGCTTTGAGGTACAACATCTGCCTGCCGACGAGCAGGGGCGGCTCGATGTGCCGGCCGCGGGAACGGTGTTGCGGACGGCTCGCCCGGCCCTGGCGCATCTGACCGCGCTGGGCAGCCATCGCGGGGTGGCGCAGCCGGTCGGTGAATTCGTGGAGTTGTGCCGGGAGCTGTCCATTCCGGTGGCGATCGATGCGGCGCAGGCGCTCGGCCAGTTGGATTGCGCGGTGGCCCCCGACGTCATCTATTCATCCTCGCGCAAATGGCTGGCCGGACCCCGTGGGGTCGGCGTGCTGGCGATCAACTCGACGGTGGCACACCGGATCCGGCCGCGGATCCCGTTGCCGGAGTGGGGATTACCGCTGTCGGTATTGCGGCGGCTGGATCTGGGCGAGATGAATGTGGCATCCCGGGTGGCCTTTTCGGTGGCCGTCGGTGAGCATCTGATAGCCGGCCCGGAGCTGATCCGGCACCGGCTGGCCGAGGTGGGCCGGCTGACCCGGACGGCGCTGGCCGATCTGCGCGGTTGGCGAGTGGTGGAAGACGTCGATGAGCCGACGGCGATCACCACGCTCGAACCTCTCCGCGGCGCTGATCCGGTTGCCGTGCGCGCCAAGCTGATTGCCGAGCATCGCATCGTCACCACGGTCGCCGGGGTGGACCGGGCACCGTTCGAACTGTCCGGACCGGTGCTACGGGTCTCGCCACACGTCGACGTCACGGGCGAAGAACTGGAGTCCTTCGCCCGTGCGCTGACATCGGTGGCGGCCTGACTCAGGCCTTGTGCGCGCTGAGCAGGAACGCCGGGAGCTTCATTCGGCCCTTCTCATCGCGCGGGTGCGGTGGCATCTCGAACGGTGCGTCGGGCACCGCGGCCGGAATGTTGGCGTGAATGGTCGCCGGGCGGATCTCGTCGATGGCCCAGTACTTGCCCACCGCCGCGCGCAGCTCGGCCTCGTCGACCTCGTTGGGTTTCTGCTCGGCCTCGGTCGGGAACGCACCCTTGGCGAACACCAGGATGTAGTAGTTCGCGCCGGGGGCGGCGGCCCGGTACACCGACTGCTGGTAACCGTCGCGGGCCTCGACCGGGATCGAGTGGAACAGCGTCGAGTCGATGATGGTGTCGAACCGGCCATCGAAGCCGGTGAACGAGGTGATGTCGTCCTGGACGAAGGTGGCATTGGTCAAATTACGTTCGGCAGCAGCCTTTTTCGCCGCGGATACCGCTGTCGGCGTCAGCTCGATACCGACCACGGTGTAGCCGTCGGCGGCCAGGGCCAGTGACAGTTCGGCGTATCCACAGCCGGCGTCGAGCACCTCGCCGCGCACCTTGCCGGCGGCGATCAGCGCCGCCAGCTCCGGCTGCGGTTCACCGATGTTCCACGGCGGCGGTCCTTCGAACCGGCCTTCCTGGCGATAGGCGTCGTCCCAGTCCATCACTTGGTTGTCGGTCATGATTCCAACGTACGCCTGCGGGCGATGACGACCTGAGGCTCCAGCAGACCGCCGCGCAGCTCGATGTCGACCCCGGCGTCGACGGCCAGGGTGCGCAGCGCGGACGGGCTGTAGGCCCGCAACGAACTGATCAGTCCGTCGTGGATGAAGGGTATGAACGGGGCCAGCGGTGCCATCACGGCCAGCCGGATCAGATGCAGGGGTGCGGGTGGTCGGGGCAGATCGATGATGACGAATATGTCGGCCACCCGGGTGCCCTCGGCAAGCACCCGCGCTGCCCGCACCGGCGACAGGTGATGTAGCGACAACGCGAACACCGCCAGGTCATAGCGGCCGTCGGCGGTATCGATTGCGGTGGCGTCCATTTCGCGCACCGTGACGCGTGGGTCGGCGGCCCACTGCGAACCGGCGATGGCCGCCACCGAGGCCGGGTCGAGATCGGTGACGGTCAGTGTTGCGGTGGGGTGCATCTCGGCCAGCTTGGCCGACAGTGCCCCGTGGCCCGAACCGAGTTCCAGGATGCGCGGATCCGGTACGTCGGCGATCTCCTCCAACGCGATGTGCGCAAACCGGTCATGATTGCCGAACCACGCACCGGTCAGATCCAGTGCACGTACCACCTGGCGCTTGATGGCCGGGTCGACGTCGTCCCGATCCAGGTACTCCGGCCGGTCGGTCTGCAGCAGCCGGTCCAGGCACGATGCCCGCGGGCCGCCACGCGGCATGGCGTCGAGGTCGGTCATCGCAGTGCTTCGGTAAGTGATTGGGGCACTTCGATATCGGCCACCGCGAGGTTCTCCTCGAGATGGGCCACCGAGGAGGTGCCGGGGATCAGTAGGACGTTCGGCGCGCTCGAGAGCGTCCAGGCCAACGCGACCTGAGCCGGGGTGCGTCCCAATTCCGTTGCAGTCCTGATGATCTCGGGATGCCCCAGGATCGGGTTCTGCGCATTGAACGCCGAACCCAGCGGGAAATACGGCACGAAGGCGATGCCGCGCTGCGTGCAGGTGTCCAATATGGGTTGGGAGGTGCGGTCGAGCAGGTTGTAGGCGTTCTGCACGCACGCGATTTCGGTGCGTTCCAACGCCAGCCGCAGATGATCAATGGTGATGTTGCTCAAGCCGATTCCACCGATCAGGCCCTCGTCGCGGGCGGCGATCATGGTGGTCAGTTGACGATCGAACAGGTCGGCATCGACCGGCCCGAGGGCACTCGGATCCTCTCCTACGCCCATCAGGCGCAGGTTCACTGCCGCCAGTTGGTCCACCCCCAGGGTGTCCAGATTCTCTTCGATGGCGGCGCGCAATTCGTCGGGCTGTTGGGCAGCCAGCCAGCCGCCGTGCTTGTCGCGGCGCGCACCGACCTTGCTGACCAGGGCCAGATCGGCGGGGTAGGGGTGCAGGGCCTCACGGATCAGCTGGTTGGCCACATTCGGGCCGTAGAACTGCGAGGTGTCGATGTGGTTGACGCCGAGTGCCACGGCGCGTTGCAGCACCTGTAGGGCGTGCTGGTGATCGCGTGGTGGGCCGAAGACGCCGGGTCCGGGCAGCTGCATGGCACCGAACCCGACGCGATGCACCTGATGTTGCCCCAGTGCGTACGTCGTCGTCATGGCTTCAGGCTAGGCGACCTAACGATTTGTGCATGATAACCCGCGCTCTATGCGGGAAATCGTGCACAAATCAGGGGTCACTCCTCGCCGAGGATCTGGTAGATCTCGCGGCGGGCGGTGTTGACAATGTCCAGAATGCGTTGCTGTTGTTCGGAGTTCGCGGTGTGCACCGACTGGGCGACCGCACCGAAGAGCTGGCCCAGGGCCGAGCGCAGATTGACCGCGGCCGGGTCGACGTCCTGGGCGATCTCCTCCCACGGCGGGGTCTCGATCTTGTCGGCCGCGGCGCGGCCCTCGTCGGTCAGCTCGAAGGTCTTTTTGCTGCCCTGGCTTTCGGCCGGAGTGATCAGTCCCTCGTCGACCAGCAGCTGAAGTGTCGGGTAGATGGAGCCGGGGCTGGGCTTCCACAGGCCCTCACTGCGGGCGGCGATCTCCTGGGTCATCTCATAGCCGTGCATGGGCCGCTCGGTGAGCAGCGTGAGGATCGCGGCGCGGACATCGCCGCGGCGGCCTCGGCCACCGGTGCGGCCACGTCCGCCGTGGCGCCTACCTCGTGGTCCGCCCGGACCGAAGGGGCCGGGACCGAAGCCCGGTCCGAAACCGCCGGGGCCGAAGCCGAACCCCGGGCCGAAGCCGAAGCCGGCGTCGCCGCCGCGGTGTTCGCGCAGGTGATCACGCATCTCCCGACGGGCCGCGCGGCGCTGCTCGTGCAGGGCTCGGCGGTCGGCGGGGTTGAAGCCGAAGGGTGTTTCAGGACGGCTGAACCCGTGCGGTCCGGCGAACGGGCGGCCCGCAAACGGGCCTTCAGGTGGGGTGAATGGGGTGTTCATGTATGTGGTTCTTTCTTTCGGCAGGAAGCCGCGGCGTGCGCTCCCGATGCGATAACGATATATCGGTAAGTATCGCGATGCAACAACTCGCTTATCGATTGTCGGCCGGATCACATCGGACGGGCTCGCGCCTTAGGGTGTTGCGATGGCGGTGAACTGGCTCGACGCCCCCGAAGACCACGACTACGACGCGGCCTCCGAGTACCTGACGATGGTGGCCACCAAGAGCGAGGTGGCGGCGACGGTGGACGCACTCAAGAACGCCAAGTCCACCACCCGCAAGGCCAAGGACATCCTGCGGGCGGCGGGTCTGCCGCTGCTGCCCGAGACCAACGTCCACGTGCGCGCCGACCTGGCCAAGATCAGCGACGGCAAGCAACTCTCGCCGATCCTGCTGGTGCGTGGCGAGATTCATGCCGGGGTGCCATTGCAGATCGCCGACGGCTATCACCGGGTGTGCGCGAGCTATCTGACCGACGAGAACACCGACATCCCGTGCCGACTCGTGTCCTGGCAGTCCTGATCGATGCCGGAGTTCGGGTTTCACGCCCTGGCGCTGCTGGCTGCGATCGGCCTGGCCGGCCCGGCATTGGCCGCACTGCCCCGGTTGGGCATCCCGGTGATCGTCGGGGAGTTGGCGGCCGGAATCGTGGTGGGCCGCAGTGGGTTCGGTATCGTCGATGCCAACGACCCGACCTTCGCCCTGTTCGCTGACATCGGCTTCGCGCTGGTGATGTTCCTGGTCGGCAGCCACGTCCCGGTGCGAGACAAATCGCTGCGGGGCGATCTGCCCAGAGCCTTGCTGCGCGCGATCGCCGTGGGCGCCGTGGCAGTGGTGCTGGGGATACTGGTTGCACGGTTGTTCGGCGTCGACCACGCCCCGCTGTATGCAGTATTGATGTTCTCCTCATCGGCGGCGCTGGCCCTGCCGGTGATCGATTCGCTCGGCTTGACCGGGCCGCCGGTACTATCGGTCACTGCGCAGATCGCCATCGCCGACGCATCATCAATAGTGTTGTTGCCGTTGGCGATCAACCCATCGGGCGCGCCGCGAGCGGCACTGGGCGCGCTGGCCGTCGCAGCATGTGCGGCGGTGGGCTTCCTGGCGCTGTGGTACGTGCAGAAGCGCGGCTGGCTGGCCCGGATGCACGAGTATTCCGAACGCCGCAACCTGGCACTGGAACTGCGGACCAGCCTGATCGCGCTGTTCGGGCTCGCCGCATTGGCCAAGTCGGTTCACGTGTCCATCATGCTCGCGGGTTTCGCACTGGGACTGGTCCTTTCGGCGGTCGGTGAGCCGCGGCGGCTGGCGCGCCAGCTGTTCGGTATCACCGAGGGCTTCTTCGCACCGCTGTTCTTCGTCTGGCTCGGGGCCTCGCTGCAGGTCCGTGAACTGGGCCAGGATCCGCGCTACATCGTGTTGGGTGTGACGTTGGGTGTGGGCGCGATTCTCGCGCACTGCATCGGAAGACTGTTCGGCCAACCACTTTCGTTCGGCATCCTGGCCTCGGCGCAACTCGGGGTGCCGGTTGCCGCGGCCACGCTGGGTACCCAGCTGCACCTGCTGCGCCCTGGCGAACCGTCGGCGTTGATCCTCGGGGCGCTGCTGACGGTTGCGGCGACGACGGTCGCCGGGACCATAGCCAAGAGGCGCCAGGTCGCTTAGCGGCGGAAGGCCACCGCCACCACGACAGCTGCTGCCAGCGACAGCGCCGCCGCGATGGCGGCGGTCGGGGCGATACCGGAATCGAAGGCGACGCGCGCCGATTCCATCAGCCGGTCGGCGAGCGCGGCCGGCAGATTCTGCGCCACCGCGGCCGCCCCGGCGATGCTCTCCCCGGCGTCGGTGGCCTGCGTCGCCGACAGACCGCTGGGCAGTTCGATGTTGGCGCGATAGAACGCGGTGAACATGCTGCCCAGCACGGCGGTGCCGACCACCGCACCCAGTTCGTAGGCGGTCTCCGAAACAGCCGATGCAGCACCGGATTTGGCCGCCGGTACCGATGCGACGATGGTGTCGTTCGACATCGTCTGGGAGATCCCGATGCCCAGTTCGAGCACCGCGAACGAGGCGATCACGGCAGCGATGGTCAGGTCGGCCCGAAAGGCCAGGATCATCAGGAATCCCGCGGACACCAGGACCAGGCCGGCGTTGATCAGTGTGCTCGGCGCGAACCGGTCGGTCAGCCGAACCACCGCCACGCCGGCGATCATCGACACCACCGCGCCCGGCAGTGTCACCAACCCGGCCGCCAGCGGGCTCAGCCCCAGGACCAGCTGCAGATGCTGGGAGACGAAGAACAGGAACCCGATCAGCCCGACGATGGACAGGAAGTTGGCCAGCACCGACGCTGTGAACGGCCCGTTGCCGAACAGTCGCATATCCAACATCGGTGTGCCGCTGCGGTTCTGCCGACGGACGAACCAGATGCCCGAGGCGATGCCTAGGGCGATCGCGGCCGGCACCGACGTCGACAGGCCGTCATGGGCGGCGGTCTTGACTGCCCACACCACCGGCAGCATGGTGGTCAACGACAGCAGCACGCTGATCGTATCGACCGGGCCGGGATTCGGATCGCGGGATTCGGGAACCAGCTTGGGTGCCAGCACCAGCAGCGGTAGCAGCAGCGGCGCAGCGATCAGAAAAACCGATCCCCAATGGAAACGCTGCAGCAGCGCGCCGCCGACGATGGGGCCCAGGGCCGAGCCCGCGGTGAAACACGATGCCCAGATGGCAATGGCCAGCCGACGTGACGTCGCATCGACGAAGATATTGCGGATCAGCGACAGCGTCGAAGGCATCAACATGGCACCGAAGAAACCCAGCACGGCCCGGGCCGCGACCAGATGGGCGGCGCTCGGCGCGAAGGCCGCAGCGACCGAGACAACGGCGAATCCAGTTGCGCCGATGAGCAATAACCGCCTACGGCCGAACCGGTCGCCGAGGCTGCCCATCATCACCAGCAGGGTGGCCAGCACCAGTGAATAGATGTCGACGATCCACAGCTGGGTGGCCGCCGACGGTCGCAGGTCTTCGGCGATCCGCGGTAGCGCGAAGGCCAGCACGGTGTTGTCGATCGAGATCAAGAACACCGGGAACATGAGCACCGCCAGTGCCCACCAACGGAATTGGTGGGTGCGGTCCGCCGCCGGGGTGGCGACGATGCTCGTGGACATGACGAGAACTCCTTGAATCAGGTTGTGGCTCAGGGGCGATCGGGATTGATGATCCCGGTGGTGAGACTGGTCATGATGGCGTCGACGATCTGGACGCGCGATCCCTTGTTGGTGCGCAGGGCGGCATACCCGGCGTCCAGCAGTGCCCAGAACGCCAACCGCGGCCAGTCGTCCGGCCCATTGGGGCGATGTGTGGACGCCCGGTTCAGCAGTTCGACGATCACCTCGTCGCCGGTGTCCAGGTGGGCGGCCAGTTCGGGGTCGGCCAAGATGGTCGGCTCGTTGTAGATGAACGGCACGATGGGTCCCAGGTCGAGCTGGGTCTCCACCACTCGGCGCAGCGCGTCCAGTGGGGGACCGCAGTCGGGTTCGGCGCGATCGATGGCGGCGTTGCTCAGAGCGTGCACGTGCCGGGCGAGCGCGTGCAGCAGTTCGGTGCGTTCGGCGAAATACCGGTGCAGGGTGCTGCGACCGACACCGGCGGCGGTGGCGATATCGGCCAGCGACGCCGTGGGATTGGTGGCCAGCACGGTACTGG
>Ga0164242_10002421_pt1 | contig 21593 bp, 21 predicted proteins | sample OricomgcompostMG_FD_108783 | JGI IMG/M metagenome (GOLD analysis project Ga0164242, IMG submission 108783) | Miracle-Growth compost microbial communities from Emeryville, California, USA - Original compost - Miracle growth compost (MG) ... | reverse complement strand
TACGGGCCGGTGTTGCCGAAGTCACGGCGCCGCTGTCGGGCGCGGTGGCCTCGGTCGATCGCGGCATCGCCGCGGTGCCGCAGGCGATCGGCCACTATTTCGGGGTGATGCGCGAGAACGCGGTGCTGCGCCGCCAGCTCGCGCAGCAGCATCGGCTACTGATGCGAGCCCGAACGCTGAGCTACGACAACAGCCGGCTCAAGCATCTGCTGGCGCTGCGCGATCGCTCGACCGGCACGATCACCGTGGCGCGGCTGATCAGCTCGTCGGCGTCGAGTACGCGCCGCTTCGCACTGCTCAACGCGGGCTGGCGACAGGGCGTGCGCGAGGGCCAGCCGGTCAGCGGGCCCGACGGGGTGATCGGCCGCGTCCTCGAAACCGGCCCCGACACCGCCCGCGTGCTGCTGCTCAGCGACCCGGAGAGCGTGGTGCCGGTCAAGCGCACGCGCGACGGCGTGCCGGGAATCGTCAACGGCCGCGGCGACAACACGCTGGAGGTCCATCCGGTCAGCCTCGCCGATCCGGGATTCAAGGTCGGCGACGTGCTCGTCACCTCGGGTACCGGCGGGCTCTATCCGCCCGGCATTCCGGTGGCGCGGGTCATCAGCCGCAACCGCGACGGCGCGCTCGCTACGGGGTTCGAGCAGCCCGACACGCTGGATTACGCGCTGGTCGAGCAAGCCTTCTTCCGCGCGCCGCCACCACCGCCCTCGCCGTGAGCGAACCCCCGCCAGAGCGTTTCGCCCCCAGCGCACCGCTGGTGCAGCGGCTGGGCGTGCCGATCGGCTCGGTGCTGCTCGGCTCGCTGGTGACGATCGTGCCGGTGATCGCGCATTATCCAGTGCTGCCCCCGTTCGGGCTGCTGGTGCTGCTGGGCTGGCGGCTGCTTCGGCCCGAGCTGTTTCCGATTTGGGCCGCAGCGCCGTTCGGGCTGTTCGACGATCTGCTCAGCGGCCAGCCGCTCGGCAGCGCGATCCTGCTCTGGACGATCAGCTTCTTCGCGATCGAGCTATTCGACCAGCGGCTGGTGTGGCGTGATTTCTGGCAGGACTGGCTGATCGCCGCCGGCGCCATCGCTTTCTGCCTGATTGCCGGCCGCTTGATCGCCTCGCCGATCGGTGCGCATGTCGATACGATGCTGCTCGTGCAGATTCTCGTGTCGGTGATGCTGTTTCCGCTGGTCGCCCGGCTGGTCGCCTGGCTCGACAGGAAGCGCGGGCGGGCATGAAGCGGCCGACCCGGATCGTCACTGAGGCGGCGCAGCTCTACAGCTTCTCGCGCCGTGCCTGGTTCCTGGGCGGTATTCAGGTTGCCGCCGGGGTCGTCCTCGCCGGGCGGATGGCGTGGCTGTCGATCGCCGAAAACCAGCATTTCGAGCTGCTCGCCGAAAGCAACCGAGTCAACCTGACGATGATCCCGCCCAGGCGCGGCTGGATCATCGATCGCAACGGCGCGCCGATCGCCAACAACCGCACCGATTTCCGCGTCGACATCATCCCCGACCGATTGCAGGACAAGGATCGCGTGCTCGGCGACCTGCAGAAGATGCTGCTGCTCGATGCCGAAGCAATGACTCGGATTCGCGCCGACCTGAAGCAGGCGGCGGGGTTCCAGCCGGTTCAGGTCGCCGATAATCTCGATTACGAGCAGTTCGCCCGCATCCAGGTCCGCGTGCCCGAATTGCCCGGTGTCGCTCCGACCCAGGGTTATTCGCGCAACTATCCCGCCGGCGCCGCGGTCGCGCACCTGACCGGCTATGTCGGCACCGCCTCCGCCGAGGATTACGAGAAAACCAAGGACCCGCTGCTCATTACGCCGGGCTTCAAGATCGGCAAGGATGGCCTGGAAAAGACGCTGGAAAAGCGGCTGCGCGGTACGCCCGGCGCCAAGCGGGTCGAGGTCACTGCGCGCGGCAAGCTGGTCCAGCAGCTCCGCACCAGGCCCGACATCCCCGGCGAAAATGTTCGCCTGGCAATCGACCTCGGCCTGCAGGAATATGCCGCGCGGCGCCTCGGCACCAATTCGGGCTCCGCAGTGGTGCTCGACTGCCTGACCGGCGACGTGCTGGCGTTCTGCTCGATGCCTGCCTACGATCCCAACGTCTTTTCCGAGGGCATCAGCCACATCGAATGGGACATGCTGTCGCAGAACGACCACGTCCCCTTGATGAACAAGGTGCTCCAGGGCCTCTATCCCCCTGGATCGACCGTCAAGCCGATGAACTCGCTGGCGCTGCAACGCGCCGGCGTCTCGCCCGACGATACCGTCGATTGCACCGGCGTGCTGCGCGTCGGCACCGGCCTGTTCCACTGCTGGAACAAGCGCGGCCACGGGCCGATCAGTATGCGCCGGGCGATCGCGCAAAGCTGCGACGTCTATTTTTACGAGATGGCGCGGCGGGTCGGCTATGACCGGATCGCGCCGACCGCTCGCCAGATGGGCCTCGGCCAGAAATTCGATATTCCGTTCGTCAGCCAGCGCTACGGCACGATACCCGACAGCGCCTGGAAGATGAGGAAATACCACCACCCCTGGACTGTCGCCGACACGCTCAACGCCTCGATCGGCCAGGGCTATGTGCTGGTCAATCCGCTGCAACTCGCCGTCATGGCCGGGCGGATCGCGTCCGGGCGGAACATCGCGCCGCGGGTGCTGCTCGATCATCGCCACGGCATGGCGCCCGATATCGATGCATCCGCGCAATATCTCGACGTGGTTCGCCAGGGGATGTGGGGCGCGGTGAACGGCGGCGGCACTGCGGCGCGCGCCCGGCTGCAGGTGCCGGGCATCGAATTGGCCGGAAAGACCGGTACGGCGCAGGTCCACCGCATCACCATGGCCGATCGCCGCGCCGGCCGGACCGGCAATGCCGGGATGCCGTTCAAGCTGCGCGAGCACGCGCTGTTCATCTGCTTCGCCCCGGCCGACAATCCGCGCTATGCCGCCAGTATCGTGCTGGAGCATAACGGCCATTTGATCGCCAACCTCGACGCGCATGTGACGGGCCGCGACATCATGACCTATCTGTTCGATCGCGACCGCGCGCTGAAGACGCTGGCCGAGATCGAGCCGACCTGGGGTGGTGACATTCGGACGCGCATGGCGGTGGAGGAAGCAACCTATCGCGCTGCCCACCAGCTGCCGCCTGCCGCCGTCGCGACCAAGACCGATGTCGGTGCGCCGACCGATTCCGCCGCGGTGGCGGCGGCCGCGGCGGCAAGCAACGCGGCGGTCGCTGCCGGCGGCGCGTCCGCCGAAACCGGCTCGCCCGAGGACGATCAATGAGCCGGCCCGACTTTATTCCGGCACCGCTCGCTCAGATCCCCTGGCGGGTCGTGCTGACCGTTCTGGCGATCGGCGGCTTCGGTCTGGTGGTGCTCTATTCGGCGGCGGGAGGCCACCTCAGGCCATGGGCGCTGCCGCAGGGCGTCCGCTTCGTCGTGTTCCTCGCCGGCGCGATCGTGATCTCGCGCGTGCCGGAGTGGGTTTGGCGACGGTGCGCCCTTCCGGCCTACGCCGTGCTGATGGTGATGCTGGTGCTGGTCGAGCTGATCGGCGCAGTGCGCGGCGGCGGCCAGCGCTGGCTGGGCGTCGGCCCGTTTCAGCTACAGCCATCCGAATTCATGAAGCCGTGCATCGTGCTGGCGGTCGCCACCTTCTATGACATCCTGCCGCCTAGCGAGACGCGGCGTTTCGTTGCCGTCTGGGTGCCGGCGGTGATGATCCTGTTGCCCGCCGTGCTGATCGCGCACCAGCCCGACCTCGGCACTGCGCTGATGGTCGCCGGGAGCGGCGTGATCGTCATGTTCCTCGCCGGCGTGCCGCTCCGGCTGTTCGTCGCCGGCGCGCTGGGCCTCGCGGTGGCCGCGCCGCTCGCGGTCAACTTCGTGCTGCATGGCTATCAGCGCGACCGCATCCTGACTTTCCTCAATCCCCAGCGCGATCCGCTCGGCATGGGCTATCACATCAACCAGTCGGAGATCGCGATCGGATCGGGCGGCATTCTCGGTAAGGGCTTTCTCAACGGCACGCAGAGCCATCTCGACTACCTGCCCGAGGGGCATACCGACTTCGTTTTCGCGACGATGGCCGAGGAATGGGGACTGATCGGCGGCGTGATCCTGATCATCGCCTTCCTCAGCGTGATCCTGTGGGGGATCAAGGTCGCACTCAACGCGCAGACGCGATTCGCCCGGCTGACCGCGGCGGGGCTCGCCTCGACGATCTTCTTCTACGTGGCGATCAACATGGCGATGGTGATGGGTCTGGCGCCGGTGGTCGGCATCCCCCTACCCCTGGTCAGCTTCGGTGGCTCGGCGCAGATGACGGTGCTGCTATGCCTCGGGATGCTGATGTCGATCGACCGCCAGAACCGCCTGGCCCAGCGACGATAGAAAAATCGCCAAAAGGGGGTTTGCATCCGGCGCCGGCGATGCTAACCGGCGCCCTCCAATCGGCGGCAGCCCTCCGCGGCACCGCGCTCCGGTCGGTATGGACGCATAGCTCAGTTGGTAGAGCAGCTGACTCTTAATCAGCGGGTCCTAGGTTCGAGCCCTAGTGCGTCCACCATCGTTTACCTCCCTCAAACCAGCAGCCGATAGCCGACGCCCGGTTCGTTCCGGATGATCGACGAAGGCGCGGCGTCTGGCTCCAGCTTGCGGCGCACGCCGCGTACCGCGACGCGCAGGTAGTCGACATCGTTCTCATGGCCTGGCCCCCAGATGGTGCGGAGCAGATAAGCGTGAGTGATAACACGGCCGGGGTGACGCGCGAGCTCGGCGAGGAAGGCATATTCCTTCGGCGTCAGGTGGATTTCAGCGCCGCCGCGGCGGACATGGCGCGCGTCGAGGTCAATCTCGATCTCGCCGATTTGTACCACCGGCGCATCGGCGCTGGCCGACAGGCGGTGGCGCAGCGCCGCGCGGATGCGCGCCAGCACCTCCTCGGTGTCGAACGGCTTGGTGACGTAATCGTCGGCCCCGAGGTCGAGCGCGGTCACCTTCTGCTCGGTTGCGTCGCGCGCCGAAACGACGATCACGGCGATACCCGCCGCTTTGATCAGCGGCACCAGCTCCAGGCCATCGCGGTCGGGAAGACCGAGGTCGAGCAACACCGCCTCGGGCTTGTCGATCTGCACCGCGTTCAGCGCCTCGCGCGCATTGCCGGCCTCGGTGACGCGATAACCGGCGCGGACCAGCGCTGCGCCGAGCAACTTTCGAATCGCGGGTTCGTCGTCGACGATCAACAATCGGGCCTGGGCGCTCATTCGCCAGTTCGTCCCTTGCGGATGCGATCTTCCGGAAAGCAGATCGAAAAGCAGGCGCCGGGCCGGTCGGCCCGATTCGCGGCGGCGACCGACAGCCCCATCGCCTCGGCAAATCCCTTGACGATGGCGAGGCCGAGGCCCGTGCCGCCCTTGCGGTCCGAGCCCTCGATACGGGTGAAGGTTTCGAACAGGCGCGTCGTCCCGCCCGGCGGCAGGCCAGGACCTTCGTCCATGACGTGAAGCACGATCCCGTCGTGCCGGCGCTGCGCAGCGATGCGGATGGCACCGTCGGCATCGCCGTATTTCGCGGCATTCTCGAGAAGGTTGATGAGGCAATGGTGGAAGAGCTGGGGGTCCACGACGACGAACGGCAGGTCCGGCGAGACGTCGAGATCGAGCCGGTGCCCGGCAAGCGCCCGGCGCAGGTCGTGCGCAGCAGCGCCGATCGCATCGACGAGATCGACCGGCTCGAGCGACTGGTGCAGCGCCCCCGCCTCGATCCGCACCATGTCGAGCAGGTTGGCGACAAAGCGGTTGAGCCGCTCGGCTTCGGCGCGCGCGGCGGCCAGATCCTCGGCCTGCTTGCCCGGTACCGGCTGGATTTCGGCGAGCATCCCGAGGATCGTCGTCAGCGGCGTGCGCAGATCGTGGCTGACCGACGACAGCAGCGCCGCCCGTAGCCGATCGCGCTCCTTGAGCTGAGTGACGGTCGCCATTTCCGCTTCGAGCTCGATCCGTTCGAGCGCGAGCGCGGCCTGGTCGAGCAGGCTGAGCAGCAGCGGCAGCTGGTCCGGCCGGATCGCGGCGGTGGCATCTGGACGCGCCAGCCCCATCACGCCGACGACGCGGCCACCCGCTGCCAGCGGATGGAACAGCCATTCCGATGCCGCCAGCGTCTCTGAGCCGCGCCCTGCGGGCTGGTTGTTGTCGAACGCCCAGCGCGCCGCGGCCTGCTCGATCGCGGCGAGGCTGTCCTCGGGCGGCACCGCGCTCACCACCTCCAGCTCGCCCCGCACCGGGAGCAACAGCATGGTGCTGGCGCCGAGTAGCCGCCCGACCTCGGCGCACAGCAATTGGCCAAGCTCGTCGCGCTTGCTGACGCCGGTCAGCAGCCGCGCGAAGCCGGCGAGCGAGCTGTTTTGTGCGGCGCTGCGTTGCGCCAGCAGCGCCTGATCGCGGACTCGGGCGGCAAGTTGGCTGCTTACAACCGCGACGCCCAGCAGCACCAGGACGGTCAGGATGTTCTGAGGGTCCTGGATGGTGAAGGCATGGGTCGGTGGGATGAAGAAGAAGTTGTAGGCGAGCGACGATGCCAGGCCGGTGACGATGCCGGTGCGCAAGCCGTAGCGGGTCGCCGCGACCATCACCGGCAGCAGGTAAAGCAGGCCCACATTGGTGATGTTGCCGGCGGACAGCAACCCGGCGCCGATCGCGGTGACGAACGCGGTGAGTGCGAGCGCCACTAGATAGTCACGCGGCTTGCCCCGGGTGCCGCGGGCTGGTGCCGGCCTCGTGCCGGGCGATCTCTCGTCCTTGGTCATCGGCAGGACATGGACGGCGACGCCGGGCGTTTCGCGCACCAGCCGGTCGACCACCGAGCCGTGACGCAGCTCGAACCAGCGCGTGCGCGCCGACTTGCCGACGATGAGCTGGGTGGCGCGTGCCTCGATCGAGAACCGCTTCAGGCCCTCGATCACCGATTCGGCGGCGACCGAGGCAACCTGCCCGCCCAGCTGGCTGGCGAGGTGAAGCGTCGCGGCGATGCGGGCATTTTCCGCGTCGCCGAAACGGATCGCGCGCGGCGTCTCGATATGCACCGCGGTCCAGGGTGCGCCGAGCGCGTCGGCCAGCCGCTTTGCCGCGCGGACCAGCGTTGCGCCGCCGGCAAGCTCGCTCACCGCGACGACGATGCGCTCGCTGCCGGCCCAGGTGCCGGCCAGCGCATGGGCGCGCAGGTAATCGAGCATCTGCGCGTCGACCGTTTGCGCCGCGCGGCGCAGCGCCAGCTCACGCAAGGCCGACAGGTTGGATTTGGAGAAGAAATGGTTGAGCGCGCGATTGGCCTCGTGCGGCACATAGACCTTGCCCGCGCGCAGGCGCTCGACCAGTTCGTCGGGCGGGATGTCGACGACCTCGATATCCGCCGCCTCCAGCACGCGATCGGGCAGCGTCTCGCGCACGCGAACCTTGGTGAAGGAAGCGACAACGTCGTTGAGGCTCTCGATGTGCTGGACGTTGACGGTGGAAAAGACGTCGATCCCGGCCGCGAGCAACTCCTCGACGTCCTGATAACGCTTGTCGTGGCGGCTGCCCGGCGCGTTGGTATGGGCAAGCTCGTCGACCAGCACCAGCTCCGGACGGCGCGCCAGGACCGCGTCGAGGTCCATCTCCTCCAGGGTGCGACCCTGATATTCTGCTGCCATGCGCGGGATAACGGTGAAGCCCCGGGTCAGCGCCGCCGTATCGGCGCGGCCGTGCGTCTCGACCACGCCGATCACGACATCGACGCCGGCGTCGCGCCGAGCAGCACCCTGTTTGAGCATTTCATAGGTCTTGCCGACCCCCGGAGCGGCGCCGAGGAATACCTTCAAACGGCCGCGGCCCTCCTGCGCGGCGGCGCGCAGAAGGGCCTCTGGATCGGGACGCGGATCGGGATCGGGCGCGCTCACTCGACGGCTTTTGCGCCTGTTCGCGGCAAGCTGTCGAGCGCCCGATTGAGCAGCAGCACGTTGACGCGGCGCTCGCCGATGATCCCAAGCAGCGGCTTGCGCATCTGGTTCGTCACCAGCGCGCGCACCGTGCCGACCGGAAGGCCGCGCGCGGCGGCGACGCGATCGACCTGCCACGAGGCGGCCTCGGGACTGATGTCGGGATCGAGCCCCGAGGCCGAGGCAGTCACCAGATCGGCGGGGGCTGGCGACGTGGACGAATGGTGCATGGCGGCAAGGTCGGCGCTTACCCGTGAGACCAGCGCCTTGCTGGTCGGCCCGAGGTTCGAGCCGGACGAGGCGCTGGCGTCATAGCCCCTGCCCGCCGCCGACGGGCGGCCGTGGAAATAGCCCGGCGAGGCGAATTGCTGCCCGATCAGCGATGATCCGACAACCCGCCCGCCGTTGCGGACCAGGCTGCCGTTGGCCTGGGCCGGAAACGCAATCTGTCCGATCCCCGTCAGCAGCGCCGGATAGGCGATGCCGAGAAGCGCAGCGAACAGCAGCGTCATGACGATGGCCGGGCGGATCGCGGCGGTAATGTCCTTGACCATGGCGAATTCCTCAAGCGAGGTGGAGAGCGTTGACGGCGAGGTCGATCAGCTTGATGCCGACGAACGGCACGATCAGGCCGCCAAGGCCGTAGATGGAAAGGTTGCGCGCCAGCAGCTGGCCCGCGCCGATCGGGCGATAGCGCACGCCCTTGAGCGCCAGCGGCACCAGGCACGGAATGATCAGTGCGTTGAAAATGATCGCCGACAGGATCGCCGATCGCGGGCTCGCCAACCCCATGACGTTGAGCACGCCGAGGCCCGGATAGAGCGTCACGAACATCGCCGGGATGATTGCGAAATATTTGGCGACATCGTTGGCGACGGAGAAGGTGGTGAGCGCGCCGCGGGTCATCAGCAGCTGCTTGCCCAAGCCTACCACCTCGATCAGCTTCGTCGGATCGCTGTCGAGATCGACCATATTGCCTGCCTCGCGCGCCGCCTGCGTACCGGTGTTCATCGCCACGCCGACATCGGCCTGGGCAAGCGCCGGCGCGTCGTTGGTGCCGTCGCCGCACATCGCCACCAGCCGCCCCCCTTGCTGTTCCTTGCGGATCAGCGCCAGCTTGTCCTCCGGTGTGGCTTCGGCGAGGAAATCGTCGACCCCCGCTTCGGCGGCGATCGCGGCGGCAGTGAGCGGGTTGTCGCCGGTAATCATCACCGTGCGGATACCCATCCGGCGCAGCTCGGCGAAGCGTTCGCGCACCCCGGCCTTGATGACGTCCTTGAGCGCGATGACGCCGAGCAACCGACTGTCGCGCGCCACTGCCAACGGCGTCATGCCCGATCGCGCGAACTCGTCGGTCACGCGCCGCAGTTCGGTCGCGGCTGCGGTTTCGCCAACGCCCGGATTGGCGCGAAGCACCGCGTCGATCGCGCCCTTCTGGATCAGCCTGCCGTCGAAGCGAATGCCGGACAGGCGGGTCTGCGCGGTGAAGGGGATGATCTCGGCATCCGGCGGCAGCTCGCTCGTCGTGATGCGGTGGGCACGCTGCGCCAGCGCGACGATCGAGCGCCCCTCCGGCGTCTCGTCGGCAAGGCTGGCCAGCAGCGCAGCGCCGGCGAAGTCTTCGGCCTCGATCCCGGCGAGCGGACGAAATTCGCCCGCCTGCCGGTCGCCAATGGTGATCGTGCCGGTCTTGTCGAGCAGCAGCACATCGACGTCGCCGGCCGCCTCCACCGCTCGGCCCGATTTGGCGAGCACGTTGAAGCGGACCAGCCGATCCATCCCGGCGATGCCGATCGCCGACAGCAGCGCCGCGATCGTCGTCGGAATGAGCGTGATGAGCAGCGCGGCAAGCTCGCTGACCGGGATTGAGCCCCCAGCATAAGCGGCGAAGCCGGGGATCGTCGCCACCGCGATCAGGAAGATGATCGTCAATCCGACGAGCAGGATGGTAAGCGCGATCTCATTGGGCGTCTTCTGCCGCTCGGCGCCCTCGACCAGCGCAATCATGCGGTCGAGGAAGCCCTCGCCGGGCTCCTGCGTGACGCGGACCTTGATCTCGTCGGAGATGACGCGCGTGCCCGCCGTCACCGCCGAACGGTCGCCGCCGGCCTCGCGGATCACCGGCGCGCTCTCGCCGGTGATCGCCGCTTCGTTGACCGAGGCGACGCCTTCGATCACCTCGCCGTCGGCAGGGACCAGGTCGCCGGTCTCGACCAGCACGACCTGGCCCCTTGCCAGGCGCGAGGCGGGGACGACCTCGCAGCCGCCTTTCGGCCGGATCAGCTTGGCGACAAGGTCGGTCTTGGCCGCGCGCAGGGAGCTTGCCTGTGCGCGGCCCCTGCCCTCGGCCAGCGCCTCGGCGAAGGTGCCGAACAGCACCGTCAGCCACAGCCACACGACGAGCTGGATCTGGAAGCCCGCCGACAGCCCCTCGCCGCCCAGCGCGAGCAGCACCGTCAGCAACAGCGCGATCACCGCGGTGGTGAACAGCACCGGATTACCGGCCAGCGCGCGCGGATCGAGCTTGCGGAAGGCGTCGCTGATCGCCGGCATCACCAACTCGGCGGAGAAGATAGAGGAGGTCGCAGTCGTCACGATAATCGCCCCTCAAAACAGCTGGCCGTGGATCATCGCGAGATGATCGGCGACGGGCCCCAATGCGAGGCTGGGAAGGAAGGTAAGGCCGCCCAGAATCAGGATGATGCCGATCAGCAGGCCGATCCACAGCGGCCCCGTGGTCGGGAACGACCCAGCGGTTTCCGGCACGTACTTCTTGGCGGCCAGCGAGCCGGCGATCGCGAGGATCGGCACGATCACGAAGAACCGCCCGACCCACATCGCGATGCCGGTGAGGCCGTTGTAGAACGGCGTTCCCGCGCTCAGCCCGGCGAAGGCGGAGCCGTTGTTGCCGGTCGCCGAGCTGAAGGCATAGAGAATCTCCGAAAAGCCGTGCGGCCCCTTGTTGAGCGGGCCCGCCAGCCCCGCCGGCAGCACCGCCGCCAGAGCGGTGAAGCCGAGGATGCAGAGCGGCAATACCGTAATCGCCAGCACCGCGAGCTTCACCTCGCGCGCCTCGATCTTCTTGCCGACATATTCGGGCGTGCGGCCGACCATCAGCCCGGCGACGAACACCGCCAGGATGGCGAACAGCAGGAAGCCGTAGATGCCCGCGCCGACACCGCCGATAACGATCTCGCCGAGTTGCATGTTGAACAGCGGAATGAGGCCGCCGAGCGCGGTGAAGCTGTCGTGCATCGCATTGACGGCGCCGCACGACGCCGCGGTCGTCACTACAGAGAACAAGGCGCTGGCGGCGATACCGAAGCGCACTTCCTTGCCCTCCATGTTGCCGCCGGCGACGCCGAGGTGATGGAGGATGGGATTGCCCGCCGCTTCCTGGCTGTAGGTAACGGCTACGCCGACCAGCAGCAGCGTCAGCATCGCCGCGAGGATCGCCCAGCCCTGGCGCGTGTTGCCGACCGCCTTGCCGAACGTCCAGGTGAGGCCGGCGCCGATCGCCAGGATCGACAGCATCTGCACGAAATCGGTGAGCGCGGTGGGATTCTCGAACGGGTGCGCCGAATTGGCGTTGAAGAAGCCGCCGCCGTTGGTGCCGAGCATCTTGATCGCTTCCTGCCCGGCGACGGGGCCGAGCACGATCGTCTGCTTCGCGCCCTCCAGCGTCGTCGCGTCGATCGAGGAGAGGAAGGTTTGCGGCACGCCGCTGGCGATCAAGAACAGCGCATAGACGAGGCAGATCGGCAGCAGCAGGTAAAGCGTTACCCGCGTCATGTCAGCCCAGAAGTTGCCGATGCTCGAGGCCTCGCGCCGGGCAAAACCGCGGAACAGCGCGAAGGCGATGGCGATACCGGTCGCCGCCGACAGGAAATTGTGGATGGTGAGGGCGAGCATCTGGCTAAGGTTGGTCATCACCGCCTCGCCCGAATACCATTGCCAGTTGGTGTTGGTGGTGAAGCTGATCGCGGTGTTGAACGCACCATCTGCGCCGATCGCCGGCAGCCCGCGCGGGTTCAGCGGCAGCACCGCCTGCAACCGCAGCACCGCATAGGTGAACAGCAATGCGGCGATCTGGAACAGCAGCATATGCACCGCATAGGCGCGCCAGCCCTGCTCGCGCGCCGGATCGATCCCGGCGAGGCGGTAGAAGCCACGCTCGATGGGGCCGAACACCGCATGGAACGGTGTCCGGCGCCCTTCGTACAGCGCGAACAGCCACAAGCCGATCGGCCTGGCGAGGCCGAGCAGGATGGCGAAGAACAGGGCGATCATCGCCCATCCGGCAAGCGTCATGGCGGCATCTTCCTAGAAACGCTCGGGCCGGATCAGCACGGCCACGAGATAGACGAGCAGCGCGAGGACGGTCAGCCCGGCGAGCAGCAGGTGGACGGTCATTGCGCGCGCCTCACGCCTTGTCGCACAGCCGGACATAGGCCAGCGTGAGCATGAACAGCCCGGCGAGCGCGCCAAGCCACAGAAGGTCGGTCACGACAGATTTCCTTTGTAGACGGGTTCGAGATGCGCGTAGCGGCCGGGCAACTCGACAAGCCGGAACAGCCCCTGTCCTTCGCCCAGCGCCGCCCAGCCGCACCCCCAGCCCAACACGACCAGTATCGCCACACCGAACTCGAGCAGGCCGGGTGCGTGGGGCGGCAACCGGTGTGCCAGGCGGTAGAGCCAGCAGCCACACGCGGCGGCGATGCCGAGCAGCAGGGCACCAACACCGCGTATTGCGATATCGGTGCGCGATGATCGCTCACCCGAATCAAGCCGCTGCACTGCCGCGTGCACATTCGACGCCCCATGCCAATGACGACACCGATGTGCGGCGACAGCGGATTAAGTTTCCACGGGGAAGATCGCGCTCAGCATAAAGATTGCATAAAGATCGCGTCTACCAGCGCGCGATCGTCGGCAGGACGAGCCGTCCAACAAGCGTCACGATCGCGCACCCCAGGCAATACCAGAACGCGATGTAGAGCGGGTCGTCGCTCGGGCAGTTGAACGCGAACACGAAGGCGCCCCAGGCGGCGCTCGCCGCGCCGACGGCAAGTGCGCTGGCGCGGCGGTCGGTCGGTGCGCCGTGCCGCATCAACACGCCCAGCGCGACGATCGCCGGGATCGAGAGCACCGCCATCCGGAACACGCAGTCGAGGCCGTGATGCCACATCAGCCGCTCGGCGAGCGGCATTGTGACAGGCCCGCCGCTATCGATCGCCCAACCGATGGCGAGGACCAGCCCGACCGCCAGCGCAAGCAGCCTCAGCCCGCGACGGGGCGATGCGGCCGGTTCGAACGAGCATACGGCCGTAATCACGCCGATCGCGCTCAGCGCGGCGAGGCCAAGCAGCTTCCACCAGAAGGAGGGCAGCAGCATCGCCACGCCGATATCGGGGCGAGCGCCGCCGAGCAGCAACACCAGCGCGAGCTCGGCCACGCCGATGCCGGCCAGGACCAGGAGCTCGCGCCCAACACGGCGCCGGCGGACGGGCGCGAGATCGGCGGCAAGCGCATCGATCAGCGGCTCATTCGGCATCGCCGCGCTCCTGAACGATCCGGCCCAGCTTCGCCAGCCCGCGATGGATGTTGACCTTTACCAGCGACTCCGATTGGCCGGTGCGCTCAGCCGCCTCCGCGATGCTCAACCCTTCGATCTTGACCAGCCGTATCACCTCGCGCTGCGCCGGCTTGAGCGACGCCAGCAGCTCGGCCAGCACGATGGCGCCGACCACGCCCTGCTCGTGATCGGGTGCGGCGAGCGTGTCGGGCAGCTCGGTCTCGGGCTGCCGCGCCATCGCCCGTAGCCGGTCGATCCACTTGTAGCGGGCGATCGCCACCAGCCACGGCTTGAACGGCCGGGCCGGATCGTAGGTGTGACGCTTGGCATGGATCGCGATCAGGGCCTCCTGCGCCGCATCGTCGGCGACCGCGCTTGGCAGCCGCCGCGCGTAATAACGCGCCAGCCATGCATCGAGCTCGGCGAGCAACCGGCGATAGGCGCCGCCGTTCCCCGCCTGCGCCGCGGCCATCAAAGCTCCCCAATCATGGCCATCGCTCATCGCCTTCGGGGCGATCCGCAAGATGGCAAGGCTGGATCGCGAACGAACTCCATCGCCGCCGTTTGAGCGATTGCGGTGGCCAAGTCCAGCCGCACCCAGGCTTTTCACGGCAAGTGCTTCTTCCACGAATACGCCAGCCGTTTATCGACCGAGAACGGCCCCGCGCCGCCGAGGCAGAGGGCGATGAGCCCGGCGATATAGAGCAGGTCGGTTTCGTAGCCCGGCTGGCCGAAATGCGCGCCGGTTGCGTCATAGGCCATCAGCTTGATCGAGCTGAACCCGTTGGGCAGATGAACGGTGAAGATCGCGACCAGCAGAATGACGATCATCGGCACCGCCGCCGCCGTGACGAACGCGCCGGCCAGGATCAAGAGGCCGCCGACGATTTCAACAACGACCGTCGCCCAGCCGAGCAGCTCGGCCAACGGCAGGCCGATGGCGTGCAGGATCGCCACGAAATGCTCAGGCCCGCGAGCGAGCTTGGCATAGCCATGCTCCACGAACCCGAAGCCGATGATCAGTCGCAGCGGCAGCGCATACCAGGAAGCGGGCACGGGAAGCGGCGAGATGGCGAAGCGGCGTAGCGCGGCAAGATCGGTCATGGGGGGAGGTTCGAACAGCGCGATCGTCGGGTTACACGCATCACCATCTTGATCGCGCTGTGCAATGGCAAAATAACTTTGCCGCTATTGCCGCATCTATTGTAGTTAATCAGCCGGTTACCACCATTTCCTGTTGCCATTCTGGAACAAATCGGCGCTTCGATATCTTGATCCGATAATATGACGAAGGGCAGCAGAGGGTTCGACCCATGTCTTCCTATCTACCGGCCGGATCCACGCCGCCATCCGAGCCCTTTGGACAAGTCGAGCGGCGGCGCGATGTCCGCCATGCGACGACGCTGCAGGTCGCCAAGCTCGCCACCCGGCGCAGCGAGGAGCTTTGCATCCTCCGCGACATTTCGCCGGGCGGCGCGAAGGTCATGGTATACCACCCGCTGACACCTGGCGAACCCGTCGTGCTGGCGCTCAAGACCGCGCACGAAATCGCCGGCCGCGTCGCCTGGTGTTCGGACGATATCGTCGGCATCACCTTCGATCGGCGCATCGCCGTGCTCGAGTTGCTCGCGCACCGCGCGCTCAACCGGTTCGGCCAGCGAATCCGCCCGCCACGCCTCACGGTCGACCTGGCGGCAGTGCTGGAAGTCGATGACGGCTGCACCGATGTCCGCATCCGCGACGTATCGCAGGCTGGGATGCGCATCACCGCCAATCGGCTGGTCAAGGATGGTCAGCACTGTGCCCTCGACATTCCGGCGATGGGCAAGCGCCAGGCGATCGTCCGCTGGTGCCGCAATGGCGAGGCGGGCATCGCGCTCAAGCAGCCGCTGACTTATTCCGAATTCGCCACCTGGCGGCAAGCGATCGCCGGGCCGATCGCGGTGCAATAGGCGGCTGCGATGGACCTCCGCAAAGCAACCGAGTCGTCGCCGATGCCGCCGATGGCTCACCTGAAGGCGCCGGCGATGCTGTTCCGCCGGCTCGGGATGATTGACGGCACGCATCCCCTCGACGAGTTGGTCGCGAGTGCGCCGCTGATGCTGATCGCCAGCACCGTCATGGCACTGACACCCGAGGAACGCCGCCGACACTGGGTCAGTTGCGCGATCGGCAAGCTCGATTCGGCCGAGTTGATGGAGATCGCCGGCAGTTGGTGGGGCCGCTCGCGCGAATCGCGCCGCGACAGCGACATTTCCCGGCCGTCGGGCGCAAAGTAGAACGCCTCGTGCGCTCCCTGCGCTCTAAACGCCACCCCAGCGAAAGCCGGGGTCTTTCTGGATCGAAGTGAAGCGTCTGCACCGGGAGACCCCAGCTTTCGTTGGCTAACGATTCCGTGCCGCTCGGTCGACCTGGCCGGTCTTGTGTTTTTGTCTATATTCACTCACGATGCAGTTAATAACTAAAGGCATGGGAGAGCGGAATGGCGACACGGCGGGACGTGCTGGCGGGCCTGGCGGCAGCGACGGCGATCGGGGCGACACCCGGCCATGCGGCATCACGTCGCGCCATGCCGAAGGCGTTCCTGTGGGGCGCGGCGATCTCGGCCCATCAGAGCGAGGGCAACGACGTCAATTCCGACAGCTGGCTGCTCGAGAACCTGCCGGAGACAGTCTACAAGGACCCGTCGGGCGATGCCTGCGACAGCTATCATCGTTACGAGCAGGATTTCGCCATCGCCAGGGCGATCGGCCTCAACTGCTATCGCTTCGGCATCGAATGGGCGCGGATCGAGCCCGAGCCGGGCGCCTTCTCGCAAGCCGAGCTCGACCATTACAAGCGCGTGCTCGCCTCGTGCCGCGCGCACGGGCTGCTGCCGATCCTCTCCTACAACCATTTCACCGTGCCGCGCTGGTTCGCGATGCGCGGCGGCTGGGAAGTGCCCGACAGCGCCGACCTGTTCGCGCGCTATTGCGACCGCGCGACGCGCGCGCTGGGCGACCAGATCGGCATGGCGGCGCCGTTCAACGAGGCCAACATCCAACTGCTCATCAAGGTGCTGCGCGGCATTGTCACGCCCGAATACCACGCCAAGCGCGTCGCGATGATCGCCGCCGCCGCGCGCGCGACCAACTCGCCGCATTTCTCCTCGATCCTGTTCGCCGATCCCGATCGGGTCGACGCCAACCTGCTCGCCGCCCACGCAAGGGCCTATCAGGCGATCAAGGCCGGGCCGGGCGACTTCCCGGTCGGCGTCACGCTAACCACCCAGCCGATCGAGGCAATCGGCCCCGACAGCATCGCCGGCCAAGTCGAGGACACGCTCTACGGCCGTTGGTGGGACGCGGTGAACGCCAGCGACTTCGTCGGCGTTCAGGCCTATTTCCGGATGCGGGTCGGCGCCAAGGGGATCGTGCAGCCCCCAGCCGGCACGCCGATGACCGACGCCGGTTACGAATATTATCCGCAAGCGCTGGGCGGGGCCGTCCGCCTCGCCGCGCGCAAGACGACAAAGCCGATCTACGTCACCGAAAGCGGCATCGCCGCCAAGGACGACACGCGGCGCATCGCCTGGCTCGATGCCAGCGTCGCCGAAGTACGCCAATGCCTGGACGAAGGGATCGACGTCAAAAGCTACATCTATTGGTCATTGCTCGACAATTTTGAGTGGACGCAGGGCTACAGCCAGCAATTCGGCCTGGTCGCGGTCGATCGCACCAGCTTCGCCCGCACGCCGAAGCCGAGCGCGCGGCATTTCGGGCGGATCATCCGCAGCTCGTAAGGTTCACCGCCGTTACCCGGCAAGAACGGCGGTGGTGCTACCGATCGAGCTCGCGCAGATCGCGGCCGCGGGTCTCTCGTCCGAAGCGCATGACGAGCGCCAGGGCAACCGCGGTCGGCACGATCAGCAGCCCTGCCGCCCAGCCGAGCGCCGGCTCCAGCGCCAGCACGCCGAGCAACTGCGCGAGCAGGCCGCCACTCTTGCTGCACGCAGCGACCCAGCCCGTCGCCCGGCCGCGGATGCGGAACGGAAAGCTCTCGGCGGCATAAGGCAGCACCGCGGCGATGACTCCGTTGCTGCCGAGGATGAGCAGCGCCACCGGCGGCACCGGGCTACCGCCGACGAGATCGAGTCTGAGCACGCCGATCAGCCCCGCCAGCGTGAACGCGACCATCGTGACGAGCGTCCATTTGGTACTCCACCGGCTGTAGAGCGCGGCGGCGATGAACACCATCGGCAGCGCGATCAGCGCCGATTCGGCAAGCAATCGGCTCGATACCGCGACGCTGTACCCGCGTTCGATAAGATCGGCCGGAAGCCAGAGCATCAATCCGAAATTGATCAGCCCCCAGCACAATGCGGTCAGGCTGAGTGCGACGACCTTGCCGGCCAGCGCGCGGCTGGTCAGCGCCGGCATCGGCTCGGTCGCCACCGTTTTTGCTTCCGGCTCGCGCCGCCGCGCCTTGGCGCCGAACCGGTGCATCACGGCATGGGCCTCGGCCATGCGCCCGCGCGCGATCAGGAAGGCGGCCGATTCGGGAATGAAGGGCGCGAGCGCGACCAGCGTCAGCCCGGTGGGCAAGTTCAACAGCCACAGGATGCGCCAGCCGAAGATCGGTTGCAGCAATGCCGAGGCGCCGCTCGCGGCGACATAACCGCCTACCGCGCCCAGCCCGCCGACCAGCACCAGGCTCCAGCCGCGATGGCGAATCGGCATCGTCTCGGCAAGCAGCGCATAGGTGGCGGGCAGCATCCCGCCTGCCGCCGCGCCCATCATGAAGCACATCACCACGTTCCAGGCGAGGCTCGGCATGGCGCCGCAGATCGCCGTGCCGACAAACATCACCGCGGACAGCAGGATCGATGCCTTGCGCCCGTAAAGGTCGGCGATCGTGCCCCACGCCACCGACCCAGCCACCGTACCAGCCAGCGCCGAAAAGGGCACCGCCGAGGCATGAGCGGCGGTGACGGCATATTCGTGCGTCATGCCGGTCATGGTGAAGCCCAGCGCCGCCGGCTTCATCACGTCGATCGTCAGCGCGACGACCAGCACCGCCATCAACCCCCAATGCGCCCGGCCGAGCGAAGCGTCCTCGGGCGCCACGACGACCACATCGGGAACTGCCTTGCCCGTGCTCATCTTGGCGGGGAGCAGCCCCCAGGCGGCGATGCCGACACCACCGACGATCGCGCCCATCCCGATCAGCATTCCGATGCCCATCGGCATTCCGGCCATGTGATAGCCCATCGAGCGGCTGGCGATGAACATCGGCAGGTGCAGCAGCACGCCCGTCGTCACCAAGGCACAGCCGAGCACGAACGCCCAGGCCGCCTGCCGATCCGACAGCGCAGTCGATGCCGCTGGTCGTTTGGAAATGTCGCTCGCCACGCTTGTCTTCCCCACCCCCATTCCCTGCCCTAGCGCATTTCGCCGCTCACGCAATTGGCCGGAACACGAGTCATGCTTGCGCGGTTACCCATGCGAGGAGGCGGCATGAGCGAACCCGACCGTCACACCGACCAGCCCGAAATGGAGGAACCGCTGTCGCTGGTCAGGATGACGTTGCCCGGCAGCTTGGGGCTGAGCTCGGTGAACACACGCTGCGGGTTGACCGGATTGGCCCCGACCATCGCGCGGTCGTGCAGCGTCTCCCACCAATCGTCCATCCAGCCGGCGATTTTGTCGCGCCAGCGCGTATCGCTCTTCTGCTCGAGCATCGGCAGCAGCGCGTCGAGTGTCGCGGCGACATCGCCGGTCAGATTGACCTCGCTCGGGAAGCGGATCGACAACATCCCCGGATCAAGATCGACCTGCACGCCCCTCGCCTGCCCTTCCTTGGGCACGACCCTGGGCTGCGACCAGCCGACGCCCGAAAAGACGAAGCCGTGCTTGCGCTCGGGCTGCTCCATCGGCATTTCCTGAAGGTCGTTGGGGAAGATCAGCGCGGTGACGCGCCGCTCGCCCAGCGCGATGCGCACCGCGCGATCGGTCAGGTGGCGGACCTGCGCGGGCACCGCGGCATAGCCGGTGAAGGCACCCGCAACGTCCTTGAACAGCGTCTTGAGATCGACCTCCTGCCGGTAATGCGCGCCGACGGCGCTGCGCGCCTGCTGGCCGACGATCGCCAGCACCGGCATGTGATCGAGCCGCGCGTCGTAGAGCCCGGCCATCAGGTGCGCCGCACCCGGCCTAGAGGTCGCCATGCAGACGCCCGGCCCGCCGGTGAACTTGGCATGGGCCGAGGCTATTTAGGCGCGTTTACCAATCGCGCCGGAGCGTTTCGTCGAGGTCGAGCAATGTCTCGAACTCGTCTTCATCAAGCGATGCGTCGAACTGGCAGCCGGCGAGGAAATCGTCGGCCCAGACGACGGTCGCCGGGCGCGTGCCGACCACCGGCAGCGTCAGCCACACCGTCGCGCCGCGCTTGAGCGCGGAATAGGTTTGCAGCCGGGCGCCGTGGAGCGACAGGTCGACGACCTTGCACAACGCGCGCTTGAGGCCATCGCGTTCGATCCGCGCGTCGAGCGACACCGATTCGCGCAGGCTGCGACGGCGGCCGATCGGGCGGACGGGTTCGATCTCGGCGGCAAGCACAGGCCTTCTCCTCACGCAATTACGCAAGGAGAGGCTAGGCCCGCGAAGGTTAACGCGCCGTCAACGATGCGGCGCGTGGCTTCCAATTACTTCTTGCCGAGGCTGAGGCCGCCGAAGCGCTTGTTGAAGCGCGCGACCTGACCACCCGAATCGACCAACCGCTGATTGCCGCCGGTCCACGCCGGATGCGAGGTGGGATCGATATCGAGCGCCAGCGTGTCGCCCTCGCTGCCCCAGGTGGAGCGCGTCTCGAACACGGTGCCGTCGGTCATCTGCACCTTGATCATGTGGTAATCGGGGTGGGTGTTCTTCTTCACGTCACGAAACTCCGGATGTGGCTGGTTTCCGACCAGCCGAAGGCGCGCGCCTTACAGGGCGGATAGGATTTGAGCAAGGGCGCAGGCCCGCTCCCTTTCCGTTGGTGCTGAGCGAACGGTTGCTTTATACCGCCGGCGGATCGGCGATCATCGCGGTGAAATTGGCTTCTGCCGCCACCTGCCCGTCGATCGTCGCGCGGCCGGCGAACTTGCACACGCTCGCGCGCTTCTGGACGAACTCGACCTCGAGCTTGAGCAGCACGCCGGGCTCGACCGGCTTCCTGAACTTCGCCCCGTCGATCGCCATGAAATAGACGAGCTTGCCCGAGCCGGCGAGGCCCAGGCTCTCGACCGCGAGCACGCCGGCGGCTTGCGCCAGCGCCTCGACGATCAGCACGCCCGGCATGATCGGGCGGCCGGGGAAGTGACCCTGGAAGAAGCCTTCGTTGATCGTCACCGCCTTAACCGCCGTGATCGACCGGTCGAGGATGATGTCCTCGACACGGTCGACCAGCAGCATCGGATAGCGGTGCGGCAGCGCCGCCATCACCCGGCCGATGTCCATCGGCCCGGTGCGGCGTTCGCTGCCCGCTTCTGCGTCGCTCACCGGCCGGCGGGCTGGGCTTGCGTCGGTGCGGCGGCCGGCGCGGCTCCCTGCTGCTGGCCCGGCTGCCAATTGGCCGGCGGCGTGACGCTGACCGGCGCGGTGATCAGCCGGTCGAGCTCGGCAGTCACCGCCGAGGTGATGTCGGACGACGGATCGGCGACCAGCACCGCATCGGGCCGCAGCAGCACGCCGACGTGGCGCTGCTTGATCACGTTCTGCACCGCCTCGTTCTCATGGCCGCTGATCTGCTCGATCGCATAGGCCTTGGCGCGGTTGAACGGCAGCGACATCCGCTGCAACTCCTGCTCGGCCGATTGCTGCTTGGTCTGCAGCGCGCGGACCGCATTGGGGTTCGAGCTCTGCGCGGCCTGCAGCTCGGCCTGCGATACCTGACCGTCATGGTTGGTGTCGATCGGCGCCGCCGCGGTCTTGATCTCGCTGACCAGTGCGGTCTGGCGTGCCTGCACCTGCGCGATCTGCGTCTTGTAAGTGGTCTGGATCGACTGCGAAGCGGTCTTCCAGGC
>Ga0164242_10002420_pt1 | contig 21602 bp, 19 predicted proteins | sample OricomgcompostMG_FD_108783 | JGI IMG/M metagenome (GOLD analysis project Ga0164242, IMG submission 108783) | Miracle-Growth compost microbial communities from Emeryville, California, USA - Original compost - Miracle growth compost (MG) ... | reverse complement strand
TCCACTCCCTTTGTTATGGAAGGTTGATTTGGTTGGTGGCAACCCAATCTGACTGCCTAGCCTGATGACAACCCCAGGCTAGAAATCAGGGGTGTCTTCGCCGTTTAGGGGCAGCCATTTGGCGCGAAGGATGTCCAGCCCCATCTGCCAAGGATTTCTGACAAGGGCCTGTAAGCAGATCGAGCGATGTCAGCTCTTCACCATTTTTTTCCCCACCCTCCTTACCTACCACTTAGCTTACCTCATATGGTCTTAGACTTCGTTGTGGTTGGGACCTCAATTAATGCGAGAGTTCGCTTCCAAGAGAGACTACTGTGGATATCATTGAGAGTTTCACCATGGCTAGTACGACTTCCAAGGTGCTTGATATATATCTCCGGGGTCAGTTAAAGGTTTTGCGGCTGAAACCCGAGTCTGTCCTACCCAAGTAAGTCCGTCATTTCGACTTGCCAGAAGCCTAATTGGCGTCACCATCTTGGAGTCTAATGCTAACGGGTGATTAGAGACTGGAGGAAGGCAATCTATGACCCCAATTACAGACTAGAGCGATACCAACAGACCGCGCAAGAGATCCAAACACGCGCCGCTGCCGAGGCAAGGTAAGGCCTTCGCACTAACCCGCTTCAGTGAAGTAGGCTTCACTGACTACTTCCGTCTTTCAGTCAGAGCGAGTGGTATCAATATGAACCGCTGCAGGATAATCAAATCCGTCTCCTCCATATTAGCCCAGGGGAGAGAACAGCTCCGCTAGAATGTACCCTAACCGCCCACTCCCTCGACGATGACGATCTCAGCTTTACGGCCCTCTCCTACACATGGGGCGACCCTACCTCTACCCACCGCATATCCTGCCACGACAAGGCCGTCCAAGTGACTCACAACCTCTGGACCGCCCTCCAGCACGTGCGACACTCCTCCGAGCCGCGCGTCTTCTGGATCGACGCTATTTGTATCAATCAAGGCGATGTTCCCGAGCGAAATGCCCAAGTTCCGCTCATGGGCCGTATATACCGGCAAGCTGCGCAAGTTGTCGTATGGTTAGGCGATGGTACGGGCGACAGCCCGGCGGCCTTTGCTCTAATGCGAAAGATTGATGCCGCAAGGATGGCCACGCCAGAGGAGCGGATGACCGAACCGATGACGATACAGGAGCTTCAGGAGTTGAGCCTACCGGGGGTGAAGGGAAGCGAGTGGCGTGCCCTGGATGCACTGTACTGGCGCCCGTGGTTCAAGCGGATCTGGATTGTGCAGGAGATCACGCTGGCAAGGGAGGCAGTGGTGCTGTGTGGGGACGAGCATATGCCATGGCTTAACTTCGTCTGGGTCGCTCATTTTATTATCATGCGGGGTCTCGAAGGGATCGTCGGCTGTAATACGTCGTCTCTTCGCCCTCTCGTCTCAATGAAGTCTCGCTATGAGGGTAAACGAGGGACTCCTCTCTTAGCATTGCTCGCGTGGTGCAGGGACTTTCTATCCACAAATCCCGTCGACAAGGTGTACGCACTCTTGGGGTTGGCAGAGTCCCACAAGGTCGTTGCTGACTACGGGTTAGCACCCGAACGGGTCTTCCTTGACTTGGCGAAGGACTATCTTGAGGGATCGCTAGAAATCCTGAGCCACGTCGAGGACAGTGAATGGAAATCCTTCCCTAACATGCCGACATGGGTGCCGGATTGGTCAGCGCACCGATACGCATCTCCGTATCTCGGCTTTAACAGTTTTAATCCGAAGTCGTTCAACGCATGTGGCAATACTCGCTCCTCGGTACGTTTCGGACCTGATGATAGGACGGTCACCTTGAAGGGCATCATGATCGACTACGTCGCCGATATAGGCCACCGCATACAGACGAGTGACCGAGTCGATCGCCCGAACGCAGACAACCCGGTAGTGCAAGCCTTAGGTGCAGATAAGCTAAATTACCTGGAATCGCTGCACTTGAAACGTTTTCGCGGCTGCGAACTGCTTGTGCTTGGGCTCAAAACCTATCCCACGGGGGAGGACATACGCTCGGTGCTCCACCGACTGATGGTGGCGGATTCAGCCCCAACTCAGACAGTCACAGACCCTATCACGGGCAAGACAACAACACAGGAATTGGACCTGGCGGAGGCCTACACCGCCTGGCGTAGACTTAACGCAACTTTCCCTTTTGAAGGCCCCAAGATTCAAGAGACCGAGAGGCTTGCAGTGTGGCGGACTGCCGCGGCATATTCTCGTCATATAGCGTCAACCGCCACTGGGAGACGTATCTTCACAACACGGACGGGCTACGCCGGCTGGGGCCCATGGGAGATGAATAGAGGAGATTGTATCGTTTTGTTCGAGGGTGGAAAGACAGCGTATGTTCTCAGGAAGAAAGAAAAGGAGGTCTTGGGAACATTCGCCTTCCTTGGAGAAGCGTATTTACATGGGTTTATGAATGGAGAGGGGTTTGCAGGTGGATATGAACCTCGAGAGTTTACTCTCGTCTAACCTCCATGCTAAGTGGGTCGAGTACAGAGAGGAGGGCGCGACAATTTTAGAGCAAGCTACTAGATCATCGGCACTTAGGTGATTAATGGACAGTTACAAGAGCGGACTTTGCTGTTGAAACAAGAGTAGTTGCACCTTTGTCTAGTGATTGTTATCTGGCTGCCTTTTTCTGACAAACAGGCGGCTATTGACAATGACAGACGGCGGCATGCCGGATGGCATTAAAAGCGATACCTAAGGAAATGTTGATAGTTGGTGCGGCGATAGTCTAAGCGTCGATCGCCCGCCGGTGCCCATACGGAAGACCGTAGTTGATGGGGACCAGGCTAAACGTTGCTTCGGCCCTGACGCGGAGATCTTCGTCTTCGCACGAAACCCGAGCCTTGCTCTCTGAAGTTGACCATAATTATTGTCGTGCTTAAAATCTTGCCAAGGGAGCCGATCCTTCCCTTCCTTTACCCCGCCCCCGCCCCTCTGTAGCATCTTCTTTCGTCCCCGTCTCTCCGCGACACGGCACTTGATATGCAAAGCGGACGCCGTGTGGGGATGAGGGGTTGGTTGTTGAATGAAGTGGGACTACCTTGCAGGGAGGCAGGCCCATCCAATGTAGTATTTACCAACCAATACAACTTACCTACCTACCTTACCCACAGCTATAATTATACATAACATCAATCCATAACTACCAACGTTTCTACGTCACTCTCTTGAGAAAACCCAAAATTGCATATATTAGCGACCCAAGGCATCTTGGAAGATTGTTCTATCCAAAATTTACACCTTCGTCGCACTCGAGCTCATTCCTTAGCATAACTAACTCGAGGTCAATTTACGCCTTCAAAGTTTGGCTGGAGTCGCTCTCTATTACCGACTGTGCCCCGTTCCTCCAGCCACAATGGCCGGTGTCATATATCTTGATACTTCGTTCACGAAAATCACCGTGAAGCCTGTCCACCCTACTTTTGGGGCTGAAATCCAGATCTCTGACTGGAACAACCTCGACGATGACGCTATCAAGGAGATCATCAGAGCTGGTAACAAGGTAAAGTGCATCCCGCTCTAAGCTCTTCTCTCTCCATTTCTCTCTCTATTTCTTACTAACACTCAACTACTACCTCTAGTATGGCTTCTGTATCTTCCGCAACACTCGTCTAGACGATAAGGCACATGTCGAGTTCTCTTGGAGACTAGGCGAACTCGACAACATTAAGCGTTTTCTCACCGGCGAGCGCAAGCTACGATACGAATACCTGGAGCTTTTCGATGCTGGAAACCTTGCCGATGATGGCACTATCCTCGACCCCGAGAGCACTCGTGCTCACACTAACCGAGTAAGTAGATTCGGGTTTTACTTACGGAGGACGACCGCCTCTGCGATGCCTGGCCCCGAATAGACTGACTCTTTTCTAGGGTAACCAACTCTTCCATACCGACTCTAGCTATAACTTCCGGCGAGCCAGCTTCTCTCTCCTCCGCGCTGTCGAGCTTCCCCCTCAGGGCACCGGTGGCCATACCGAGTTTGCGGACACCCGCACCGCATTTGTCGAGTTACCCGATGACCTGAAGAAGGAGCTTGTCAAGAATAACTACGTCGGCTGCCATACCCTCGCTCAATCTCGTAAGCTTGGCTCCCCCGAGTACTTCAAGGACCTGGATCCCAGCAAGTTCCCCACGGCCCGCCATCGCCTTGCTCAGATCCACGAGGGAAGCGGCCGCGTGAACCTCTACGTCGGCGCCCATCTCCACCACATTGAGGGCCTCTCCGACGACGAGTCCACCAAGCTACGAGACACGCTCAATAAGCATGTGGCCCAGCCTAAGTACGTCTACACCTTCAACTGGGAGCAGCCCGGCGACATGGTCATGTGGGATAACCGCGCCCTCCTGCACCGCGCCATGGGCGGCTCTTTCGCCGGCAAGTACCGCCGTGACCTTCGCCGTACGACCGTTCACGATGACAGCGCCAACGCCTGGGGTCTCAACGACACTGGAGGGGTCACTGCGGTTGGCTATCAGCTCAGCGCCAAAACACTTGACCCGCCAGAGATGACGCCAGCAACTAGCACGCCTGCACCTGTCGCTGTTGCTGTTGCTGCGGCCTCGTAAGATGGGACCGGTGGGGAGCTGTACGTCGTGCTTGTTCAGGATGTACAACAGTCATTTCTAGAATGTTACTCCGTGGTAGTTTTTTTTTTCTTTTTTGCTCTACAAAGGCTTCTCGTAGATACTACTCAAGATATCAAGCAAATGAATAAATATATCGTACTTTTATATTCTGCTGCGTAACGAAACAAATTTGTAGTATTGTAGAGATGGGAATGTTAAGACGCGGATAAAAGCTGTGTAGATAGGTAGGGGTAATTGTAATCGAGAAGGGATTCTGGCCGCGACCTGTAGAATCAATGAGAAGAGATAAGTGTCCAAGTTTATGTTAGGGATGTAATTAGCCAAAAAAAAATACTGTCGAAAGAAGAGAAATGACCAGTTTGCTCTGCAGCTTTCACCAGTGGGCCAAGAAGATAGTTAAACCACTAAACTAGGGCAATGCGACGATGATATTCTAATCCTCCTCTAGGTGGCGCCCTTAAATTCTAGGTAGTGCCTGGTTTGACAGAAATGTCGGGGAAAGACGCGGACGAAATATGTGCGGGGGTCCTGAGGTGCCTCGGGGTACCAGTCTGTGTGGATATGCGAGTCGTTTGGTTCCAATCACAAACCCCTATTTAGCACTCGGATCTGCCGACACTGGGTTAAAAATCCAAAACAGCGAATAAAAGTCCCCGCCATTCTCCACAACCTTTCGTCCGCGTCTTTCCCCGACAGTTGCATCTCATCTCTTCACAAGCCTCCTCGCATGGAAAGACAGGGAGAACTGGGGTAGACGAACGTTCTGAGCCGTCCAAATACCCCCATGGGTCTTTCCCCGCATTTCAAATGTTTCCCGGGGAAAGAAAATTAGGGTGGGACTTAGTTTAGAGCTTATGTCTACCTAGGTAGTTTGCTCCCCTATTCCAGGTGTGCCAAGACAAACATCCTCCAATGCTTTCTATTCCCGGTATGCCAAGCCGCATATCCTCCAGTAGTAGATGCCCTATTACACAGGTCCCTTTCCCTCTTTTTGTTTTCTTTCCTTCCCGGCATTTGTTCCTCGAGTCGGGAGATGGATGTGATACTTGTTCTGCTTTCTAGTTCATGAGAGAGTCAATTCTATAAAATCCCATCTCTACGGCCTCGGTTATCTGATTTGCGTTTCTTGTTTTCCTTCTTTAACCCCCTCTCTTCTCCCGGAACAGTGATCCATCGTTCTTTGGCAAGTGCTACGGGCTGCGAGACAAGAGCCTCCAGGAGCGACAGTCATTAAAGCGCTCTCCACGATGACGACGGCAAGCGACTCTAACCCAAACCTCGCCACGCGCGAGGGCCGCACGACATGGATACAAAATCTCCGTGTCATCATAACTTGCTTTATCGTTTCCTTCGCCACCCTCCAATACGGTCTCGACATATCTATCATCAATGGCGCGCAGGCCGTTAAAGGTTTTCTCAAGGTCTTCGGCCACCCGAACCCAAACGCACCCCAGGGCTACGGTATCTCGCCTTCATTCCAACAGTCCATCACCAGTCTTATGAACGTCGGCGTCGTTGTCGGTTCCATGACACTTGAATTCTTCTCCCACCGCCTTGGCCGCAGAAAGAATTTCATTGTGGGTTCACTAGCGGCAATCGGTGCAAACCTTATCCTCGTTCTCTCTACGAATAAGAGCGCTATTATCTTTGGCCGCTTTCTTTTCGGTGTCTCCAACGGCCTCTTCATTGGATTTACCAGCATCTATATCTCTGAGGCGGCACCATCGCATATTCGAGGCGCACTAGTCACCTTCATCCAGCTGTCCGTCTGCATTGGCACCATGATTGGTGCGATCGTTAATAATGCAACCAAGGACATCGACTCCCGCCTCTCCTATCAGATCCCTCTCTTCACTCTATTCGTTATTCCAGTCTTCTGTATCATCATGTCTTTCTGCATCCCCGAGTCCCCTCGCTGGCTTATGCTGAAAGGCCGCCGTGACGATGCCAGGGTTCACCTCAATCGTCTGCGGGGGTCTTCATACCCAGCTGAACTCATCGACGCTGAGCTCGTTGCCATTGCGGAGGCTATCGAAGCCGAGAAGGAGAACACGATCCGCGGCTGGGGTGCTATTCGCCTGATGTTCAGTGATGCCGAGCGCAAACGGACCCTCCTGACCATGGCTGCCGGCACTATGCATGGAGCGTCTGGCTTCCCTTTCATCTCCAGCTATAAAACCTACTTCTTCCAAATCGCGGGATCTCAGAGACCTTTTATCGACTCTATTATCGTTACCACAGTGTCCCTTTTCGGAGCCAGCTCTGGTGTCTTCCTTAACCGCTTTGTCGGACGTCGCCCGCTTCTTATTTTCGGATTCAGTGTCCAGGCAGCCCTTATGCTTGTCATCGGCACTGTCTGGACCGCTAGTCCAGGTACTGTCACAACTGGTAAAGTTATTGTCGCCATGGTTATCATTTTCCAGTGCCTCTACGCTGCTATCGTCGGTCCAACCTCGTGGATCGTCGCCAGCGAGATACCCAGTAATCGTCTGCGGGCCATGACCTTTGGTTTTGGCAACGGCATTGGCTTTTTGGGCTACTTCTTGATTGCCTTCACTACGCCTTACTTTATCAACCCCGAGGCTTTGAACATTGGTCCAAAGGGTTTGTCATCCCCCTTGGCCCACATTCCTACCAGACGGTCTAGCGTTGCCTCCCCTTGATTTCCTTGCTCGGATCAACATCTTAAGGCTAACATAATCTCGCAGTTGGGTTTATCTGGCTCGGATCTAACCTGATCACCGCCACCTTCATTTTCTTCTTCCTTCCGGTAAGCATAGCCGATGACTACCACGTCCCTCGGATGGAATCCCCCGCTAATTACGCCTTTCAACACAGGAAACTCATCGCCGCTCTCTCGAAAACCTCGATGAGATGTTCTACAACAAAGTCCCCTCCCGCAAATTCAAGGGTATGGGCACCACAATCTCTTTTATAATTATCTTCCCTGTTCCTGCGGATGAACGACGTGACTAATCCTTTCTTTCCCTCGTATAGGCTACAAGTGCACAGGTGTTGTCGAGCACCCGTTGGAAAGCGAGAAGGCGCTTGCAATTGAGTCGGACCCTAGCACGACCTCGCATATTGAGAAGCGACCCAGTCGCGAGACTTAGTTGCTAGATCTTCATTCTTGTCTTCGTAACTTTCGTCATCCGCTATTCCAAAGGCGCCACTTGCAACACCCACGGGGAGAAACGGCATGGATATACCCACTGCTTCTAGTAGGCCAACCTCAAATAGCAGTCGAGATCGATTGCCATCTGCTGTTGTATGTATGGGTGAGGGAGCAACGGTCGAATTGGGCGGCGATAGGAACGGGGTGGCTCCTCGTGATTGACCCTGGAAGGTTGACGGCTTTACACTTGGATTTGGGATGTCTACCTATAATAGCAGGTTTGGAGTAGAGAAAGACATTCGTATTAAGCACAGGCGTATCAGCTATATTAATGAAAACCAAACGGTTATGCTTACCACAAACAGGGGCTAAGAAGAAGCGGTAAACAATCCGAGGGAAGAAAGGGGGAATTCAGCAGGGGAGTTGAAGAGATTCTGTGTCCTCCTTTTTAGGATGTCCAAGTATACCTAAAGGCGAAACAATTTGGAAGCAGCAGAGAATGTAGGGCCGTCATTACATGGGCGCCCCCTTCAAGACCAAGTAATTCCGGTTGAGCCAACGCAAACGCGTCGCTTAAGGCACCGGCTCCGTCCCGGGCCCATGGTTCGCACTTTATTGAGAGGGCCCACAACTCTAAATATCCCTTTCTGCTTGCCTCCAAATTCCACCGATACCCCTTATCCCTGCCCCGAATGGATTATCTTCTAAGGTATCTCCTGATCTATCATGGCGTCAATCCGGTCTTTTGACTTGCTCCAGTACAGATAGGCCATCATCTCCTTCATCCAGTCCCTCGACGCTGCTGATTCGTATCTTGGTAACCTCCAGAGTTAAAACTGTTCTACTCCCGTAGATATCTACGTAGTATCCGTGGTTAAGGGGTAGTTAAGAGGTCAAGGAGAGGTAGGCCCACTTTCCTACCCTTTGTCACATGCAACCAACCCTATTTCTCCTGTAGTAAGCGTACTGCGATATGTTTCCCACTAAGGTACTTCGGGTTAGAAGCGTTCACTATTATGCTCCTCGCTCGGCAGCCAATCATTCCAGGGTATGTATTCGGCAGTTCACCCTCTCTCTCTGCCTTCAATGGATGTCAACTCACCGAGCCGTTCAGGGAAGGGTAAAAGTCAACTGTGAAACAGAAGTAGACGGGACGGAAAGCACAGCAATTGAGCAACAAACATGAAGAACCACCCCACCTTCAGGTCGACCTCGGCAGATTCGACGTCGGCCTCGACCGACCCCGCTGCGGCGAAAGTCCCCGCAACAGTTGCAGCGGCTCGCCCGTATGTGCGCCGCAAACGCGCCCTTGCTGCTTGTCAATTCTGCCGTTTGAGAAAGACGAAATGCGACAATGTGCGTCCGGTATGTGGGTCGTGTCGCCACCACCAAGCTCGGTGTGTCTACACTGATGGCTCGGAGGGGGACGGCCTGCAGGTCGGGCTCGACGAGGCCGCGAGTAGGCACCGTGAAGTCCTCGAGCGGCTGGATGACATCCGAAACCTTCTAGCCCGCCCATCGCTATCAGATGCGCATAGTAATGCAGTATCCGAGACGGACTCACCCTTGTCCGTGTTGAGCACTTCAGCCGGAAAGTGCCTTGACCATGAGGGTTCCGGTCTTGGTGCTGTCGAGACGGAGAGCGTGTCCGACCGTCAACCCTCACCCTTGACCACGGCATATCTCCAGTACACAAAGTGCGAGGCGATTCTCAAGTGGCCTGTCCTCCATGTCGCTGTGGTTGACGAGGACGCCGCTATCAACTCGTTCATTTTCGATGCGCACGTGCTCGGGGACGGCGAAGAATTTAGAGTAGTCCCTCCGTCCGCTGGAGGTTCGGCATCGCCAGCTTCGTGCAGTGGCGCTGGCCAACAGTCTAAGACGACACCGTTCTTCGGCCAGGGTGTGTGCAAGCAGGCTTTCGTCACATTATGTCAGAAGTTTCTTGCTCTGGTCAACGATCGAAATCCAATCCTGGACGCCCACGACCTGCTCTCGTATGCAAGATCTGTGGCGGAGGATGGGCTAGGCTGGGATTCGAAATCTTGCGTAGTGGTAAGTCTGACTCCATCTCGCCCCCTCCCAAAAACGTATCTAGCACCTATCCAGCCTCCTACCCATGAGATGCACCGGGATATAATGGTACTCATTCCACTAAGATACGCTCCAGCTTCTTGCTTGCGCTCTAGCCAGCTACTCCCGCGCCTGGACACCGCCCATTGCCCGATCTTCACCATCCCCGGTTACGCGCCGTGACTCAGCCGTCCCCCCAGATGTCATGTCAACGTCAGACGACGAGGCTGCTGAGGCCTATTACGAGGCTGCCCTAAGACGTTTCGGTTGCCTCGGCACGTCGATCGTCGATATTCAGTGCTTCTACTACGCGTCTCTTTATGAGAGATTTGCGTTCCGGCCGCTGCAGGCTTGGATGTATCTACAGCAAGCGGCCACGCGGCTACGTGTTCACCACATGGAGCGGCATGGGGGAGAAAAACGTCCTCGGGTGGGCGGCCAAGGTGACTACCGTGTGGAACCTGGACTATCGACCATCAGCCATCATTTTGAACAGATGGCTTACTGGTCCATTCACAAGGCCGAGAGGTATATATAGCAACAGTACCATGGTTGATATCCTTCTTTCCGTACAAGTCCTGTAACTGACTATACCATTTATGATACTTCTAGAGTTTTCGCCTCGGAACTCGGCATCACCCTCTCCAGTGACCTTACGGGTTTCCATTGCCCTGCCTCCTTCCCCACCCCTCCGGAATCCCTGAATCACTTGGACCCCAGCAATGGCGGCGACGGCGGCGATATGTCAGATGTGTTTTCGCCTCGGCGGACCGAGTTTATCTGGTTCTTTTATCTCGCTGAAATCTCGCTTCGGCGGACTCTTGATGAAGTCCTCTCCGTCATGTACGAGAAGGGCGAGCAGGACTGGATTGAGAATATCGATCTCGTTTACCGACAGTATTACGAGTCAGAAAAGCAAATTTCCGATTGGTAAGTATATCACCTGTCTGCCCCCACGAATCTCGAAGAAGCCAACCATCTTCCTAGGCAATCCCACCTTCCCCCCACAATGCACTACGACCCAGATTCTCAACCGAATAACGAGATGGGCTACTACCTCGAGGGCCGCTTCGAAGAGTGGAGCGAATGTATCCTCCGGCCCTTAGTTTACTACTGTCTACACTACCCGAGCACAAAACCGCCAACGCCATCCATCGTGGCCCTGGCACAACGCAGCATGACAATCTGCGGAAACTGCATCCTGCGCTGCGCCAGCCATGGCCGCCATGGTGGCACTTGGGCACTCCTACGTCGAGCCTTCCGCTGCACACTCATTATGCTGGCCGCGGTGGTCGCTGACGGGCCCCTACGGCCGCCAGAGAATTGGCAGGAGCTGACGAGGACATCGATTGCAACGCTGACGCGTTGGTCCGTGGGCGTACGGGATCTGCAGCGAATGCGAAGGGTCATGGAGCGGGTTTTCCGTGCGGTGTGTGATATTGACGCTACTAGAATGCCAGTTGAAGGCGGCGGAGGGTGGTGAGATATATGAGGATAGTTCCGTCATGGTTCTTTGTCTATCTTCACCCTTAACCTACACATTTATACTGTATGATATCTCTCGTCGCTCACCCCAAAGGGGCCAATCGTGCCCCTTCGTAGTTGACAGTGAAAGAAAAGGTAGCCCCAAATCATTACGTCTCGCCACCCGGCACATCGGAATACCCATCCTGCCTAGATGTCGCATTCATTTGCTCTATGTTTTCGGGAATGTCGCCTGGTGCGGGTTGCCATTTTGAGACGAGAACGACGTACTGTTTGAGAGATATTTCCTCGACTCGTTCGCATCGTTTGCGAGAACACATGACCCCAACCCAGACGTGGGAGTTCCTCAAGGCGAGGGGTTATCAGAGTACTCTCGACATTCTGGAGACAACAGGGCCATGGGAGCCGACGATTAAGGGAAATATGCGGATGAGAATCCTGGACCTGCCTGGTGAAGGCGACATGATACAAGGTCTTAGGGACATTGAGCAGTGTGACTGGGTGGGATTGGCTTTGGATTGTTTCTCGAGTAGGATGGGTAGCTGTCTAGGGAGAGACCCTGTGGTTTGATATGCCATGGCCACGAGACCTACTTTAGAGGAAGTAGAGTATTGCAGCATTAATTATTGGGGAATATAGGCTTGAGACGTTTATACCTACTAATTGAGCTATCTCGACCTGCATCCTTGACTTCTTTTGACATGATCTTAGTGTATCTCTGAATGTCTGCTGTCTCTTGAACCACTTCGCTGTATTTTTCTTTATATTCAATTGAAATGGCGCATAATTGTCCCCTGAGCTTCTGGTAAGAACTAGGAAAGCATTTTCACAAGGTTCGCGCCCGCGACGGCGAGTAGGTCACAACAACCACGCGGGCCGCAGTTTGACCTTATAGCGGTCCAGCTTCTAGTGCTGGGGAATAGCGTTAACACTAGGGAACCAATCTTTCCTTGTAGAACAAGCATATCCTGTTGTCCTAGTTCGAATTGCTGGACAAATTCACAACAAAAGGCTGTGTAGTCTAAGTGCTACGCTACAATTGGCCAATATCTATTTTCATACTCACGCCGCCGGTGCCAGGGTGCGATGAGCCCACTGCTTCTACTGTGCAGGGTGTGCACACTGGGTGTGCACTGGGTGTGCACTGGGTGCTTAGCGCCTATGCAGGTCATGTGGCAAAAGCCGGTGCGAGCCGTCTAGATTAACGTGGGTTAAGATGCAATCTATATCGGGCTGTCCCTGCAATTTACCTCGAGGCAATCGAAACGGATCGGTAAGGAATTTGGGAGGAAACGTGAGCCATCCTCGTGCGAGGTAGGCTTTGGAACGGAGAGGTATGTTTCCGTACAAGCCTAGCACTCGGGAAATGGACCCAGAAGTTGCCAGTGACTTGCTCGACCTGACACGAACCCTTCGTTGACTCTTTTCAGGCCGCTGAAGGCCTCCGATGGCTTACGACGTGCTTCTGGTTATCAAAGTCTCAAAACAGGGATGGGATTCCTTGACCTTTACTACTAGGATCAGTCTTAGTTCCAACAGGCAGCCTTCAGGATGCAGGAGGCCCTCAGGATGCAGAAGTGTGTTGGCATGGTAATCTGAATGGCTGGATCTTCGACGCAGTGCTACCATGAAAGTTCAGCTGCTTCTACTTGCATGTGAAAAGAAAGGAACCCGGCCAGATAAGTAGAAGCTTAAAGATACGATGACCCCACGTTTCTGTCTCTCCAGGTGTGAATTTGTTCATCCCCAGGATTGAAGCCTTCACCTAACGCGCACATTGCCGCTTCAAACAATGGCATCCACTATCATGGCGACGATCACTCGCCTGGATCTTGATGACCTTTCTACTCCTTCGGTAGCGGTCATCAGTGACGTCAAGCACCTCTCCTCTTATAATTGGATTGAGGCACCCACACCCACCATCGCCGTCCCGGGTAGTCCACCACTTTGGTCTACTCCAGCAGTTCCTCGGCAGCTGAAGAAAGACTCCGGCCTTATTTATGTCAATCAAAATGCAGCTCGCCATCCAGACAGTCCTCTCGAACCTCTATTTCGCGCGTTATACATCACAAATCCTTCGTTCGACCTCAGCCCGATTGATGTCGTGACTGACCGGAACAATATCCGCAAGCTACTTTCGTTTGTCAATCCAGGCTCGAACAGCTATGAACTCGAAAGCTTCACTATTAACATTGAGGTCATCAAAAATACTGCAATATTCTGTCGCGAGGAAACCGAGACTCGGCTGTTTATTGGACCTCATGAATTCAGGGGCTTTGGTCACGAATTCACGAAGGCATACACCACAAGTCAGGTCAGGGGTAGCAGCGGACATCACAGAATTATCGCATATCGTTTCGGTGATTTGAACTTCATTGTCCGCCATGAATCTGACGGATATGTGACCAATGCAGAGACACATTCGTCCGCTAGCAAAGAGCCAGACACTGACAGTCTCTCCGGAAAGCTGGTAGCTTTATCTCTATCTCCGACTGCCAACATCCCTAACACCACCTCCGCTAGCTCTAAATTGGCAACTAGAAAGGATGGCCAGACTGTGCCACTCGAATCAACCCTTGAAATCAAAACCCGCGTCTTCCATAAGCGCCTTGAGATCCAAGATATCGCACCGCAGCTCTGGGTATCCCAAACGCCTAAGCTCGTGCGAGCCTACCACCGTCATGGCATGTTTCAGAAGCCAGAGGTGGAAGATATAGCATCCGAGATCAAGCGATGGGAAATAGTCAACCAGAGAGATCTAAGGAAACTCGCCGCCCTAATTAATAAAATTGTCGGCGTGGCGAAGGGATGCAGCGGGAATGTTCTCATCAAATATGATATTAAGGGGGACAAATTGGTGGTTTACAAGGCTGTCAGGAGAATGATGTTGCCAGAGGACCTATATTCCAAGTGGGACGATACGTCAGTCGGCATGGTGGTGAGTCGGAAACCCTCAGATGGATAAAGACTTTGGCTAACCTGCATCACACCATCTCTACAGCCGCAACTTGAAGAGACGTCAACAATCGTGCCAAAGTCGATCGAGCCTTTTGATGACGCTAGCTCGAATGCAATCCCTTCCCCGGGAGCATTGGCGGGGTCTGAAGGCGGCCCTGACCAGAACACGACGGAGTCTAGAATGGAACATGCAAACGTTCCTTTCTTCGATATCATCACCTTCGGCAAACAGAACGGATTCCGACACTTCTTCCGTCGTATGCCATGTGAGCTAGCTGACTACCGTATCCTCTGCAGAAGCCTCGACTCGCTTGCTATTGATGTCGTCAAGCAGCGAAACCTTCAAGAAATCGTGAAGGAATTGAAGACGGGAGACAACGATTATGATCCAGAGGAAAGGAGGACAATTGTAGGATGGAAAGGACGAGCCCGCAATGCGGCATTCACGCTACTCTATCTGTTCCTTGTCGGCGAGTCCGAGTGGCACGCTCGAGATAGAACTGTGGCATACAACGCAGTACAATATGTGGTATCCCATGGTCGGAAATTCAAGTATAGGACCCGCAAAATGGTTCGAGAGGCTTTCGAGGAGAGATTTATAATAACACCCAAACAGCGGCTGGGATTAGACAAGTGGCCGATCACCGAGCCGCAGGAGGAAGGATGGCAAGACGCCGAGGGAACGACCGAAGAGGAGACGCCTGGCTTTGACTTTGACTGGGACTCTGACTGGTCGTAATAAGTCGGGTGTTATTACTACGAAGTTATCTAGGATGGAAGCTAGGATAGCTCATACAGCAGTGAAGTCCAAAATTCCAGACAGCAGTTATCAACCTTATAATATTGTGGCTGTCTGCCATATTCCTCCTATTGAGGTAACAATCCACAAAGTAACATAGGTAATAAAGAACACTGCCAATTTAGTCTACCTATTCCGCCCAACTCCCTACAGTTTATGATTTATTTTATAGATATCCCGGTCCGTTGTGGGAACCTCACCAAGAACGAATTTGACAAGCTCAGGCGTCACACAATGTTTTAAAGCAGGAGTAAGTCCATTTTGCAACAAGAGAAGTTGGGGGCAGTAGAAGGGGACCGAACGTATTATTCCTAGGACCCAAAAAGACATCCCCAGAAAATGTTTCCCAACGTTGGGCATTTACAGCAAGTTGAACCAAGGGGGAGAATGGCTTCGGGATATTGCTTTAGTCAACGCACCATTGCTCACCCACTGGACAGGTGAACGCAACAGCCCTCCCAGCCTCTCACCAAGATGGAAAGTACTTGGACCCAGATAAATGTGGGGTGTTTGGTGACAATTATCTCGCAAAGGGGCCAACATGACGGATACCATGCCCAGCAGCTTTCGATACAGTGACAAAATGCTATATCCTGTGAAATACTTTCTCAAACACGGCGCTAATCCCAATTTATATCGCTGGAGACATCAATCACTACCCGGCAGCTCAACACTGTCTCCTTTTGAGGTGGTGTATTACACCAACTTTCTGTAAACGAATCCACAGTCCATTTACTTACTTACCCATCACCTCGCTTCCCTCACTACCAAGCCCTATATCGCCTTCATCTCCCCGTTTATCTCCGCTCGGTTGGACAGCAATAGCAGTATCATAGATGCCGATCTAGATGCGACAGCTAGATGCAACGGCATGGTACCTTTGCATCGTGCTCATTGAGGTCGGTCGAAACTTAGGACTATGGTCCTTGTTTTGGGCCTCGGTTAGAGTTTCCCTTAACCAAGGTTTGCCGAGCCAACCGAGAACGCCGAGCAGATAGCTACAAGTCTGCTTAGTTAGCGCGTTCCAGCCGACCATTTTCTAGGCCAGTAAGCACATGAAGATTCTCCCAAGCCATAGAACGCATGACTGGATATTCTACCTCACAGTGGAGATGGAGGCAACTGATATCAGGGCAGCGAGGGACATGATAATGCCCAGATGGCGTTTGGCTGAGTCGGCGAGGTTGGTATACTGTCTATCCTGAACCAAGACATATCTTGCTCTTGAGAGATCTAAAACAAGGCAGCAGATGTGACTGATCGGTGCAGCTGTATTCGAGCTTCGAGTTTGCGTCGCCTACGCCAGGTAAGTTGATCGGCGGTGGTATGTCTACCTGAAAGAGTTGGAGATGTAGATAGCAGTTCTTGTGTAGGTACTTATGATCGGACCTAGCCTCCTCCGGATCTTTTTTAAACCAATCATTCCTAACACTTTGTTCAACGCTCATTGATTGCTTCTCGCCCGGTGATTAATGTTCTCGTATGTACGTATTTGCCAATGCCATCTCAGGCAGCCTTACCTAAATCCGCTATCCTCTCTCTCCAGAAGCGGCTCGATCGGGCATGCTTCCAGCACATTGCGATATTCCTCACGGAGTTCTACCGCCATTGGCTCATGCTTATCTAGAAACCGGAACCGCCTACCCTCCTCCGTACATCTGCAGAGGAAGAAGTTGTTCCAGGTCGCTATTCCGCCATGGGCGTAGTCGCCGAACGCAATCACTTGCAGCGACGGGATGCCGTGTGGTCCAAAAGGCCCAACTGGCAAAACGGCGGGTCTCGGGAAGGGGTTTGAGCCCTCCCCATCGGCCGCTTTCGGCGACCGCAGCGTTCTCCTCAGCATTTGGCCCAGGAGCCATATCTTCGGTATCACTAATCGGGCTGCGGGTCCCGGAATCCATCGTTGAGAGGGCCATCAACTCCTCCAAGTCTAGATCGCTTTCTTCTTCATATTGCTCCTCACCCACTGGCGGATCTTCGCCTGTTGTGGCTAAAGGCACCCAGGCTGCACTTATCTCTTGGAACCAAGATGCGTCGGACTTGAGATCCGAGGCCGATTGACGGATGTAAAGCAATTTCAACGATGTCATAGACCTATAAGGGAGGAGAATTGTTTTCTGTCACATCACTCCATTAGATCACCGTCCTTGTATCAAGTTAGCACTATTGATACTCACCAATCGCTCCGGTAGGCAGCAGAGGCCGATGCACTCAAGGTTGAGCCTTGCGAGACGGTTGTTCCGCGAGGGATCTTCTCTCATAATGCGCACGTCGCATCCGTAGAGGCTCAGATCATCGATATCGTGTTCCACTTCAAACTCGAATGCCTCTTCGTCGTTAGTAACTCTTCGCTGGTGATGCACGAATCTCCTAAGTGTTGGGTGGCGACGGACAATGGCACTCCAGAGGTCCAGTGTGTCCAGCGGCCCAGTCTGGCTGACAAAGAGCTCTTCCAGACCTTCAAATCCGTTGAGGAGGTCTTGGATAATGGAGTCACCGAATGTGCTTGATACATTGTCCGTTTCCTGGATCTCGAGTGTGATAAGTTGTAACGGAATACGAAGTTCCAGAATAGTCTTGACGAAGTCACACCAGCCAGGATACATACGCAGAGTGAGCGATCTGAGGGTGCCGAAGTTGATTGCGTGCGCCATCGCAGCCACAAGGGGGGCTTGTGTGAGGTGCAGAACGCGGAGCTGTGGTAACAGAGGGCGCGGTCGGCGTCTACGGAGGCCTACGATACGGCCCGCAAAGAACCTGCCCGCCGTGGAGGTTACTTCGTCGTTTCCATCCTCTTCATCGCTCCTCAGGTCTAACACAGTCTGGAATTTTTGCCAGTCCACGAAGTCCAGCTCCAGTGTCCGCAGGTGGGCGTTGTTCACCCGAATGGCAGCAGAAAGAGCGCCAACGTGATATACGTGGAGAGCCCTCCAACGCAGGCTTTGGAGGTGATGAAGCGAGGAGAGGCGGAAGCCGCTGGCGTCGCAACACAGAGAGTCAGTGGTCAAGCTTAATGATCGAAGGAACGGATGCTTAACGGGGATAATTCCCCTGGCTCCTAGAATTTCCGATGGTACACATGTACCTAGATCCCAGCTATATTCGATTTTCAGCTACGCCAAATGGCGGTGTCGAGAGTATCAAAGGGATTCACCTGAAGGTATGCAGTTGGTTGTCCTCGAGGCGTTGAAGCACTGCCTTCGCTTTCTGGGTGAGGCGTTCGAAAAGCTCTACATTAGGATCCTCATCCCCATCTTTGCCTTCGGACGAGAACTCTAACGGCTTCTCATCTAGGTAGTTTTCTGCGTGAGGGCAGCGATTCTGGGTGACATATTCAAAAGACGAGCGAAAGTGAAGCTCCCGGGCAAGTTGAAGACCCACTTGCGGTAAGGCCGTGGTATTGAGTCTGTGCAGGTCGAATTCGCTTGACGCTCTGATAGTGACGGACTGCCAAAGGGGGTTGGCAACATCTGCATGGAAACGCTTCGAAACGCAGGACAATGCCTTCAGGTCCACATTGCTCAGCTACCGAAGACGAAATCAGCGTCTGTTGCGAGTAAGGTGGGAAGCTAGGGTGGGTTTGTGCACGAACCTGGCCGACGATAAGACTGAAGATCTCTGGTGGTAGGCCTGTCAATAACTGGTGCATGGCAATTTGCTGGAGAGCCCTGCTGCGAGTGAATCTGGCGGTTGAAATAGTTAATAGTCTGTCAAATTAACTGTCGGTTTAGAGGTGTCTATACTGCTCTCTCCACGTTGATTATGGGATTGCGATCATCAAGGCCTCCGAGAAACCTATGCCTCCATATATGTGTTTCACCAGACAACCAACAGACCACATGCATGCGGCGATGTGCGGCGTGTATCAGAACGTCACATAGGTAACCAAGCATCTAGCTCCCAGGCACCGTCGTAATCTCGCAACCAACACACTTACGACATGGGCTGGCACCAGTTGACATCAGCACTTGGCCTGACCCCGCTTTTGCTCCTCTGCCTGGTTTGACCGGCCATTTCAAGAATGCCTGCCTTAACTGTCCTCGTGGCCCCCTTAACGGGCAATGCTGAATGAAGTTCCGTTATTATCCCCTCACCGTCCCAAATAATATTTACGTCCTCTGTTTAGCGGCGTTAAATACCTGCATATCTGCCTTACTGCCTTGTCTAATTAACAAGGCCTTGGTAGGTCAACTTGGGCTCTGTGTTGCGGGTCTCTGTAGATTGTAGTCCGATATGGAAGCAACCGGGCTGAACAGGATGCAGTTACCACAGGGTCTCGATCAATGCTATTGGCCCTAGGGGTAACGACCGGCCCTACATTGCATTACATACAAGCCTAGGGTAGCTTTTGCGTGGGGTGTCTGATGACAGTGATCTCGCAAAGGGGTTTGACATGATGAATACCATACCCAGCAGTTTCCAATGCAATGACAGAGTGGTATATACTATATTATATATATCCGTTACCGTAAAAAGGTTACATCAGCCCCATCCACGACACTTATTTTAACCTATCCGTAAAATCCTTAAGACGATCCTGCTATCAAGAGTCATTTTGCTTCCTCAGCTTAACCCTAATAGGAAACCCCCCTTTAACATGACCTGTGATCTGTCCCGGCATCATAACCTGGTAGGCCTTCTCGCCCAGGAACGTAGGTGCATCTTCCGGATAGGCACCCTCTATGTCAAACTCTCGCAGAGTCATTGCCAGGATCGCCCTGATCTCCAACTGTGCAAGCTCCTGCCCAATACAATTCCGCGGACCAAGCTCGAACGGACGGAACGTGTTCTTACGCACGTGCAGCGGTTCTCCCTCCCGTGCCAGCCAGCGCTCCGGCAGAAACTCATCGGGTCGCTCCCAGTACGCCTCGAGCCGGTGCACCGCAAAGTTGGCGCCCCAGATGATGAAGCCATCGGTCGGGTAACGTTTCCCCGTGTCGGGATGGGTGAGGAAGAAATCCTTACTTCCCTGTCGCGCCGTAGCGGCTACTGGGAAGAGGCGCAGGGTCTCCCGGATGACGGCGGCCGAGTAAGGCATCTGGTTCAGCAGCTGCGGGTCCGCAGTGAGGCGTGCCATGGCGTCTGCTGGGTCGGTCCCGAGGACCGCATCGTGTTCGGCCCGAGCGATGGCCAAGGTCCGTGGGTTCCTAAAGAGGAGGTTGTACGCGAAGCTGAGAGTCGAGGCAGTGGTGTCGTGACCTGCAAACATGAAGATCTTGAAATGTGAAATGGCCCTGTCGATAAACTCGGGATCAACCCGTGATAGCTTTCCGTCGCCGCTGGCTGACTGTACTTCGGACATGTAGGATTTAATCGCAAGGTAGTTTATCGTCTTTGGTCCTGTAACTGCCCCGCCACTACTAGCATATTCTGCAAAACCACGTTCGAGGTGAGGTGTAAGAAATTTCCTCATGATGCGATTGTTTCTCCAGATAGCAAAAGGCCGCAGGGGGTTGTAGAGTCTCAAAAGACTGCTGGGCATATTGTCGTATATCAGCCACGAGATCTGGTCCTGGAGCGCTTTGGTAAAGGGTTCATCGTCCTTCGTTTGGCAATGAAGCCTTATTCCCCTATGGTGCGAAGATCATTAGTAGTTGTCCTAAGAGACCCGAGCTAGTGAGGAGATTGAAGGGGGGTTTTGTGTACTTACAAAACAGCTCGGCATATAACATCGATGGTGAGCTTCTGCACGACTGGTTCTAACTCCACTATCTCTCCGGATTCGGCAAGCTTGATAAACCTCTCCCTGATAACTTGTATTTCTTCCAGAAATGCAGGCAACAGAGAAGTCAGGTTCTTGGCGGAGAAGCCCGGGTTAAAAATGCTCCTCCAAGTCTTCCATTCCGCCCCCTCCGAGGAAACCAGATCCTTACTCTGGGTTAACGGATACAATTCAGGCTTGATAAAATCTCCCTTAGGCATAGACGTTTCTTGCGTGAACTGGGCCATGACATCGGGATGGAAGACTGCCAGAGTAGGTGGCGCGATGGGCCACGTGTCCATGTATATAATGCCACATTCACCAAGCTCAGGGTATTCCTTTGCCAGAAGCAAAGCGGAGCCCAAGTTCCCCGTGCCTGTCGGGTATTTGGAAACCACTTTGCCCACTGATATTAGGTGTCCAAAGAGGAAGGAGTGAGGCATCATAGGCTACGAGGTGTTAATAAAACTCTCAGCCATTGAGCAAGTCAGACGGGGGCCTTCGCTTACAATCCCGTATTTACTCGCAATGTCGCGAACATTGCGGCGGACTTGGTAAAGCTTGATGGCGAACCTCACCAGGATGACGAGGATCACAGATCCCAGGACCTTGCCAAACAAGGCGAGAGTGAGAGCCGGATAATTGAATAAGACAGCCATGGCCGGTCGGTATTTCGGGAGTATGTAACTGGGGACATATGTGTGTTTCGGAGGCTCTCGACAAACTTTGTGAGAGAATCGAAGTCCCAGCTAAAAACACGTCAGCCGCTGTCAGCATGATCACCGCTTACTCGCCAGCCTCTCTTGTAACCCTAACCCTGTTATAGAATTAGGCAGCTATCTTGAGCACTATCGTGGCGCACCGAAAAG
>Ga0164242_10002419_pt1 | contig 21604 bp, 19 predicted proteins | sample OricomgcompostMG_FD_108783 | JGI IMG/M metagenome (GOLD analysis project Ga0164242, IMG submission 108783) | Miracle-Growth compost microbial communities from Emeryville, California, USA - Original compost - Miracle growth compost (MG) ... | reverse complement strand
GCGTTCATATTGTTCTATCTTCAGAAACGCCTCTTGCACCAATTCATCCGCATCCGCTTCGGACACGCCATGCCGCAGCACCGCCCGTCTTGCCTTCGACAACATTTCCGACAGGCTCGGCATTGCGTGAACCGTCTCCCTCGAAACCACAGACGATCATCGCAGTAAAAACGGACACAATGGAAGATACCATTCGCGATATGCCCTGCCCCCGGCGGGCAACTTATGGCGCCTGCCAATGGGACGCCGAACGATTTGGGCTGGGCGCACTGCCACCCGACTCGCTTGCGTGTGGGTTGTCCGGCGATTTTGAGCCAGCTGCGGCCTGTCACATTTTGGATGCGATCGCGAGACAGCTGGCGTCGGCGCGCGGTTTTGGACAGGAGCCGCCGACATAGGCGACGTTCACGGGTTCCAACTCGGCCGCCGAAACCGGACGTTGGTTCACACGGCGGATTATGACGCCTCCTGGGCCGACAGCGGATTGGCGGCTTTGAGCGGCTGGTGTCTAAGAGCAGACATCTCGTTGAACCAAGCGGTTGAAGCGGAGGGAATTCCAAAAAAACACGATAGCTTCGTTGCCAAGATGTTCTATTGTCTTAGTATGGCGAAGAAGATCACTGACAATCAGCTCATCGGCGAGATGGGAGAGGCTGCGGTCCGCAAGCGTTTCCTGTCTATAGGTTTCCAATTCGACCATCGCAGTCGTCTCGAGGCAGGGATCGATGGGCTCGCGGAGGTCATGATCGACGGCGAACCAACCGCTCGCATGATCGCTGTCCAAATCAAGTCGACGCGGGCGGGCAAATACCGATCGGAGACCGAGACCAGTTTCACCTATCTGCTAGAGTTGAAGGACCTTCAGTATTGGAAGACCTCCAATCTGCCGGTCATCGTCGTTCTGTATCGTGAGAGTGACGACAGCCATTACTGGTGTCAGGTCCAGAACCACCCTGGCGCAGAACAGCGCGTACTGACCTTCGACAAAAGCCGCGACATTCTCGACCGTTCATCCCTTGATCGGCTCGCGGCGCTGACGGTGCCTGTGAACGGCTTCGGCTATTATGTTCCACCCCTCGGCGGTGGCGAGACAGCCTTGGTGAACATGTTCCCGATCACCCTGCCTCCGGAGATTTTTGTGGCAAGCACACCATTCGACAGCAAGCGAGCGATCAAAGAGCTATTCGATCAGGACGAGCCGCCGCGCTTTGACTGGGTAATCAAGGATGGCACCTTCTGGTCATTCCATGACCCGCGCAAAGCTGTGACGGCAGCGATCGTCGATATCGATCAGGTGGAAGCGATCGAAACCCCACTTATTGCCTATCATCAGGAAATGGACGAGCAGAACAACTTCTCCTTCCTGCTCCGACAAACGCTGCAGCATCAGATGCAGGACGACCTAGCGTGGGATAAGGAGAACAAGCTGTTCTACATCCGGGCGATCGAAGACAGCCAACCGAGGACCTTCCACTATCAGTCCGCCAAAGTGAAAACGAAGGCGGACGTCGTGAACGTGTCGATGAGCACGAAGATGCCCGGCAAAGTCGGCTTCGTACGCCATCACGCTTTCGTCCCTCGCTTCGAATGCATGATGGATCAATGGTTTCTGATGGTCAGCCCGACCTATCACTTCACAACCAACGGGTTTTATCGCCACCCCCATCCGGACGCACTCCTTTCAGGAAAGAAGCGGCTGGAGAACAATGCGTCGATCCGCGGCCAGGTGATTATGTGGCACCGGTTCCTCACACAGCATGAGCAACGGGGCGGTGGGCTATTCGGGAATGAGGACGCCGGTCCTGCGATGATGCTCCGTTTCCAACCTCCTCCCGAGGTGGATTTGCCGACGACAGTGCCAGACGACGTTTGGGGCCGGCCAAAGAAAGTTCAGCCGGACCAGGATGAGGGCAGCATAGCGGGATTGTTGTTCGATGAAGTTTGAGTGTCGGATATTTGACGAGCCCTTGCTCGAATTTGGCGATCAACACAGCCATTCCGATCCTCGGTTGGGCCTGACCGACGCTGGCCCTTTGCAGGCGCCGCTGGGCGACAAGATTCGCGTCGGCGTAGTCGGCGATGCCAAGACCGTGGAAGGCTCGAAGGATTTTCTGGTTGCGGCGGCATCTGGCTTCGCCTCGAAAGCCGAGAGCCATCCGAACATGAACCCGCACTTTCCTGGCCTGAACAACAACAATCCATTCCGATGTGGTTTCGAGGTCGATGACGACGCGTGCGGCACGTTGACCAAAGCCCAGATCGACAAGATCCGGAAAGAGCCCAACCACGCCAAGGCGGTCGAGATGGCGGTCGACGCGGTCATGGATATCCTCCAGACGATGGACGACAGCGGCAATCGGCCCGACGTCGCCATGATCGCGTTACCTGTCGCCCTTATCGAGCGGGTCTGGAACGCCAAGACCGATGCGCAGGGCACGACCGAGAAGGAAGACGCTGGCGGCTCCGACGCGCCGAACTTCCGAGGCCTACTCAAGGCCCGCGCCATGCCGCTGAACTTCCCGATCCAGATCATCTGGGAAGACGTGATCGACGAAAATGCCAAGATCCCGCGTAAGGTGAAACTCAGCAGCGAACGGAAGATCCAGGATCAGGCCGGTCGGACTTGGAACCTCCTGACGACACTCTACTACAAAGGCACAGGTCGCATCCCTTGGCGGCGCCTACCGAAAGAGGGCGAGTTTCGCGCCTGCTATATCGGGGTCAGCTTCTATCGCGATGTCACGGGGCAACAGCTATGGACAAGTGCGGCCCAGATGTTTGATGAGCGGGGTCGCGGGTTCATCCTGAAGGGGAAGCGGGCTCAGACCGAGACGCGCGGCCGCCATCCGTACATGACCGAAACCGACGCCTATGACCTATTGAAGGGCGCGTTGAAGGCCTACCGCGATCATCACAAGCACCCTCCCGCACGGGTGATTATTCTGAAAACCTCACGCTTTCGGGACGAGGAAGCGGATGGCATCTTACGCGCGTTGGATGAGGCCGAGACCGAGTTCCGCGACCTCGTATGGGTCCAGGAATCCTATGACGCCAAAATCCTTCGAGATGGCGACTATCCGGTCTTGCGGGGAACATTCGTCGAGCTAGACGGCAAGGGCCTGCTCTACACGAATGGTAGCATTCCATATTACGGCACCTATCCCGGTCTGTACGTGCCGCGACCGTTGCTCCTTTGCCCCCATCCGAGCAGCGACAGCACTGTCGCTCAGATCGCCGAAGAGGTATTCTCGCTGACCAAAATAAACTGGAACTCAACTCAGATGAACCAGCGCCTGCCCGTACCTATTCGGGCCGCCCGCAAGGTGGGCGAAGTACTCAAATATATGGCTGAAGGACAGGTGGTGAGCCCGGACTATCGGCGATACATCTGACAACTGTCGGATGGCCTGGCGGCTTCTTTCGGGATCATGCCCTGACTGCCATTTGGGCGCTTTGCAGTTGGTCAGCTTCCGACCCAGAATGCTTCGTTGAGGTGCCATCGCTGGATAGTCGGCTTACGCTGCTAGCTGCCATTCTGCCTAAGCGACTACCACACGCTCGTTGCGGTGGTTGTGAGCGCCAGGCTATTCTGATGTCTTTGAGTGCTGGTAGGCGCAAGGTGAGGATCTGATGACGCAGGACATTACGCCGCAAGAGGCGATCAAGCGCTTAGAGCAGCATTTTGGCGATCGCATAGGCATGCTCACCCATACGCTGACGCTGTTGTCGACGTCCGGGCAGCCAACCGACGTGACCTTCTATAGGCGAAAGCCGATCTTGGACGTGCGTGTCAGCGTGAAGCTCGGAGCGGCACGGCTCTACGGACTCGAGGACCACGTTCCTCGCGTGCTGAAGCGCATCGAGTTTTCAAATGGCATGACCGCAAACATCAGCGAAATTTGGACGATTAATCCCATGCCTGCGGAGGGCTTCACGCAGGAGGAACTCGACAGCGTCGACTTGTCTGAAGGGGAGCAGCAAGCGGGGCCGCAGGGCGAGACTATTCGCAAAATGATCCGCAGTACCTACCATTGCAAAAGCAACAAGGAGACGGACTACTATCTGCGTCGCTGGATTGCTTCTTAGCCCGAGGCGCAGCGCTACGGCTTTGCCGCGGGCCCGCTGAGCTGCGCTGGCATCTCCCGTTGCGGGGGAGGCGGGTTATCACGCAGATAGGTGATATAAGCACGCTGGTTTTGCAGCTCACGCTGCCCTTCTTCATCCAAGCCGGATTCGTAGGGAAGCAGCCGCGCCATTTCTGCGTCCGCCTCGTCGAACGCGCCGCAGTAGGCAAGCACGACGGCATATTGGCTGCGCACAGGGATGACGCGGCCAGCCAGCTTGAGCCCGACAATTGTGGGCATCAGATTAGCCTCGATGACGTTTCGAGCACCGATATAGTCGTGGTGGCCGACAAAGTCGTCGACCAGCTCCTGTCCGACACGGACGAACGAATCGAGCGAATGCGCCATCGAGTAGAATTTCATGGCGTGGATCGGCCCCAGACCAGGGTTTTTGCCCATTGCCCTGAGTGCCTTGGACTGGAGGTCTAGAGCGTCGGCGAGATGCTTCAGATCATCGGTGTGGTTCTTCCCCTCTCTGAGCAGAGGGAAGATTTTGTCGGGGTTTTTCGCCATCACATCGTTGATGGTGAGGCCGAGCACGCCGTAATATTCCGAGACCAGATCGAGGGTCGCGATGACGCACTCCTCCATCTGCCCGAGCTCGTACATCGCATGGGCGTAGTTGTACCGCGCGACGCGGAGGTGCTGGGGGGTCTTGGGCAGCACGCGCGTCAGGTCTTTCATGATCGCTTTGACCGTAGCGGCGTCCTGGGCGCGGGCTGCGAAGACCATCCGCTTCATCCCAACGGCAAGCCGTTCCTGCAGGCCGAGCTTTTGCTTGCGGATCAGCTCCTCCATGCGGTCGAGCTTGTCCTCAATGTCGGCCTCATCCCCCGCCTTGAAGTGGGCGAAGACGAGGCCGTCCAGAGCCCAGAATCGATCCTCGGCGCTGATGGCGTCGGATTGTGCGGCCGTCGCAAGGTACCCAGCGATTTCGCCCATATACCCCATCTCGTGGAACAACTCGTCCGTGGCCATTTCTACCAGCGGCTTGATATTCCCAAGGGCGACGAACATTCGAAGGAGCAGGAAAACCCGCTGACGATCATTGTCCTGTTGCAGGGTGGCGATCAGTAGGTCGCGGATTGCCTCTCGTGCCTTCTGGAGGTGCTCACCGCCGCTTTCATCGAGATAGGCGAGGCCGAGCGGACGCATAGCGTCGTGAACCTTGAAGCGATCGATGCCGAAAATCTGGATCACGCCGCTCGATCGAAGGCGCCTGAATGCCGCCGCCGCTGCGGCAGGTTCGATCGCGAAGCTCCGGTTGAGCACGCCCGCAGCCTCGGCCTGAGTCATAGGGACATCGCTGAGGCTTAATGCCGCCGTGGCGTGCCGATCAATCTCGTTGAACGTGGCGAAAACGTCGGAGAGGATCAACTCTTGGGCGGTCTCGGTGATGTGTGTGCGCTCTTCAAGCGCCGCAATGAGTTGGCTCAGGTCGCCACCATAGCTCTCGCTTGCGATCTTGAGTGCGTTTTGGACGTAGAGGGGCAATCCTCCCGTCAACCGCAGAAGGCGCTCGTAATCCTCATAACTGCCGCGACAGCCGACCGACGCACCCTCTGCTGCGGCTGTCTCGTTGGACCAACCAGCAAGGAGCTCTGCCTTGATGCCGATCGTCGCTTCTATTCGTGCGATCGACGGACCGGGCTGGGCCAACAGAACGAATCGCAGGTGCTCGGATGCGTTGACCAGCGCAACTAGATCGCCGGCCGGAACGCGATGGGCGTTGTCGAGTACAACTGTTGCGGTGAGTTTGTCCTCGGCCAGATGACGGCCGATGGCGAAGAGGATCTCGGTCCCGCTTGCACCCGGTAGCAGAATCTCGCCGAGCTTTCCCCCGCGCGATCCGTAGATGCGGGCCGCCAGTTCCCGTGACACCGCGCTCGCAATAGCCGGACCGGAAATATCCGCGACGTCGTAATAGGCCAGGCGATCGGTCGCATGCAGTGCGGTTTGTGAGACCCATGATGTCTTTCCGGCGCCCGAGAAACCCACGATAATCCGCACGCGATGCCCGTTCGTGAGGCTCGGCTCGTCGTCTTGAGGCCGGTAGCGGAGGGGCGGCGCAGGAAAGTCCTGCAGCTGAATGACAAGCTGCTCGAAAAGGGCTGGAAGATCGGCGACCACAAAAGCGTGATCCGGATTGGGCTCGGCGCCGGCGGAGGCGGCCATGATCCGGCCGGCGAGCTTCCAGACGAGTGTTTCGGGAGCGAGCACAGCGAATGGCAACGTCTCCGCTGAGCCCCGACAAGCTTCAAAGGCCTCTTCTATGCTCGCGCGAGGTTGGGGAAGGACGTCATCTTCCCGCTCCGAGCCCGGGTAGAGCACCACGACATCTGAAGGCCAGCCCTCCGCTCCCATGCGCTCGGCAAGGTTCGGACTTGGTGCGCTGTTCGTGACTATCACGAACCGGCATGTTCCCTTTCGGCGACCCTCCGAATGCTCGGCCCTGATCGCGTCGAACCGCTCAAGCGCACCTTCGATGTCGCTGTAAATCAGATTTGCCGCCCGCTTCTTGACTTGAGCGTAGATGCGCCCGCCGTCCTGGAGCAACTCTACGTCTTCATCATTTTCGACGACGACGTGGATCACGCCCGTTCGCGCGGCCTGAAACAGGCAGGCGGCAGCATACAGGTGTTGGTACAGAAAACCGCCGTGGACAGCTTCGATTCTGATGAGCTGACGAGGATCGAGGTTGAAGGCGTCCATCTGTCGATCCTATCGGCACCAGAATGCGGCGCAATAGTCAGAACCTGATCTAGCCCGCTGCTCTCGATTTTGGTGCTGGCGCGGCCGCTGACATGCCCACGAGGACATGCTTCAGTCTGATGGTGTGATTTCCATTCTGCTGAAGCGAACCCTCCACAACGGCGAGCGCTAACGCGTGTGCAGATTACTCCCCGAGGGGTGGGTTTGACCGCTTTGGGCCAGAAGCACCCTTCGTCGCCTGACACCTGAACGACGGCTTTGTCCCCAATCGTTGCCGTTCCCTAGTCGCCTGAACGAACGACCGCTTTCGGGATCGCCGTGTCGCGCCGCGAACGACAAATTATAGGGCGCGAAGCAGACGCGCCGGCTTGACACCTGGAGCGTCCGCTATCCCCATTTCCATCTCGTAAGGAGACTTACCGGATCGTCCGACAAGCTGACGCGCCGGCTCGCTCCGCGGAACATCCGTAATTCCAATCTGCGCTCCTGAAACCGGGTCGTCCAACAAGTGGGTCGTTAGGAGGCGCGTCGTCGCGCGCGATGAATGGCAGCGGGTTTCGGGCGCGCCAATCGGAGGCTGAACGATGAGTATTCGGCGCGAGCCAGTTCAGCTGCCGCTGAAATCATCCGGTTTCATTGGCGCAGGGCTACCCGGATGTCAGCGACCGATCTCATGAGGATAGAAGGGTTATCGCGGGCTGCAACGAAACCCCAGCTTTGCCAATAAGCTTCAGCCTCAGCATCGATTGCGCGCACGACGACGGCGCGGCCTCCGATGATCTCCGCGCCCGCTAGGCAGCGCCGAAAGGCATCGGCGACAAGCATCGACCCGATCCCGCGACCTTGATGGCGGCGATCGACGGCCAATTGCCCGATCAGCAGACAGGGAATCGGATCGGGCGGTCGGCCCGTGCGGATCCGGCGCGGAGCCGCGCCCGGATCGATGGCGCTTGGTGCAAGCCCATAATAGCCGACGACCTTGCCATCCTCATGAACCACCATAACGCGCGTGAAATCCTGGCGCTGGTTGGAATGCGCGAATGTTCTCAGCCATTCATCGAGCGTGGCTTTGCCGCAGTCGAAGTCCGCAAGGTCATGTAAGTCGGAAAGAGGCTCGACGGCCGAGAGAGCCACGATGCCTCAGTCCGCGGATACGCTGCGGCCGAGGCGCTCGAGCGCCTTCGCGGGCAACGGTTTCACCGGACCGTCGATGGCCGCGAGGAAATCGGCATAGGTCTCGCTCGAGACACGCACCACGGTTTCGTTGAGCATCGCAAGCTGAGCGTCGTGCAAGGCGGCGCGGCGCACGAACTCCGTGCGGGAAAGGCCGAGCAGTGCTGCGCCGCGGTCGATCACTGCCAGATCGTCGTCGCGAAAGCGCATGGAAACGGGGATTTCCTTGCGGGCCGCTTGAGTTGCCATCGTGCTATCTTCCAAATGTAACGCATCTGTATATACAGATGAATGGCTTGATCTTCAAGCGCAGCTAGGTGCTCGATCAGCCGATCGGTCCTAGATCATGAAACAGGCAGGCTTGCGCCGCGCTTCGCGTTGTCGCCCCCGCGCTGCGGATATCGAAGCAGCGCAGCCGCTCGACCAGTTGCCGCACGATCTCGCCGACTGCCGCCTCGCGGCGGCGCCGGTCGGGATCGCCGAGGCCATCGAGGATCGAAGGCGCGGCGGTGCAGAGCGCCACTTCGAGATGGAGGGACAGCGTATCGTCGTCGACTCGGGACAGGGGAAGCATCATAGCGACGATAAGGACAAAGATGGAACATCGAGTCAATCGCGCCCGATGACCCGCGCGATGTCGGCAGCGAGTGGGCGAGAGTCGGCAGCGAGGCTCTAACGCTCGAATCACAAGGGTGAGATTCTTGCGCGGTCAGGACGAATCGTCCTTCCCGGAGCAAGCGCATGACCCCGACCCGGCTGTTGATCGGCCAGATTCTCGTCGTTTTTTCCATCGTGATCGCAGGGCTATGGTTCGCGACCGAATGGGCGGCGTGGAAACTGGCATGGCAACCTGAACTGGGTCTGCCCTGGGTCTTCATCGGCCATTGGCCGGTCTATCGACCGTGGTCGATCTTCCCGTGGTGGTATCATTTCGATGCCTATGCGCCGCACGTCTTCGACCGGGCCGGCTCGATGGCGGGGGCAAGCGGGTTCGTCGGGTGCGGCGCCGCCATCGCCGGCTCGCTATGGCGGGCGCGACAGACGCGCAACGTCACGACATATGGTTCGGCGCGTTGGGCCACGTCGGGCGAGGTCGAGCAGGCCGGCCTGCATCGCGATGCCGGCGTCTTCCTCGGTCGCCTCGGGCACTATTATCTCCGCCATGACGGCCCCGAGCATGTCATGGCATTCGCGCCGACCCGCTCGGGCAAGGGCGTCGGCCTCGTCATTCCCACGCTGCTGAGCTGGACCGGCTCGGCCGTCATCCACGACATCAAGGGCGAGAACTGGCGACTCACCGCCGGCTGGCGGTCGCGGTTCAGCCATGTCCTGCTGTTCAACCCGACCGATCCGGCTTCCGCCAAATACAATCCGCTGCTGGAGGTGCGGAAGGGCGAGAACGAGGTCCGCGACGTTCAGAATATCGCCGACATATTGGTCGATCCGGAAGGGGCGCTGGAGCGCAGATCGCACTGGGAGAAAACCTCCCACTCGCTGCTGGTCGGCGCGATCCTCCATGTCCTCTATGCCGAGGAAGAAAAGACGCTCGCGCGCGTCGCGACCTTCCTATCCGATCCGCAGCGGCCGTTCACCGCCACGCTTCGGCGGATGATGACCACCAACCATCTCGGCACCAAGGAGGTGCCGATGGTCCATCCCGTTGTCGCCTCGGCCGCGCGCGAGGTGCTCAACAAGTCGGAAAACGAACGCAGCGGCGTTTTGTCCACGGCGATGAGCTTCCTCGGGCTCTATCGCGATCCGACCGTCGCGGCGGTCACGTCGCGCTGCGACTGGCGGATCGCCGATCTTGTCGAGGCGCCGCATCCGCTCTCGCTCTATCTCGTCATCCCGCCGTCCGACATCAGCCGGACGAAGCCGCTGGTGCGGCTGGTGCTCAACCAGATTGGCCGGCGACTCACCGAACGGCTGGACGGTGCTGGCACGGCCGGGCGCAAGCACCAGCTCTTGATGATGCTGGACGAGTTTCCGGCGCTGGGGCGGCTCGACTTCTTCGAGACGAGCCTTGCCTTCATGGCCGGCTATGGCGTGCGCGCCTTCCTGATCGCCCAGTCGCTCAATCAGATCGAGAAGGTGTATGGCGAGCACAACAGCATTCTCGACAACTGCCATGTCCGCGTCGCCTTCGCCACCAATGACGAACGGACGGCGCGCCGCATTTCGGACGCGCTCGGCATCGCCACCGAGCAGCGCGCGATGCGCAACTATGCCGGCCACCGGCTCGCGCCATGGCTCGCACACGTCATGGTTAGCCGACAGGAGACGGCCCGACCGCTGCTGACCACCGGCGAGGTGATGCAGCTTCCGGCCAAAGACGAGCTGGTGCTGATCTCGGGCATGGCGCCGATCCGCGCGAAGAAACTGCAATATTACAAAGACCGCAATTTCGCCGGGCGCGTGATGCCACCGCCGCAGCTTGCCGCCGGCGATTATGCCGACCGCCCACAGGGTCGCCCCGACGACTGGAGCGGCATGATCTCCGCGCCCGACACGCGGCTCGGCGACAGCGAGGACGAGGCGGCGGCCGCCCATGACGAAGGTGGCCTCCAGCAGCAGCGCCATCCGGGCCTCGAAGAGAAGCAGGCGAAGGCCGAGCCGACGAGGCAGCTTCAACTGCCCGACCTCGATCGCGACGATCCAGATGCCGCTTCCGACAAGACAATGATGGACCGGGTGCGGAGCTCGCTGGTCCGCGCCGACGGCATCAACCAGGGCCGCGACCGCGACCTGTTGCCGGGTCTCTAAGCCATGAAGGTCCGGCAGAATCTCTATATCGATCGCGAACTGAGCGACGCGCTGGAGGCGCTCGCGATCCGGCCGGGCGGCAACAAGTCGCGCGTCGTCAACGAGGCGCTCGGCTCCTGGCTGGCACGGCGCGCGACGAAAGAGGTGGACGACCTCCTCAAGGTCCGGCTCGACCGCATCTCGCGCGAGATCGCGACATGCCGCCGCGACATCGAGGTGGTGCTGGAGGCGCTGGCGCTGTTCGTGCGCTATCAGCTCACCGTCACCGCGCCGCTGCCCGAGGCGGACGCCGCCGCGCTCGCCACTGGCAACGAACGGTTTGAGCGCTTCATCACCCAGCTCGGCCGACAGATCGCGGGCGGCAAGCGCACGCTCGATGCCGCAAGCGGCGCCGAGGTGCGGCGATGAGCGAAGCACTCTCCGCTGGCCGTCGGCGCGAGATGCTGCGCACGGCGATGGGGCCGGGCATCGCCGCCGCGCTCGCGGACCCGGCGGTGATCGAGATTATGATCAATCCGGACGGCGTGCTGCGGCTCGACCGACTTGGCGAAGGCCGTGTGGATACCGGCACGCGCTACGATCCGGCGCAGGTCGAACGTATCGTCCGGCTGGTCGCGAGCCACGCGCGCACCGAGGTCCATGCCGCATCGCCGATCGTGTCGGCGGAGTTGCCGCCGCACGGCGAAGGCGCCGGCGAGCGGTTCGAAGGCGTGCTGCCGCCCGTCAGTCTCGCGCCGTGCTTCTCGATCCGCAAACCCGCCGCGAAGATATACACGCTGCTCGACTATGTGAGCGATGGGATCATGTCGGCGGACACCGCGCGCATCCTCTCGCTCGCCATCGTTGACCGCAAGAATATCCTAATCGCGGGAGGCACGTCTTCGGGCAAGACCACGCTCGCCAACGCGCTGCTGGTCGAAATGGCGCATCTCGACGAGCGCGTGATCCTGATCGAGGACACGCGCGAGCTGCAATGCGCGGCGCCGGATGTGGTGGCGCTGCGCACGCGATCCGGCAACGCGACCGGGGCCGGCAGCGTGACGATGGCCGATCTGGTGCGTTCGACGCTCCGGCTTCGGCCCGACCGCATCATCGTCGGCGAGGTGCGCGGCAAGGAAGCCCTCGACATGCTGAAAGCCTGGAACACCGGGCACTCCGGCGGCATCGCCACGGTCCACGCCAACTCGGCGGTGTCCGCGCTCTACCGGCTCGAGCAGCTCGTGCAGGAAAGTGTCGTCACCGTGCCGCGCCGGCTGATCGCCGAGGCGATCGACATGATCGTGTTCATTTCCGGTCGCGGCCTCGCGCGCCGCGTCGACACGATCGCGCGCGTCGCCGGCCTCGATCCCGACGGCGGCTACGCCGTCCTCAGCCTCAATCCTGAAAACCATCTCAAAGGAGAATGACTATGCGCGCGCGCTCTCTGAAGGTTCCTGATCGTCGCTCTGCCTTGCTTGCCGGCGCCGTGATCGGTTTCGGCATCATGCTTGCCGGCAAGGCTCAGGCCTCGGGCACCGGGATGCCGTGGGAGCAACCGCTGCAACAGGTGCTCGATTCGGTTCAAGGGCCGGTCGCCAAGATCCTCGCGGTCATCATCATTATCATGACCGGACTGACGCTGGCGTTCGGCGAGACGGCAGGCGGATTCCGTCGCCTGATCCAGATCATCTTTGGCCTGTCGATCGCGTTCGCCGCTTCGAGCTTCTTCCTGTCGTTCTTTTCGTTCGGCGGTGGGGCGCTGATCGCGTGAGCACCACCAGTCACAGCGGCCAGTACATCCAAGGCTTCGAGGTTCCCATCCACGCGAGCCTCGGAGTGCCGATCCTGCTCGGCGGCGCACCGCGCGGGTTGGCGATCGTCAACGGCACGCTCGCCGCCGCGATCGGGCTCGGTCTTCAGCAATGGATCGCCGGCATCGTCGTGTGGGCGGTCGGGCACAGCATCGCCGTGTTCGCCGCACGCCGCGATCCCGCCTTCGCGCCCGTCCTCATCCGCCACCTTCGCCAGCGGAGCTACCTGACATGCTAAGCCTGCGCGAATACCGCCACAGCAGTGATCGGCTCGCCGACCATCTCCCATGGGCGGCATTGGTCGCGGACGGCGTCGTTCTCAACAAGGACGGCAGCTTTCAGCGGACCTTCGCGTTCCGTGGCCCTGACCTCGAAAGCGCCACTGAGGCCGAATTGGTCTCCGCCTGCGCGCGCGCCAACAATGTCCTCAAACGCTTCGGCACCGGATGGGCGCTGTTCTTCGAGGCAGAACGGCGCGAGGCGATCGGCTATCCCGATAGCCGGTTTCCCGATGCGGCATCATGGCTGGTCGATCAGGAGCGGGCTGCGCGGTTCGCGGCCGAGAGCGAGCATTATGAATCGCGCTACCATCTCACACTTGCATGGCTTCCGCCCGCCGACGGCGCGGACGCGGCCGGCCGCTCGCTGGTTGATCGGCCCGAGGCCGAGCGGAGCCGTAATTGGCGCGGGGTGCTCGCCAACTTCATCGCCGAAACGACCCGCGCGCTCGACCTATTCGCCGGCTTCATGCCGGAGGTGCGGGCGCTCAATTCGGCCGAGACGCTGACTTACCTGCACGGTTGCATCTCGAACCGGCGCCATCCCGTCGCGGTGCCCGAGACGCCGATGTATCTCGACGCGCTGCTGGCCGATACGCCGCTGGTCGGCGGACTGGAGCCGATGCTGGGAAGCCGGCATCTGCGCACGCTCACCGTCACCGGCTTTCCGAACATGAGCCGGCCGGGCATCCTCGACGCGCTCAACGAAGCGGATTTTCCGTATCGCTGGACCACCCGGTTCATCGCGCTCGACAAGGCGGATGCGACGAAGCTGCTTACTAAGCTCCGGCGACAATGGTTCAACAAGCGCAAGTCGATCACCGCGATGCTGCGCGAGGTGCTCTACAACCAGCCCGCGCAACTGCTCGATACCGATGCGGACAACAAGGTCGCGGATACCGATCTCGCACTTCAGGCGCTCGGCGGCGACCATGTCGCGTTCGGCTATCTGACGACCACGATCACCATTTCCGATGACGATCGTGCTCGCGTCGAGGATAAGCTCCGGCACGTCGAGCGCGTCACCGGCGGGCTGGGGTTCACGACCATCCGTGAGGGCGTGAACGCGGTCGAAGCGTGGCTGTCGTCGCTACCGGGGCACGCCTACGCGAATGTCCGGCAGCCCATCGTTCACACGCTGAACCTGGCGCACCTGATGCCGCTATCGTCGGTATGGGCCGGACCCACGGGCAATGCCCATTTCGACGGCCCGCCGCTGCTGGTCGCGCAGACCGCCGGATCGACGCCCTTTCGGCTCAGCACGCACGTCGGTGACGTCGGTCATGAGATCATCGTCGGACCCACCGGTGCCGGCAAGTCGGTGCTGCTCGCGCTGCTCGCCTTGCAGTTCCGGCGCTACCCGGATTCACAGGTCTATATCTTTGACAAGGGTTTTTCCGCGCGCGCCGCGGTGCTGGCGATGGGCGGCGCGCATCATTCCCTCGGGCTCGGTGGTGAAGGGGAGGGCAAGGCCATCGCCTTCCAGCCGCTGCGTAATATCGATCGGGCCGACGAGCGCGCATGGGCCGCCGAATGGATCGGCGCCTTGCTCGCCCACGAGAAGGTGCTGGTGACGCCAGAGGTCAAGGAGGCCGTCTGGTCGGCGCTGACGAATCTGGCCACCACGCCGGTCGAGCAACGCACGCTCACCGGCCTGTCGCTGCTACTGCAATCGACCGCGCTGCGCTCGGCACTGTCGCCTTATACGCTGGAAGGCCCGTTCGGCCGGCTGCTCGACGGGGCCGAAGACGATCTCGCGATTGCCGACGTGCAATGCTTCGAGACCGAAGCGTTGATGGGACAGGCCGGCGTCGTCGCGCCGGTGCTGACCTACCTGTTCCACCGGCTGGAGGAGCGCTTCACCGGGCGGCCGACGCTGCTGATTCTCGACGAAGCCTGGGTGTTTCTCGACCATCCGCTGTTCGCGGCGCGCATCCGCGAATGGTTGAAAGTGCTGCGCAAGCGCAACGTGGCCGTGGTGTTCGCCACGCAATCGCTAGCCGATATTGCCGACAGCACCATCGCGCCCGCGATTATCGAAAGCTGCCCACAGCGCATCCTGCTCCCCAATGACCGGGCGATCGAACCGCAGTCCCGCGCGGCGTATGAGCGGTTCGGGCTCAACCACCGTCAGATCGAGCTGATCTCCCGCGCCACGCCGAAACGGCATTATTATCTGCAATCCGCGCGCGGCAACCGGCTGTTCGAATTGGGGCTGGGGCCGATTGGACTGGCGCTGTGCGGTGCCTCCGGTCCCGAAAGCCAGAAACGCATCGACGCCATCCTGGCCGAGCATGGCTCTGCCGACTTCGGGGCCCGCTTTCTCCAATCCGCCAGCCTCGAATGGGCGGCCGACCTGCTGGCCGATTTCCCCGGCCAATCCTCCTGATCCGCAACTTCCAGCCCACCCGGAAACCGACCATGACCAAGCCAATTCCTCTCAAGAAATATCTCATCAGTGGCGCGTTGGCGTTGTCCGCCACCGGCGCTCTCGTGATGGGCGCGATGGTGCCGAGCCAACCGGCGCGCGCGCAATGGACGGTGTTCGATCCGTCCAATTACAGCCAGAATGTCCTGACGGCCGCGCGTACGCTCCAGCAGATCAACAACCAGATCCGGATGCTGCAAAACCAGGCGCAGAGCCTGGTCAATCAGGCGAAGAACCTGACCACGGTGAGCTTTCCCGAGTTGCAGGCGCTCCACCAGACCATCCAGCAGATCGACGTCTTGATGGGGCAGGCACAGGGCATCCAGTTCCACGTCGCCAATCTCGAACAGCAATTCCGGACGCAATACCCGACCAGCTTCAACCAGGCCCTCACCAACAACCAGCATGTGATCGACGCGCGCCACCGGCTCGACACGTCGATGGCGGCCTACAAGCAGACCATGACGGTGCAGGCGCAGGTGGTCGAGAATATCGCCGCCGACCAGGGTTCGCTCAACGCTATCGTCCAGCGCAGCCAGGGCGCCGAAGGCGCGTTGCAGGCGCAACAGGCGACCAACCAGCTTCTCGCGCTCGTCGCCAAGCAGCAGTTTCAGATTCAGGCGCTGATGACGGCGCAATATCGCGCCGACGCGATCGAGCGCGCGAACCGCGTGCAGTCGCAGAGTGACGCGCAGGACGCGACGACCAAGTTCCTCGGCTCCGGCAACGCCTACACCCCTCAATAGGCGAAGCCGGAACGGACGGCGGCGGTTTGCGCCTCCCGTCGCCGTCGCCGCGGGGCTCGGCCGCCCCTTTGCTCCCCCGGACGGGCTCCGCGGCATCCTTCCGACGCTCAGGACACCAGCAACGTGAACGACCTCTCCGTCATTGATCAGTTCATGCAGGCGTTCATCCGCTACATAGACAGCGGATTCGGGCTGCTTGGCCCCGATGTCAGCTTCCTCAGCCGCACGCTGATCGCGCTCGACATCACGCTTGCCGGACTGTTCTGGGCGTTGGGCGGTGAGGATAACATCCTCGGCCGGCTGATCCGCAAGATCCTCTATGTCGGCGCCTTCGCCTTCATTCTGAACAGCTTCTCCACGCTGTCGACGATCATCTTCAATTCGTTCGCCAAGGCCGGGCTGACGGCTGGCGGCGGCACGCTGACGGCCGATGATCTCCTGAAGCCCGGCCGGCTCGCGGGCACCGGCTTTTCGGCCGCCTGGCCGCTGCTTGTTCAGGTCGAACAATATCTCGGCTTCACCACCTTTTTCGACAATTTCCTGACCATCGTCGTGCTGCTGGTGGCGTGGGTGATCGTCATCCTCGCCTTCTTCATCCTCGCCGTGCAGATGTTTGTTTGCGTAATCGAGTTCAAGCTGACCAGTTTGGCCGGCTTCGTCCTCGTGCCGTTCGCGCTGTGGAACCGCACCAGCTTTCTCGCCGAGCGTGTGCTGGGGAATGTGGTGAGTTCCGGCATCAAGGTCATGGTGCTCGCCGTCATCGTCGGCATCGGCTCGAACTATTTCCAGCCGTTCACCGCCTCTTTGCAGGGTACCGAACCCGACATCGGCCAGGCGATGAGCCTGGTGCTCGCCAGCCTCGCGCTTTTCGGGCTCGGCATCTTCGGACCCTCCATCGCGTCCGGCCTGGTTGCGGGAGCGCCGCAGCTCGGTGCGGGCGCCGCGCTCGGTTCGGTGCTCGGCGCCGGCGGCATGATGTACCTTGGCGGCGCCGGTGCGATCGGCGCCGCGCGCGGGCTTGCTGCTGCGGGTCTCGGCGCGGTCCGAGCCGGCACGGCGATGGGATCGGCCGCATCCACCGCTTATACGCTCGGGCAGGAAGGCGCAGGTTCGTCGAGCGTCGGCGCGGGATTGAGCGGTATGGCGGGCGCCGCGGGCGGTGCCGCACGATCGCGCATATCCGCGGCGTTCGGCATTGGCGAAGCCGCTGAGTCCGGAAGACAAGCCGCGTTCAATGCGCTCACCAACCGGACGGCCAACGCCGGCGTCGACGGTGCAGCCGATGCTTCCTCCATGCCGGCATGGGCGCGCGCGATGAAGGCGCAGCAATCCACCCGATACCACGGCCAGGCCGCGATGCACGCCGTCCAGCAGGGCGAGCACGGCGGCCACGGCGTCACCCCCGACATCAAGGAAAAGGACGACTGACATGCTCTTCAAGCGAGCGGTGCAGCGCTACGGGCGCACACCGGCACCCGAAACGCCCTACCAACGCGCCAGCCAGCTTTGGGACGAGCGGATTGGTTCGGCCCGCGTCCAGGCCCGCAACTGGCGGCTAATGGCGTTCGGCTGCCTCGGGCTCACCACTGCACTCTCCGGTGGGCTGTTCTGGCAATCGCTGCAAAGCCGGGTGGTGCCCTATGTCGTGGAGGTCGACCGGCTTGGCGAAGCGAAGGCGGTGGAACCGGCCGCCAGGGACTATCAGCCGACTGATCCGCAGGTCGCGTGGTTCCTGTCGCGGTTCATCAAGGATGTGCGCTCGATCTCGCTCGATCCGGTGCTGATGCGTCAGGATTGGCTGTCCGCCTACGACTTCACCACGAAGCGCGGCGCGGTGTTTCTCGGGAATTATGCCAGCGCCGCCGATCCGTTCGGACATGTCGGCGAGCGCGCCGTGTCGGTTCAGGTCACGAGCGTCATCCGGGCGTCCGACAAGTCGTTTCAGGTGAAATGGGTCGAGACCGCTTACGAGCGCGGCGCTTTGGCGGGCACATCGCATTGGACCGCGATCATCACCGTGGTCATGGCGCCGCCATCCAGCGCCGACACACTCCGCAAGAACCCGCTCGGCCTCTATGTCGACGCGATCGACTGGAGTCGCGAGCTCGAACCCGCCGCAACGAGTCCGGCAGCCCTGTCGACCGCGGCGCGATCGGCGCCTGCGAATATTCCTGCCGGATCGCCGCTCGATCCGAACTTTGCCGCCTCAACCACCGCTACGGAGATCCAGCCATGAAATCCGCCATCCTGGCGGCGACGGCCTTGACCGCCGCCGTGCCCGCGTTCGCGCAGACCGTGCCCAGCGTGCCAGCGACGACACCGAGCGCGCCCGTCATCGCGCCGGCAACCTCCGCCGCAACATCGGCCACGCCGGCCGCGCCGGCGGAGGCGCTCTCGATGCCCACTCCGCCGGCCCATCATCGCTACCGGCGGCCGTCGCCGGCCGAGCTGCGCGTTCGCGCCGCCAATCGCGCGGCGACACTCGAACCCGCGAGCGACGGTTATCTCAACGCGGTGCAGGTCTATCCCTGGAGCGACGGCACGATTTATCATGTGTTCACCGCCCCCGGCGCGGTCACCGACATCGCCTTGCAGCCGGGCGAGACCCTCGTCGCGGTCGCGGCCGGCGATACCGTGCGCTGGGTGATCGGCGACACCACCAGCGGCAGCGGCGACACCAAGCGTACACATATCCTGGCGAAGCCGTTCAGCGCCGGGCTGACCACGAACGTCGTCATCACCACCGACCGGCGCACCTACCATCTGGCGCTGACCAGCACCGACCATACTGCGATGGCGGCACTCTCATGGACCTATCCGGCCGACCAGCTCATAGCGCTGAAAGCCGCCGCCGATCAGGCACGCGCCGCGGCGCCGGTCGCATCCGGCTTGCAGGTCGATCAGCTCCACTTCGACTATGCCATCACCGGCGACCAGCCCGCGTGGCGGCCCCTCCGCGCGTTCGATGACGGGCGGCAGACGTTCATCGAGTTTCCGGCGAGCCTCGACACAGGCGAGGCGCCGCCGCTGTTCCTCGTCGACGCCAAGGGCACGGCCAGCCTGGTCAACTATCGCGTGCAGGGCCGTTATTATGTGGTCGACCGCCTGTTCGACACGGCGGAATTGCGGCTCGGGCTCAAGCATCAGGACGTGGTACGGATCAGCCGGACCGGCGAGCCGGTGAGTGGACGGAGGGGCTCGTGAGCGACGCCATCGCAGCCCAGCCCGCCAAAATCGATCCGGAGACGCTTGCGATCCGCACCCGGCCGCCTCGTGCGATCCGGTTCAAGCGCGGGGTCATCATCGCCATCGCGGCGATCGGCTCGGTGAGCCTCATCGCGGTGACATGGATGGCATTGAAGCCGCGCCTGTTCCACGGCGCGGCACCGCAGGAGGAGCTTTCGAAGCCCGATGTGCGACCAAACAGCGATGCGCTCAATAGTGCGCCTGCCACCTATCGCGATGTCCCGCGGCTCGGTCCACCACTGCCGGGGGATCTCGGCAGGCCGATCCTCGAGCACCAACAGTCGACGATGGCGGCAATCGATCCGGCGGCGCAGCAGCTTGAGCAGGCCGTGGCCGCCGAGCGCGAGCGTCAGCTTGCTGAACTGAAAGCGGCGCGCGAATCCGGCGTGCTGGTGCAAAGCCATCAGGCAAACGGCGTTGCCGATGTCGCATCCACCGTTGCGCCAGCGACGGCAGCGCCGGTGATCGACGCGCCAAAACTGGCGCTCGATGCGACCAACGATCCCAATGCGCAGGGACGCAAGGAGGCGTTCGTCTCCAATATCGATTCGCGCGGCGACGTGAATCCGCACACCCTGACGCCGTTGCCGTCGCCTTATACGCTATCGGCGGGGAGCGTGATCTCGGCCAGCCTGATCACCGGATTGCGTTCCGATCTACCGGGGCTAGTCACGGCGCAGGTCACGGAAAATATCTATGACAGCGCCACCGGCCGCCTCCTGCTGATCCCGCAGGGCGCGCGGCTGATCGGCAACTACGATTCCGTAGTCGCGTTCGGACAGAAACGCGCGCTGATCGTGTGGCAGCGGATCATCATGCCGGACGGAAGCTCGCTGCGCATCGACAACGTGCCCGCGACCGATCCGTCCGGCTATGCCGGGCTCGCCGACAAGGTGGATTTTCATACCTGGCAGCTTCTGAAAGGCGTTGCGCTATCCACCCTGCTTGGGGTCAGCTCGGAACTCGCGCTGTCCGGGCAGAGCGATCTCGTGCAGGCGATCCGCATGTCGACGCAGGATAATGTGTCGCGCGCCGGCGATCAGATCACACAACGTAATCTCGGCATCCAGCCGAGCATCACGATCCGACCCGGCGCCCCGGTCAGGTTGGTCGTTTACAAGGATTTGGTGTTCGCGCAGGCGGGGAGCCGGTGAGATGGTCGGGATCAAGCTCGGCAAACTGCCGGATCGCATGCCCGTTAAGCTGACGATCAGCCTGCGGCCTGACCTCAAGCAGGCGCTGGATGAATATGCAGCGCTCTATCGGGAAGCCTATGGCGAGATCGAGCCTATCACGGAATTGATTCCGCAAATGCTCACCATGTTTCTCGCGAGCGATAGGAATTTTCGACGCAACCGAACTCGAAATTGACCATGCTGCGCCCCGCAGTTCGCCAGCCCGACTTGTGTAGGAGTCGATTGATCACAGTCTCGGAATTCGCGCTCCTGGCGGGCCTGTCGCGTCGCCAGATCGATAGGCTGCGCAAGCGACGACCGCCTGGCTTTCCGCACGAGTACGAACTGGGGGCGGGAAGCTGCAATCCGCGCCGAAGATCACCGCGATTCAAGATGTCGGAGGTTCTCGAATGGATCGACAGCCGGTTGGCTTGGTAGACAGATGTGGTGTGCGCGTCTGCTTCATCTCTTGGGGGCCACCTGATCACGGAAGAGGGAGGTTTCGTGGCCGTCGTGCTCAATCGAGCATATAGTTGGAAGTCTGCTTCTGACAGCGGCTGCCAAGCGGTTCTTGGGCCGATAGGCGAATGTCAGATTCGGAGCCTGACCGCGAGGATAGCTGACATTTACGCGGCGTCGGCTGCCGACCAACTGACAACATTTGGCGACGCTGGCGTGACCGACACCTTTTGCCGGAACCCGCCGTCCGCCTCGCGTAATCCCACATCTAAGATCGCGTGAGGAACATACAGAGAAAGTGGAATTGAAAGGTAAAGGCCTCAACGATCATTTTGGCATTGGAAGGTCGGCACCGCGACTATCTCGCTGCTTCTCAATAGATCTCAAGCGGGAGTCCGTCGCGCAGGCGGGCGCGCTCGAAGAGCTTTGCGCACGTCTGTTTGGCGAGTTCCCGAACGCGCTCGAGTTGCTCCGCCGCATAGCGCTCCCTGAGATTCGGAACGACGTTGTCGATGCTGATATGCTCGGAGTCGTGCATTCCGAACCCGCGTTCGAGATAGACGTCAAAGCCTTGGCGGAGCGAAATCACCTGGCCCCGTTCGCCCAGCCAGGGGATGGAGGTGCCCGAGGTCGTGATCGAGACGAGCAGCTTGCCCTTCAAATGCGGTTGCCCGACGCCCTCGCGGAACTGCCGGAACGTGTAGGCGGCG
>Ga0164242_10002418_pt1 | contig 21607 bp, 19 predicted proteins | sample OricomgcompostMG_FD_108783 | JGI IMG/M metagenome (GOLD analysis project Ga0164242, IMG submission 108783) | Miracle-Growth compost microbial communities from Emeryville, California, USA - Original compost - Miracle growth compost (MG) ... | reverse complement strand
TTATTGTTTTTCTTCACGTTGGTTAGATAACTTACAAAGCCTTCCATAAAATCTTTATTGATATTGGCCAGCAATGGGGGGCGCTTATCCGTAAAATCTTTTAAGGAAGATACCATTGTGCTAATATTCTTTTTGGTGCTTTCTTGCCCTGGCTTGTTATACCTCAATAGGTAATTCTCGCAGAAAGACACAATACTTTCGTGGCTGGTAATGTGGTTTACAGTAATAAGTTTCTTTAATTCTGCAATATCCAGGGGCTGGAATTGCTCGTTTTTATTGCGGATATATTTGGAAACCTTATCAATGATCGTGGTAATGTATGCGTTAACATCATCCGCTCCCCTGTAGCCCCTTGCGGTTTGCTGCCGGGTATCCCAACAGGCATAGTTTAATACCTTCTTGTTGGCCAGCTTTTTGCCGGGAACGCGCATACCAGTATAGTGCCGTAACCTATTTCTTTTATATTTGCCATCAGTATCTCTTAAACCCCTGTTGGTAAATTCAAAAATGAGGGGAAGGCAACCCTGAACATCAGGTTTCGTGTCCAGATAAAAACGTCCGTATTTTCTTTTAACTCCCATAAAGTGCGGTGCAATGTGCGGTGCAATTTCTTTCTTTTAAGTTCATTTATGAGAAAATAGATGAAAAGATATTTTCTCATTACATTTTGATTATCAGTTGTTTATAATCAAAAACAAACATAAACATATTTTACTAAAAAGCAAAATATAGTTCTGCTCCCGCTACCGAATCGGACAAGCTTGAAAAATCAAGTTTTGTCCGATTTTTTTTTGCCCCTAACTTGCTGTTTATTAAGTAGATTAGATTGGCTGCTTCGTTAATTCGAGCGGTTCGATAAGCCTCACCATCAAAACACAATTTTTCGGGATACATCGAACCAATAATCCTTCGTTTAACGATAGCATCACCCTCATTATAAGTTGTTTGAATCCTTGAAAGGTTCGTTAAAGCCCTATCTAAGCAATCGTCTAAATCAAACGATGTTTTCCCGAAACCTGTTAGCTTCGCTTCCAGGTTAAGCAACTTGTTTTCGCATTCCGCCTTAATGGTTTTATAATCATTGCTGTCAATCGCATCATCAAGCAGGAGCCTTCTTGCCTTGGCTAAGCGATCACTTTCAGTTTGTATCTGATTTAATAATTCCTTTTTGCCATCGGCCTGTGAACCAGTCTGCTGATAAAATATATCCTTTACAACGGCTTTGTAAAGATCGGCGATACCTTTCTTCGGTGCATATTTACCCAATTCATCAACAAAACTTTCATTTGCAGCTTTGGCTTTAAATCTTATTCCGCACGCAGAAGAGCAATGATAGTAATAGTAGTAGGCGTTCCGCCCTTTAGAGGCGCTCCCGGTAAGCTGTTTCCCGCAATGTGGGCAAAGCAGGAAACCTCGTAAAGGCAGATTATCAACAGTACTCATTTTTACCAGTTGAATACGTTTCTTTCCATTAATGATATCCTGCACATTGTAATACAAGGATTCAGAGATAATAGGCTCATGCTGACCTTTAACCAATTGCAATGCTTCGTCCCGATAGGCAGGAACGACAATTTTGCCACAGTACACCGGGTTTCTAAGTAACGTATAGAAATTACTCCTGCTGCAATTCATGCCTTTGGCATTTACCTCCCGGCGTATATCATCAATGTGGAATATACCTTTCGCAACCTGCTCGAAGGCCCATTTAACAATTCCCGCTTTAGGCTCGATGGGCACAATTATTTTCTTTCCATCATCTGTCGTCTTATTAACGTACCCGAATGGCCCAGTAGTTAAATAACGTCCTTCTTTACGTGCGCGCCGCATACCGTAAAAGGTATTCAATGCTCTGCGGTCATTTTCTACTTCAGGAGCTGCCAGGTAAAAGGCAAGCATCATCTTATTTTCAGGTATGGATAGATCAAGTGGCTGTTCAACGGCCTGCGGTTCAATACCAATTTTTCGAAGGATGTTGATCATTTGGTAGGCATCTCCGGCATTGCGGCTGAACCTGTCCCATTTCACAAACAGTAGCAGATCGACAGAGCGTCCCTTTTCCTTTTTAAGCTTGGTCAGCATTTCATTCCAGGCAGGACGGTTAAATGTCTTTGCAGAATAATCCTCATAGATAACCTTTCTAACAGCTATGTTCTGAAGGTTACAATATTTACGCAATACTTCTTCCTGGCTGCGAACGGAATATCCTTTATCTGCCTGTTCATCGGTGCTCACTCGCACATAAAGATCTGCTGTCTTCATAGTTAGTATGATTTGTTTTAGATACGTCTTTAATATATTGATCTACAGTTAATTTACCTAAAAAATATAAAAAATCCAAGATAACCTCGGCCTCTTTTTCATTTACTTCATAGCCATTCTCTTTGAGAATTTCTATGGCTTGCTGAGGAGTAACATTCCTCTTTTCGGATACTCCGACCTTCATTGTTCACACTGAGAAGGTAAAATCAAACCGGGTAAGCGCTGTTTTCCTGCAACTATTTCAGGAAGACGTCCCGGCGAATAAAATGATCCGCTGAAGTTCACTGCCATTTACAGTTAATTCATCAGGAACAATTATGAACGATTCGGCCTTAATCATCACTTAAGCAACCGGAGTGCGTAGCCGGATAAAATGTCAAGGCCGGGGCTGCCAAAAAATAAACAACACGCCCCGCTTGCTATAGCCTTTACATTTTATTCCGGCGTAGCCTATCTTTGCTGCAGTGGTGAATAAGGGGTTACTATACGGCCATGCATTCTGCGCTAGTGCTCTTTTTCTTTTGCCGGTAAAGTAATGCTTTCACCACTCGTTACCGCGTGTTTGTCCTGGCTTTACGCTGGCGATGCCTGTCCCTGCCATATATTGCTTCATCGTCCACATCATCTGCTATTTGGATATTAACATCAGGATGATTATAGTGCAAATCATAAGCTGTGCCATCAGACAAAATATCAGCATTCTGATCTGCTTCCAATGATCTTTCTTCAGTTTTTCCATCTCCACTCTCATATCCTCCGTATTGGTATATATCTTTTGCAGGGTATTCAGAAACCACGTCACTTCCTGCTCCGCGTTGTCCGTTGGCGGCAACGGACCTTTCGTTTGCAGTTTGCTTTCCGTATTTTGCTGTTGTTCTACTGTTTGCTTGGCTAATTGCCTCGCCATGTCTGTTCTGCTCATAAGTTATCATCTTAGTTAATTCCGCCCATTTGTAGCGGTTTCCTAATGCTTGGCCTTTTATCTTCAGCCCATTATAGAAGTATGTAATGCCAGTAACTCGGCCAGTGGTTGCTTGGTTAAAGAGAAGATGGATGCCCGACCGCTCACTTTGTTTTATAAAGTTATCCATATCCAACCCCTTATTTCTTAATTGCCGGTTCATGAGTTCTTGCAGCAGTATCTTATCAGATGGCTTACCCGTCCTGTCGATCATTTCTATTTCGCTTTTTGTAACCGCTCTTTGTGAGGCCTTTCGACTTGGTGCAACAGGTAATAAATTATATTGAGGTTCAAGTTTCCGTAAAACATCTTCGCTTCTCTTGTAATTATTGCTATCTGAAACCACTATCCCATCAAAAGTGATTCTGTTCACCAGCAAATGAATGTGGGGATGCTCTGCATCGTAATGCCGAAAGATCATGTATTGATTGTTGGTGTAACCCAATGCTTGCAAATAGTCCTGGCCAATGGCCAATAATTTTTCATTAGTCAAAATCCCGACTTCGTCGTTGGAAAAGTTAAGGCTGGTATGATACACATAACGATTTAGTCCCGGCCTTAGCTGCCGTACCCAATCTATTTCGCACTTAATATCATTTAACTGCAACGATGAAAAGTTGGTTGCAAGAAGTTCTGCACGTTTATTCGGATTATCATCCCGAAGCTTCTTCATATTATAGTTTAAGGCTCCCATAAAGCTTTTACCGATCTTTTGACTGGCTATCATAAACTAACTTGGCAATAATGATATCTAACCTTTGTTCCAGCTTATAAAGCGTGCTAAGTAGCTCAACAGTAATTACCCCTGCATTGGCTTTACGCGTTAGTTGATTAAGGTTTATACCGATCTTTTTAAGTTCGGTATAAACGCGTAAATCTGTAAGCGCGATTTTAGGCTCGGGAAAGCGTCCCCTGAATATCTTTTCTCTTGCTAACTTTGCAGTGGGCTTGCCGCATACTTCCGCAAGCTGCGACAATTGTTGCTTTTCAGATAGTGTTAGCTGTAGGCTGAACTTAACCGAGCGTTTTTCTGCTGATGAAATCTTTGGCCTCGCCATAAATCATCTCCGGAAATAAAGTTTGAAAGTATGCCGTCAAGACTTTGACGGCTTTATTGATGCCCGATAGGACACTACGGAAACGGCTCCCGCATTTAGATTATAACGCTAAGTTAAATAAATTCACTTTTAATGCAAAGGAATTACCACAATTAATATGCTGAACAAAGTGAAGTATATTGGGTCCGGGTGTCCCGGCAAGCCGTTTTGACCCGGTCAAAACATGGCTTGCTTCTCCCTTCTTATGAATCTGAATTAATTTATATTTGCTTTAATTCATCTATAAAACTCAGAAGTAAGGAATCTAAATCTGGAAAGGCAGAATGAATTTTAAAGTGGTGATCTAACTCTTGTTCAATTCGATTAAATGTTTTAGCATCTTGTAATTTCATATCGCTTGCCCACACGCGACCAGGATGTATTGTATCCCAAGGCGATCTTTTATTTGATCGAGTTACGGCGGCATCACCGTGTTTTCCTAAGCCATATACTAGCTGCGTTTCACTGTTCCAAATGGGATGGAATAAATGAATTAAATAATCTTCAGCAGCTGTTTCCCATCCACTCTGAACAACCAATGCTCTATATTCAAAATCTTTAATTGATAACGAAGTGGTAGCTTTACTAATATTTTTAAAATGTTCGATAAGCCGACTCGATAATTTTTCACCCTGTTCTGATGGTGTCCGAGCGTTTGAAATTGATGGAGCTGCCTGACCAACATAAATTGGTGTTTCAGATTTAGAAATCGGTTGGTAAGGTGTAAAGGTTCCATTATAATATATTGCGTATACACCAGATCCATAAAATCTTGAAATGTTTGACATTGGCAGTCGAGATTGAGCTACTAATGCTAATGATACAAACCGTCCAACAATTTTAGGGTTACTTGGATCAAAAAGAGCCGTGGGTTGTCTTATAGGATCAAGATCGTTTAGAAGACTTCCTAAGTCTGCAATTACCTGTCGAATTTGGTTCTCTAAAGTTTTCCGTGCTCTTGGAGTAAGTGACTCACTTTTGGCTTCTTGTAATAACTTGTTAAGGTTTTCTTGAAGGTCAGGAATGACAGAGGCTGTTCCCGTCGGTTTTTTTATCATGCTGTTGCCTTAAGATGAATCGCGACATTTGTTCCTATTAAGTTAGCCAACCCTACGGGCACGGCATTTCCCAGTTGACGCATTGTCTCGCTCCAGGATCCGTGGAATAAATAATTATCTGGAAACGTTTGTAATCGTGCACTCTCCCGGATCGTAAAATATCTAACCCGACCGTCAGGAAGGGCAAGCATGTTTTCACCTCCTGGAACCCCGTGAACTCCCGCCTTTAATGTTTTCGCCGGCTCATCCAGCGGGCTTCCTGTATGGCCAGGGTAGGTTTTTGCGCCGGGCTGGAACCTGTGATCTGAAAAACCATTGGGCATGTCGGCGTTTACCTCTGGGTCAGGCAAACCTTTTATCGCATCCCTTATGGTAAGCCAAGGAAGCAAGTTGGGTTTTTCACCAAGTTTAACGGCCCGTTGTTTCATCCTTGCACTTGTCATGCGGGCGCCCCGCGAAACTTCATGGCGGTCCCAATATATCCCATCATTTATCTGGTCCCAAACCAGCGAATCCAAAGAATGCGTCTCCTCTGGAAAGCCCCATTCAACTCCAAGATCATCTCGGAAACCGACAAAAATTACGCGTTCGCGTTTTTGAGGCACTCCATAATTCGCGGCATTCACTACCCGGGTTACAACATTGTAGTGTAAATCGGTCCTGACACCGCTCGTATGGTGTTTTTCAAGGCGTTTTAAGTGATCGCCCCAAGTTTCGTCTTTATGACAAATCAAGTAAGGATGTTCCAGTTGCAGCTTTATATATTCAAAATAATTCCTGAAGGAAGCCCTCGTTAAACCCTTAACATTTTCAAAAATAAATGCTTTTGGCTGTGTTTCACGTACAGTCCGTATTGCCTGTGGAAACATATCCCTCGTGTCATCGTAAGCTTGGTGTTTGCCTCCCAGGGAAAATGGCTGACACGGTGGTCCACCGGAAACAAGGTCGATTTTGCCGGAGAATTTTTTGAAATCAACGGATTTGATATCGCCTTGTATTAACGGCCAGGAAGCAACGGCGGAATTTCGTTGATCTTTATTTTTCCTAATCGTATCGCAGCAATAGCTGTCCCATTCAACAACCTGTACAGGTTTGAAACCGGCTTGGTGAAGCCCGATGCCTAAGCCGCCTGCACCCGCAAATAATTCTATTGATTTCATTAATAAACTCTTTATATTAATACCTTATGACAGGACCTAACAAATCTATGAATATTTGAAATGGGTTATCGCTATGCAAGTACCATTTGCAATATATTTTGTAAGTCTGCACTATGTTTTTTGACTTCGTTTCGAACACCAAAACAAAAATCATCGGTAAATTCAAGTTCTTTGTTACCACTGCGTAGAATTTTTTTTCCGTCCTTAACATCCTCTATAACATGAGCTAACAAATCCCTGGTACGCTTTAATTCCGTATACCCAGTAGAAAAAACATCTGGTTTGTGAGGGTTGGTTAAAGCATGATCAATCGAATTGATAATAAATTGTACAGCTTTGATTTTTTCAGAGGAGTCAAACATAACGTTATCCTTGATAACTTTATTAATATTGCCATTTTTGAAACTGTGGTCATAAGACTCTTTCTTACTTGTGACTTTTTTACCTACGCTATCAAAAATTGCACTGACCACTTCCTCCGAGATACCACCTATATTTTTCTCTAAAACTGCTGCAATAATTTGATACATCGTGGCGTCAATATCGCTAGTTTCAGCCATGATCAAACCACGCATGTTATTGAGATCTTGGATTTTTTTCACCGTGGTTTTGATTACCCGCCTTACTTTGTCCTCGAAATCTTCACCTCGATCAGCGCAATAGGCTCCATCTATTTCGTACTCTTTTAATGCGTCGCGGACTGCTTTTTCTCCCTCGGAGGAATAAAAGATAACTTCGGTAAAGATATTTTCGTTATGCCTAATCTTGTCAATCAGAGCAGGTCCCTTTGTTCCAGCCAAGTTTAGGTCTACGATTAACAAGTCGTATTCGTCATAATCGATGGTTTGGATATTGTCACCGTTTATTTCTCTCCTGGGTTCCGGGAAATGAAATCCTAATTCATCTTCAATAATGCCTTTTACAAGTTCTTTTTTACCGTTGTAGGAAACGGTATCATCTTCAAACCAAAGGATACTGTACTTTAATTTCATTATTTAATTGAGATTAAGAATTCCATGCCTTTTTCAAGATTAGTATTTGTTGAAATTTGCCACTTATGTTCGTTGATTATATTCTTGATGTGATATAAACCTAACCCGGTACTGCGTGTAGTTGAATAACCTTTTTCAAAGATTTGTGCTTCATCTCGGATATCTTTGCTCAACCCTTTACCATTGTCTTGGAATAATAGGTCGACGTTTTCCCCATCTTCTACTAAGCTTATTATTAATATAGTTGCTTCCGCTTTCTTAGCGTTACTTATCATATTATCGATAATAATTGATATGTCTAATGGCCTAAAAGCTACATTAACTGGTTTCTTGATTTCGGAGTTAAACTTAACTTTTAATTTACTCGTCGAGAAATAGTTCGTAATCTTGGATACATAGTTTTCAATAAACTCAAGAATATTGTCCTCTTTAAGATCAGTAAAATTTTCAAAAATTGCCCTGGTACCAAATTTGGAAATAGATTCAATCTTATTATTTTCCAAAGAAATGATATCCACAAAATTTTTGAGCATTTCAGTAGATATTGTTTCTCCCTTATCTATTTTCCTGGAAAACAATGTTATTTGCGTTTTTATATTATCACTGATCACCCTAACTTGATGATGTAAATTAGTTACGTTGTCGAGATCTTGTGACGCGATTGAAGTTGCTATACTTAACTGTTCTTTCCTTTTTTCAAGCTCTTTAGCAACTTCTTCTTTTTCCTTTGCGTTTGTATCCCGTTGTCTTTCGGCTTCGGCTAAACGGGCAGATTCTCTAGCGGCAAATTGTACGGCTTCCTCGGCTTCCTGCTTATATTTTTCAAGCTCCTCTTTAACCGCTTTATTATCGGAAGTTGATTTTTCAAGTTGCGCTTTAAGATCTTCTATAAGTTTGAGTTGCCTCTCTGTTAATTGCTTATATACCTGTAATTCTAATATCGCCTTGGTAGTAGCCCCATCGATCGTACCATATTTTGTAAAATCGTTAATTTGCTTTTCAAGTTCCTCGTTCTCTTTTGATTTTTTTAATAAAATCTTGTTTAATGTATCCCCATCAATTTTTTTACTTTCAAAATCTGATATGAGTTGCTCAAATTCTTTCTCAGATTGTACCTTTTCCTCGTTGATCTTATCTAAGATAAGGTCCTCATTAATATAGAGCTCTATTACATTATCAGCTTTCGCTGATATGATCGAATGAATGGACAAATAAACCCTTCTTTGCTTAGTGGCTTCATCTTCCCTAAAAACCAAGTCGTCTTCTTTGGTTTCACCGGAAATAATTTTCTTCTCTATTTCCCGGTAATTATGAGTTTGGCTTTCCGGGATACTATCCCATGAAATTCCTTCGACAACGTAACGCTCAAGTCGCCTGAATGCTTTAAAAACGAGACTATCGTTGTTCTTAGAATTAGTTAATTTATTATAACTCTCATTTTTCACTATCCCTTCACGGCTGGAAATAATCTGAAAATTGTTTTTTTCATCAAGAATTTCAATACTCCCAACCAGCTCTCTTAAGCCAATAAAACGAGCCGTTCCTTGGTTTTTCCGTTGGTCAATTCCTAACCAATCGTCACCAACCTCTCCATAAGGCGGAATCCTAAAACCATTAATAAACAAAAATATCGAACCGTAATTTACTGACTGAATCCCTGTTTGCTTAGTAAAAAAAGCTTTTGAGTATGGGTTCAAATAATACAGTAAAATCTTTGCGTCATTAATTTGAGGGAAGTAGATATTCTTTTCTTTAATCCAAAAAATGATTTTTCCCTTATCTTTTAGTTCCGTATAGATAACTTTCCCTTCATCAATAATTTTACTTTCGATGACAGTTGATTTAAAATCCAGTTGGTCGAAAATCCTATTTTCAACCTTGCCTATAAACTTGTCATGATCTTCTTTTGATGAATTTTCGAAGATGCACTCTGGCACATCCATGTAAATTCCAAAATCATTGTTTTCAAATGCTTGGTTTGGATTGATTAGCTTCTCAAGATACTTTTTTAAAGAAACGAACTTATCAGTATTCCAATCAACGACCCTACCTTTTCCGTTTTTTACAGGGTAAACCCAATTGCTTCTTAACTTAATAACTTCAAGGACAACACCGTGTTCAAATGGTGGTATCTTTAATTTCTTTAGGTCTTCAGCAGTAATATCTTGCTGGTCTAAATTTATTGACTGGATTTCCTTTTTGTCATCCTCGATCTCGAATAATTTCCAATCAATTTTTAATTGAATGTATTTAGTTGAATTCTTTTTCTTGGCATAAAGGTTTAGAAATTCTCCTAACCTATCACATGAAAATCTACCGACGCCCTTAGCTCCCGCCATCATCCTTTTGTGTTGTCGATTATTCGACTTTTTTTCCGAGTATGCGATATTGAGCCATTTATTTTTAATGTCATTGATATTCATACCAAGGCCATCATCATGAATTAATATTCTTGAAGTCTTATCAGAAAATGTAGTAGTAGTTGAATCGTCGTTGTTTTTTAGGTTTACGAATTTTACGTTGACTCTTTTGGCGTCGGCATCAAAAGCATTTTTGACAAGTTCTAAAATTGCAATATTATCATCATTGATTAGGTCTTTGCCAATAATGCTTTTAAGCTGGATATTAGTCTTAAAATTTAGCTTGGCCATTATAAAAACCGTTTTAAAATAACCCCACTTTGTTCCCCGAAAAGTGGTGGAATAGCATTACCGATTTGTGTGTATCTTGGAACTTCTAAAACACGCGCTTTACCCCCCGTGGTGTATTTTCCTTGAATTTCGTAGGAGTCTGGAAAACTTTGGATTCTTGCATATTCTCTGACCGTTAAAATTCTTGGTTCGCAATAATGCACGTAATCGTCGGGTAACGTTGTTATAGTGGGAGCTTGCGACTTGGCATCCAGCGGTATCAAAGTATGCTTTTTTATTTTGTTAGCCTCTTTAAATGTTTTACTAAGGGATTTGCCTTTCGGGGCATTATTTATTATAAAATTGAATCTATTTACTATTAAGTTGGAATGATTAGCAAAGCGGTGGCTATCAGGAGATAATACGTTTTTCCCGATCCCTCGTCTTAAATAGGCTTGATAACCACTGCTTACCGGTGAGTAAATCCCGAACTTGAAATTTTTATCGCTATCTAAACGGGTAGTACCATTGTCAAAAAGTAAATCTGATATGGCTTCCTCCAAAGGTACCGATACTTCTAACCCCTTTTTTATTAAAAAAGCTTTCTTGTTAGCCTTAATCCTTTTAAAAAACATCTCAGCGGCAATTTTCTTTTCAATAGCCACGTCATTTCTAATACCAACAAGGATAAAACGACATCTCTTTTGCGGGATTCCGTATTCACTAAAATTGATAAGTTCTGCATCAATGTCATATCCTAAGTTTTTCAGTTTAGCAATGACGTAATCGGAGTACTTTTTGCCTTTAGTGCTATTCTTGTCAAACTCCAGGGTGAACCCTTTGACATTTTCAAAAAATATAATTTTCGGCTTTACCAGTTCAATGAACCTTATGTAGGAATTAATTAATTTATTCCTGTTATCCTCTTCATTTCTTTTACCTGCAGTCGAAAACCCTTGACAAGGGGGACCGCCTGTGACCATGTCGACTTTTCCCCGGAGACTAATTAAATCTTCAGAGTGCATTTTTAAAATATTATTAATGTCGTGGGCTTTTGGAAGTAGCCATGAGGGCCATGAAAAGTGATTTTTCTTTTCAATCAAGTTATGCTCCAAAGTTCTGAAGGCAAATGGACTTTTCTCTATTGCAAACAAACCTTTCCAACCAGCATTATGAAGTCCGAGAGAAAGGCCGCCGCAACCAGCAAATAAATCAATGTAATAAAGGTCTTTTTTTTTTAGCATACGGACATAGGATACCCTATTGCTAATATAATTAACATTTACAAATCAATAAAATCGTTAAATTATTGATTATCAAATATTTGATATTTATTTAATTGCAGGCGCACATAAAAAGCGCATGTTTTTATCATAAAAATCATATAAAATTGTAATGTAAACTACCTAAAATAGTTGCAGAATCCTAATTATTAAACCTCATCTCCTTAACGATTAAATAATATTGGCAAGTTGATTGAAATATACAGACATCACATTTTGGTTTACGTGATTGACAAATAATAGCGGCAAAATCCAAGATTGCCCAATTAATTTCTTTTGATTTTGAATGATTTACTATCTCGTGCGCCAATTTCTGTAAATAGGGGTCATAGCGAATGTCTTTTAGTTTTCTAGCCCCAAAGTACCGTTCTAACACTCTCGACATATTGACATCCAAAAGCGGTTTGTTTTTCTTGTGAATTAACAACTCTACTGCATTCGCGATATATTGACCCATTAAAGGCATTGCCTCCAATACCTTACGCTCGGCCGGCATGCCTTGATGATTATTTTCCATAAATAGGGCTAAGTTTTGAAGCCTTTTAGCTCTTTGCCTATATAGGCCAAGGGGGATAAGGTGCTGCTCAATATCATTTAAATTACCCGTAGCAAGGCTACTCCAATCCGGATATTGAGTAAGAAAATGATTATAGAATTTTGATACTGTGTCTGCTTTTGTTCTCTGCAATAAAACCTCTGAAATTACTATTTCATATTCCGACAAAGCTGGTAATCGCCATTGAAATTTCCTGCCATTTCTCTTAAACCAAGTTAAGATCAGGGATTGAAAAGTTCGAATTTTTTTCTTAGACGACTCCATTGTTTAGTAACAACAGTATTTTAAGATAGTTTAAACATATACTTGTTATTGAATTTGACTGGTGCTCCAAAGGGATTTCGAATCATATAATCTCACTATTCAATATATTGAACTTCACAAGAAAAAGACATGTTAACAATTCTCCTGTAGAAACTTCTTAACTTGTGCTCACTAAATAATAAAACATGGGAGAAACTTCATTAAAAGTATTATCGATTTTACCCGACCACCGTATCAAGGCAGCTAATGTCATGATAGAGGTCAACATCGGCGAGTACCTCAATATTGCGGATCATATCACAGACAATAATGATTACCAACGTAAGATCGTTATTAAGTCCAAAATAAAGGAGATTTTACGAGAGGACTTTTTACAGGGCTGTTCCATCCCGCCGATTGTGTTAGCAGTGAAAAATCAGAATGATCTCCATGATTTTAATTTTGAAAATTTTTCCGATGAAGGTTTGATTGCTAAGGCTTTCAACGGAAACGATCTACTGATAATCGACGGGCTTCAACGAACGTATGTTATGCGATCCCTTCGCGACGAATTGCAGGCAAAGAATGAAGAAGATAAACTCTTATATTTTTTAGGCCAGCGTATTCGCGCGGAAGTTTATGTTGGTCTTGAACGCTTAGGTATACTGTATCGGATGATCACTTTAAATACCGGTCAAAACACTATGTCGACTCGTCATCTAATGGAGATGTTATACTTTGACTATAAAACTACAGGTCTTGACGGCATTAATTTTGTAACTGATAAGGATGATGCTCCTGTAAGATTAAACATTAATGAGTTTAACTTCAAAGATGTGTTAGATGGTTTTAACTCCTATTTGGAAGGCAAGGAGAACATTGCAGAGAGAACAGAGATACTAGACAACATTAAAACACTCAATAATCTCGATGACCTTAATAAAGATATTGATGTATTTCAAAGCTTTATTAAGCTATTTCAAAAATTCCTGGAAAAGATTATTGAGAAGACGGACGATTGGCACTTCGATCCCGAAGATTTTAAACAGACAGAATTTAATATTAAGGCACAGCCTTTCGGTAAATCGACGTTAGAGGTTTTTAAACGCTCTCAACCATTGACTGGTTTTGGGGCTGCCCTTAAATTTTTAGAAAGTCGTAGTGTTGGCATTAAGGAGATTGAAATCATGGTTAATGAAATAAAAATAGATACTGATGATTTTCAATATGTTATGAAGAGCTTAATCAAATACCTGGACTTAATCAGGGATAAATCTAAAAAAATCGGTAACGACCAACGATATTTCTTTAGGACAATTTTTCAATCATTATTTGATAAAAACAACGATTGTTTTCTCTTATTTGATAAATCCGTGCAAAAAGCTTTTGACGAAACCCGTGATTACAAACTGTCAAACAGTAACAAATGAGTCTATTAATTCCGGTAGAAACAGGAGCAGACGAGTTCGATGATTTCGTAGTAACAGAATTTGAATTAGGTGATAATAATTATTTTATATTATCTAATAAAAGAGAACCGACTGAAAAGATACGAGTCCTCTTCCCTTTTGAATGTAAAGACATTGCGGCACCTTATACCGTTCAGACATATCTTTTTAAAAATAAACATGTTTCACAGAATGATGTCATTGAACTGAAAATATCACCGCTAGAAAAAGTGGAGATTAAAAAAGAAGAAGGGAAAAAAGATAAAGTCAAATCTTTCAGAATAGGCTATATTTTCATGCTCAATGCATTGCTGGAACCTGAAAACTCTCCTTTTAATGAGCATACTTTCTCTTTCGCCTACTACGCATTCGAAAAATTGGTAAGCGGTGAAGCAAGTTGCAAACCAAAGATTCCTCACGAAAAAAAGGATGAGTATAATTTAGCCGATTTCTACGAAACGGAACTGTCCTGTGTAGTTATTTGCGATCAGAATACGGAATCCGTGCAGGGCTTTAATTTTGAACATTATTTGTTCGATTTATTTTTGTATGGCTTTTCTTATGTTATGGATCAGAACAAGAAGATACGTATTAATAATTCGGCCTTTATTGCTGATAAATTCGAAACAATCAAGTCGACCAGTTCGGTAGATAAACAGGGTTTAAATATTACAAAGGCACCATTTACCCAAAGTGAGATTTCATACCCAATTACATTGATTAAATCGCTGATCAGTGAAGAAAGCCATTTTTTAACCCGCTTCCATACGTTGTATCAGGTGTTCGAAATGCTGATCGATGATATCTTAAAAAGCGAAATAAAGTTACAAATCTGTGCTGGGACAGAAGACCTACCAGGTCATAAGCTGAAAGAAAAAGTATCGAAACTAGCCACTGAAGGCTATCGCGTGAATCTATTGATTACTCGCTACAGCAAAACCAGCACGGAACTCACATTACCATTGACTGAAAAACTAAGAGAAGTTTTAACGCATATCAATCCTTTATATCAGGAATCAGGTGAGCAGGAGCCGCGTACTGAAGTGGATGACACTGAAAATGGAGAAGATAAGACTGAAATACAAGCGACCAAACTCGCAGGTTTGATTGTTAAACTTAGAAACGACCTTGTCCATAATTATCGCTCGCTACATAGTGATCCACTCAAAAGATCTGTAAAAGAATTATTGGTCACCGATATCGTTGATGATTTGGAACTAGTTTGCTGTGAGGTTCTTATCAGTTTTGGCCGACAAGAGCGAAGAAAAATAGTACCTCAAGAAAGGACATCTATAGCAGTTGACTAAAAGATCCCTGAGAGCATAAAACCGATGGAGCCAGATCAGGATTGAGTTTAAAATAACTAGTTCACACGGATTTCAACTTGCTGCTAACAGTTAGTTCTCGTGTCATATTTCTTTTTATCCAGATAACTGATATGATGGGCGCAATCACAATCCGCCCCCCCAACTAATGGGGTCCGGTTAGTTTGATCTACTAACTTAGAATGTAAGGAGAGCCTCAATGTAATAAAAAGATAAATTATACCGTCGAAACAGTGATTTCTTAGGGCATCATGTACTTATTATTAATCAATATAAATTCCTGATCCGATCCCGATTTAATTAAAGGTTGGTCAAAAAGTAGTCAAGTTCCTCTGCATTATAATAACATGTCCCTCCAAGTTTTCTAAAAGGAATCTGCTTTCTATTTCGAAGATTTTGGAGCGTAACTTCAGATATACCCAACAATTCCATTACCTCGTTTGTCTTCAACCACCTTTTGGATTGTTTCATTTGTATTATTTCTCTTATGTCTTTCAACAATAACTGACGGAATTTTTCCAGATCCTCTGAATTCAGTATTTCTACAATCATATTAGTTTTTTATAAAACGATGTGACACAAACCATAAATATCAGACAACTTTGACGCGTCTAAAAAATACTTGGTTACACATCCAATTTATCGAAATAGGTCTCTATTTACTCTATGCTTATTGACAATAGCTTCAAATCGTTTATAAAATGGTTCATATTTATTCCGATTGGGGCTACCCAGTAAGCAAGAAAGCCTTTCAGAGATGATCTGAGAGGCTTTTTTCGTTTGGAATGATGGTGAAACGGGCTATGTCGAGGTACACTTAAGAGTCCTCGCGGTACACTATCAAAATGATTTTAATAAACTGTATATCAAATACTTGTACTAGTTCTCTGATTTGTTTATCTATAATCAGTAAAACCAAGTGGTACACAACCTTCACATCCTGTTCTTTCTGTACAGGTCAAAAACAAATGAAAAGGGTACATCGCCAATCTTCTGCAGGCTTACACTAAACAGTAAACGTAAGCAGTTCTCAACAGGGTTCTTTCTTAAAGAACAATACTGGAATAATCAAACCCAGCGCTTTCGTGGTAATTCAATTGATGCTCAGCACATAAATGCGGGCATTGAAAGTATACGCACCAAGCTTCTTAAATCCTATGATGAGTTAGCGAAAGAGAAAACGTCCTTCATCGTAGATGATGTTTATAACCGCTTTTCAGGGAATGATAAAGAGTATAAAACGTTGTTACAAGCGTTCGGCTATCATAATCAAAAAATGAAAGAGCTTGTAGGTAAGGACTATGTAAAAGCAACCTATGATAAGTTTGTGGTAATACAAAGTCACATTGAAGACTTTATAAAGAACACATATAATGTAAGTGACTATCCTTTAATTGAAATTAAACTAAAATTCCTTCACGATCTTGATCATTATCTTAAAGTTGACAAGGGTCATAACCAAAATACCATTAACAAAGTCATTGAAAGGGTTAAGAAAGTGGTTAGAATAGCAGTTGGTAATGGATGGATCACCGCCGATCCCTTCATGCTCTATCAGAAGAAAAAGTATGTTAAAGAAGTTGTATTCCTAAGTAATCAGGAATTGAAAAAACTTGAAACACATAGATTTGCACAAGATCGTCTTGAAGCGGTTAGGGATTGTTTTATCTTTTCATGTTATACAGGCTTAGCGTACAATGAAGCTGCATTACTTGCGGTTGAGCATTTACAGTTAGACGATAACGGGATATTATGGATTGAAATGATTAGACAGAAAACCCAGCGACCGATAGCAGTGCCGGTACTTCCAAGAGCGATGAAGGTTTTGCGCAAATATGGATACCCCAAAGACGAAGGCTTACTACTTCCTGCAATCTCTAATCAAAAGATGAATTCCTATATTAAAGAAGTTGCCGAGGTTGTCGGTATTAACAAACATTTGACTCACCATATAGCGAGAAAGACATTTGCTTCTACAGTTTTGCTTAGTAATGATATACCTATTGAAATAGTGTCTTTCTTATTAGGTCATAGCAAGACGGCTACAACTGAACACCACTATGCAAAAGTGGTTAAAGGTTCTGTTTTAAAACATATAAGTAAATTAGGTAAGAAGTTAAAGTAAACGCAAATACTAAGCAGGATGGATTAACTGTCCTGCTTTTTTTAACTTAGTGACCTTTTAAAAAAAAACGATCAGAAACCTAATCATGCCATCACCGGAAACACACCAAGGTTATTATTTTATACAACTCACTTTAACAAGAGAATTCATGAAATGGATTCACACCCACCGTTTAACTGATGGCCCAGGTAAGTTGCAGGATGATATATGGGATGCCAAGCCCGACGAGCTACTATTTAGCTTTGGTGGCAAATATGGCACTCAGTTCAAAACATTAGAGGAAGTGCAATCTTTTATCTCGGCTTTTGATGATATGTTGAAAAGGAAAGGCATTGATAAAAAGCACACGCACCCATTATTGTATTTAATAATGTTTTTAGGTGAAGATGCCCAACAGCAAAGTATTGAGATCAACCGTGAGAATAATTTACATGATTATGCCCAATTCATACTTAACCTGATCGCGGATTCTTTGGCACATATTGCGGCGACGAGGAAGAACCCGGCCTATGAACAGGTTTATGATATATATACACAAGAAATATTTTTTGCAAAGAAAGAATTGGTAGCAACGATATCTTATGAAGAGTTAATAGAATACTATCCAAAAGGCAAACAGGCTGATGATGTGATTAAATACCTCAGGATAGCGATTTATGAACAAGAGTTATACATACCTGAAGACTTGGTGGTTAATATACGCAGCAACAAAGACAGGAAACTCAAATCATTCTCGGGTAAACAGGAACAAGACTTTCAATTACCAGTAAATCTGCAACGCGAAGTATTCACATACATGATAAGCAACATGCTTGATTCTCACAAAAGGTATGATACCCAGTTCTACAAACTGATGATCAGTGATAGCGTCATGAGCGATTTTAAACCAATCTTTAATAAATATAAAAAGCATACCATAAGCAATACCAAGTCATTGGCCAGGTTAGGCACCATAATAAAAGACTATCTACTGGCTCATAAGTTAATCATCACCAAGCGCGATATTGCCACATTCCTGTTCGAGTACTTTGCGCTATTTAAAGCAATCAGGCCAAAACAACAGGTCACATTCCCAACTGAGTATAATGATCTTATCCCATTTTACATCCAGAATCGTGTTAATGGTGAGACGATAAGGAACATGATGAAAGATGTTGGGGAAATTTAGTTTACAGTAAAATTCCATCTTTCATAATATTTCAAATTAATCCTCACTGATTGACAGTCACTTGCAAGCTATTTTCACATAGTCAAATATTCCTCATTGGCTGCAAATTCCCCCAATCAACCTTTGTTCTGTCGCAGCAATGGTGCTGCACAAAAAGACAAAACAATGTCATACATTAAAACAATCCAAGACAGCTTTATTGAACAATTCAATGCAGCGAAACCAGAAGGTGCCAGCAAATTAGCGCCAAGAAACGGTTACTTTTTTATCTCTGAAATCTTTTACCGTGAGGTTGGTTTAAGCGGAGAAGTTCCCTTTGCCAAGGTAAATTGGTCATCATCACTGGAAACTCCTTTTTATGAGGACGTGGTATTTGAGATAGCTTTACAGAGTTTGCACAACCATTCAGGTGAGCGACTTGCCTCAGAACATTTCGAATTGCTCAATAAGGTAATATTTATTTCTGATGTTACTGTCCGAACCGCAACAATTGATGGTAAGCCAAAACAATGCTTGTTTTGCACATATACAGTAACAAGAATCATCCCAGTATTCACTAGCGCTCAACAAGACTTCCTGCGAGTTCTTTCTACCAAGGGTAATACCTTATATGAAGCAAATAAAAAAATGGAGCAGGAGTTAGGTATTGATTTAACTGATACCATTTATAGCGAAGCGGGAAATGGTTTTGACGATTTTGGAACCGATGATACAGATTCGGAAGAAGATGCTAAATAACCGAGTATAACTTAACGAGAGGAGGGTATTACCCTTCTCTTTATTAATCAATCACTAATAGATAAAATATTTTAAGCTATGTTACCTTTTAAAAAAGCAGCCAACATTACCAATATAACATTTGATCAGGAAATATTATTTGGAACTGAAATAGAAAGCTTTATTGAAATTCCTGAGGTGACCCCAATCCCATCACACAGCATCATTTATAAAACAGTAACAGGCATCGGTGCTACACATAGCGAAATCGTTTCGGAAAGAAGCAGCATAATTGTGCTGCCCCATATATCGATCATTAAAAGCAAACACGAATATTATAAGAGGAAAGAAATAAACACCTTGGCGATTTATGGAGATGTGACCTATAAGGACGTCCTTAATCACTTATTATTAGATGAAGATCATGCTAAAGAATAGATAATGTATAGTTAGTGTTCATTAGAGAAAATCGAGGCAGTTAGCCGTAAATTATGGTTGGTACATTTTTAAGCACATTCCTATATCTATATACCCTTGTAAATAAATTTGTCCCAATAACCTGGTTGTAGTTGCTATAATAGACGATAACTATACGACAAATCTATAGTAGTTACCATTCACCTTAGAAAAACAACATTCCAAAAGGTAATTTCAGGACAATAAGTGATTGATTTTTAGTATATTTATATCATCTGTTAGCATCGTTCACATGCAAAACATCATTATACGTTGAGGGTAAGTAATGGAAGTGGATTTGTCTGCTTCCTTTACTTTTTTACAGCTATGATTTGGCAACGTCACCTTTTAAAACAGAAGTCAATTAAGTTCTTCACTTCGCAATTTAACCCAAAATAAAGTGAACTTTCCTTTGTATAAGACTCCATTTTTTCGTATCTTTATGTTAATAAATCACTGACAAACAGCCATCTATCCTTGATGAAGTGAGTTTGGTTTCAGGTGCCTGACGGCAGTATTATTACAGATAGACTCCATTTTAAGATCCACTTTAGATACACAAAGTTTAAATTTAAAAAAGTAAATGGAAATTAACACAGAAAACCAACTATTAGAAATCGCAGAATCATTAAAATTAGATATTGAGAACACGTCATCTTTACCAAATTTGAACTCGGATGCCAAAGACATGAATATTGTGGAGTATATCAAACAGCATATACAATATATACTTAAGCAATGCCGAAATAGTAAACTCACAACAAAAACGAATGCTAAAATTAAGAGACTTGATTTAAAAGGTGCACACGATATATATTACATTAAGGAAATAAACTATCTTATTAAAGAAGAATATATAGAGAAGATGTTAAAGGATATATTATATATGGAAAAACTACATTTACAACTAACCGGTCTATCGGAAATCATTAAAGAGAATATAAATAATTTGTCTTCAGAAGCTGCTTAGCGCAGCTTCTGCTGTTTATACACAATTCGCCGAACGCTTGTTTTACAAGGTCACCTTTTAAAACAATAGCCTGAAAGCGATTTCAAAACATATAAAAAATTTAAGGCTCAATAAATATCTACGCCCTCCCCATAAGACCCCGATGGGTCACTATATATAGATTGCTTTAGTACCTAGCGATTTCTCTACACAAAATTTATTCTGTGGTTTGAGGACGTTGACTGCTTTGATATAACCCTCCTCACCTGCTTTCGATCAAAGTCAAAAAGTTACGAAGGCTTGAGCCGGACTGCCTGTCTTGAAAGCACAGTTTATCATCCTATAGATGAAAACCTGTTGAGGCACTATTCATAGTACTATGAGTGCTGCCTTTTCTTTCAGACAAACAATCAGCCAAACCTTGAAACCAATCCATTCACAATTACCGCAAACAGTATGAGAGAGCTAAAACCACTATTATCAAACACCAAACGACAGCACAGAGGCACCAAACGCTGGATTCTTGCTGAAGGACGAAAAAACTCATGGAAAATGCAGTGCATGCAGAACAGCAGCGTAGAGTATAACTTTCATTGCCTGATCACAACCATCAAAACACAGTTTCTGAAGCCAGGTGAAACCTACTTTGAAAGAGATTATAAGCATGATAGAACGGAAAGCTTATATAGTATGCATGGCTTTATGTGTTCATCTGTTAAGCTGCGCCTTGATTGCCCACTTCACTATACTTATGAAGTAGATTATGCGATCTACAATTGTCCATTCGAGGCAGAACTAAGAGCCTTACTCAAAATCGGATTGTTAGGTCAACAGGCTAAAGAGATCACTTTACAACCTGATTTTCCTGCTTATTATCAGCATTACTTAAATTATCAATCGGCTGAGTTCATCCACCTTATTTAAAAGGTCCGTTACCTTATTCCTTCCCAAAACACCGCGATAGCTTGGCTTACTCAGCCAGGCTATCTGTCTTTATAGTCCATTCATTAACCTTATTAAATCAATCAATATGAAACAAACCTTACAACACCCGGAACAGTCACCTTTTAATAAAAGCGTTTGGGAAGCGTATTATCTAATTCTTAAGAAAGCTAAACAAGCACTGGCCACCATTGAACAAGAAGAACTACGTTTCTCCTTAGAGCGTGAAAGTAGG
>Ga0164242_10002417_pt1 | contig 21611 bp, 17 predicted proteins | sample OricomgcompostMG_FD_108783 | JGI IMG/M metagenome (GOLD analysis project Ga0164242, IMG submission 108783) | Miracle-Growth compost microbial communities from Emeryville, California, USA - Original compost - Miracle growth compost (MG) ... | reverse complement strand
TAGCCGCGAAGTCGCGTTGTCGCGACTTTCGCGTACAGGTTCGGGGTTCGTACGGGTTCAGGAAGCGACCCACGCCGAGTCCCGATGATCTTGGCCGAGTAGGGTCGAAGTGCCCAGTCGCCCAGAGATGTGCACGAGAGGACAGCCATGGTCACACCCGCCCAGAGCCAGGACATCACCCGGCCCGATCCGGACCTCGTCGCCGCACTGGCACGGATCGGCAGTGCGACGGCGAGCGGCGAACTCGCCAAGCTCGGGGTCCGCAGCGCCCACCTGGTCGGACCGGTCAGCCACACCCCCGGCGTCGCCACCGCGGGTCCCGCGCTGACGTTGCAGTTCGTCCCCCGGCGCGAGGATCTGCATGCCGTCGACGAATACGACAACCCGGACCGGCAGCTGCACCGCGAGGTGCTCTACCACGTGCAGCCCGGAGACTTCGTCGTCGTCGACGCCCGGGGCAGCATGACCAGCGGGGTCTTCGGGGAGATGATGTTGACCTACTTCGCCGGCCGCGGCGGCGCCGGGGTGGTGATCGACGGCTGCATCCGCGACTCCGGGCATGCCAAGCAGCTCGGGATCGGGTTGTGGCTACGGGGCGTGACGCCGAACTTCCACACCCAGACCGACGTCTTCCCGTACGCCGTCAACGTCCCGGTGGCCTGCGGCGGCACGCTGGTGATGCCCGGCGACATCATCGTCGCCGACGACGACGGTGCCGTTGTGGTGCCGATCGCGCTGGCACCGAGGCTGCTGCAGACCGCCGGCGAGCACGCCGAATGGGAGGAGTTCTCCCGGCTCCGGCTCTCCGAGGGCGGTGACCTGCGGCGTTACTATCCGCTGTCCGACGAGGCCAGACCCGAATACGAGCAATGGCGGGCAGGACAGGCGGCGGCGCAACGATGAAGATCACCGCGATCGTTCCCTGGCTGATCAGCACGCCCGCCTCGGGCTGGGGCGAATTCCTGTTCGTCGAAGTACAGACCGACACCGAGCTGACCGGCTGGGGAGAGGTGACCACGACCACCCCGATGGCCAATCGTGCCGTCGCCGGCATCCTCCGCCAGCTGAATGATCTTGTGGTGGGCGACGACCCGGCCCGGATCGAGGCGATCTGGCACAAGATCTTCCGTACCTTCACCTACACCGGCAGCAGGGGCGCGGCGCTGAATGCGGTGAGTGCGATCGACATCGCGCTCTGGGACCTGCGAGGCAAGGCGCTCGGACTGCCGATCCACGAGCTGCTCGGCGGGCGGGTCCGTGACGACATCCGGCTCTACACCCATCCCGACCAGTCCCGCTTCACCTCGCCCGAGGGCATCCAGGAGGAGATCGGCCGGATCGTCGCGTCGGGCCACGATGCCATCAAGTTCGACCCGTTCCCGCATCCCGCCGGCGTCTCCTTCGCCAACGACCACTACCTCGACGGCTTCTTGTCCCGCGACTTCGAGCGGCGGGCAGCCGAGCTGACGGGCGCGATCGCCGAGGCGGCCGGCCCCGGGGTCGAGGTGTTGATCGATGCCCACGGGCGGTTCGACGTACCGACGGCGATCCGGGCTGCCCGGGCGCTGACCGCGGTCGCGGACCTGCACTGGTTCGAGGAGCCGGTGCCGCCGGAGAGCTATCACGCGCTGGCGCAGGTGCGCGACATGCTCAGTGTTCCGATCTCGGTCGGGGAGCGGCTGCACACCCGCTGGGACTTCGTGCCGATCTTCGAACAGCGGCTTTCCGATTTCGCGATGCCGGACGTCACGTGGACCGGCGGGATCAGCGAGCTGAAGAAGATCTCGACCATGGCCGAGGCGTACAACATCCCGATGTCCCCGCACGACGCCAGCGGACCGGTCAACGTGATGGCCGGCGCGCAGGTGATGGCGACGGTGCCGAATTTCTACCGGCTCGAGACCAGCAGCTTCGACCTGAGCAAGTACGACCCGATGCTGACCGAACCGCTGGACAACAGCGACGGGACCCTCAAACTCCCGGCCGGACCGGGGCTGGGGATCGGCTTCGACCACGACTACCTGCGTGCCCACGTGGTGGACGGGTTCGGGGACTGAGCGCCCGTCGGAGCGGCCGGCCGGTGCTGGCAGGATGGGCCTGTGACCGAGGCACATCGCAATCTCCTGTCCAGCAACGCCGGCACCCCCGAGACCCGGCTGCCCGACGATCCGGCCGCTGCCGAACTCGACGCCGACGCAGGTCGGCTGGTCGAGATCGTCGGACGGCATCCGGCCTCCAGTCTCGGCTGGGCGCTGCTGGCCGAGCAGGCACTGGGCCGGGACACTCCCGAGGACACGATCAGGGCGTACGCCTTCGCCCGGACGGGCTACCACCGCGGTCTGGACGCGCTGCGCAGGTCCGGCTGGCGTGGCTCCGGCCCGGTCCCGTGGGAACACCTGCCCAACCGCGGCTTCCTGCGGGCACTCTGGGCGTTGTCGGTGGCCGCCGGACGGATCGGGGAGACCGAGGAGCAGGAGCGCTGCGCGCAGTTCCTGCGGGACTCTTCCGAGACCGCCTACGCCGAACTCGCCGGCTGACCGGGCTCAGGACCGGCCCGGCTGTCAGGAGCGTGCGGGCCGGCGGCGTACGCGTCCGGTCCGCTTCGGCTTGCCGAGGATCTGGATGTTGAGCTCCATGTGCCGGTGCATCACCTGCCGGGCGAGTTCGGCATCCGCCGACTCGATGGCTTCCAGGATCTCCCGATGGATGGCAGTCGCGGCGGCCAGGCCGTGGGGCTCCTCGTTGGTCACCCGGCGACTGGTCGCCAGCAGCCAGCGGGCGGCGTACATGATCCGGTCGAGGATCCGGTTCTGCGAAGCACGGCAGATCTCCATGTGGAAGGCGTGGTCGACCTCGAGGTAGTCCTCGGGGCTGCCTTCGAGCTCGACCATCCGGTCCACCAGTTCGTTCAGCCGGCGCAACGATGACTTGGTGATCATGGTCGCCGCGCGGGCAGCGAGCTCGGGTTCCAGCAGCAGCCGCGCCTCTTGGAACTCACGCAGCAGGTCGGTGACCTGGTCCTCGGGGAGCCACTCGAGCAGCTGCGGGCTGAGATAGTCCCACTCCTCGGCCGGCCGCAGCACCACCCGGCGTCCCTGGGCGATGTGCACGATATCCAACGACGACAGGATCTTCAGGGTCTCGCGGGCGACCACCCGGGACACGCCGAACTGCTGGGTGATCTCGAGTTCGGACGGCACGTGCTCGTCGGCCAGCTCGCCGGCGGCGATCCTGCGGACCAGATGCGATGCCACCTGCATCGGAAGCGTTCGGACCTTGACATCAGGCCGCACTTCCTGTTTGCTGACCATGTCGTCAGCTTATATGACAAGTTCCTATCAGCAGGACCGACACGAGGGATCAATGAAGATCACCAACATCACCACCGCCGTTGTCCGCTATCACGGCGAAGCAACCCTGGTCCGGATCGACACCGACGAGGGGATCTCCGGATACGGCGAGGCCAATCCCGACGCCGGCGCCGGCGGAGTCGTCGGCGTGATCAACACGGTCCGACCGATGCTGATCGGCGAGGACCCCCGCAATGTCGAGCAGTGCTGGGAGAAGCTGCGCCGCCGGGTCTTCGCCGGCGCCCAGTCAGGCGTCTTCGTGATCGCGATCAGCGGGATCGAGCTCGCACTGTGGGATCTCGCCGGCAAGGCGATGGGCCAGCCGGTCTACCGGCTGCTGGGCGGCAAGTTCCGCGACCGGATCCGGGTCTACGCCGATTGCGGCGACGGGGACGACCCGGCCGGTTCGGTCGCGGGCTGCGTCGACCGGGCCCAACGGATGGTGGCCGAGGGCTTCACCGCGATCAAGTTCGACATCGACAATCTCCGCCATCCGGCCAAGTACGACCGATACAACCACACCTTGGGTGCCCGGGAGATCCGCGACATGGTCGACCGGGTCGCCGCGGTACGCGAGGCGATCGGGACCGATGTCGACCTCGCCATCGACATGCACGCCCGCTACGACGTGCCCAGCGCCTGCCGGATCGCGGCCGAGTTGGAGCCGTACTCCTTGATGTGGCTCGAGGAACCGACGCCGCCGGAGAATCCGCAGGCCCTCGCCCGGGTCCGCGCCAGCACCAGGACCCCGATCTGTGCCGGCGAGAATCTCTATCTCCGCTGGGGATTCCGGGAGCTGCTCGACGCCGGAGCCGTCGACGTCATCGAGCCCGACATCCCCAAGTGCGGCGGACTCGCCGAGAGCAAGAAGATCGCCAATCTGGCGGAGATGTACTACGTCCCCTTCGCCCCACACCTGGTGTCGACCCCGCTCGGCACCATGGCATCGGCACACCAGTGCAGCACGGTGCCTAACTTCTACGTCCAGGAATGGCACGCGCTGGAGGAGCGCGAGGTCTGGGACAGCTACGTTGTGCCGCCCGATGGCAGCGGGTCCATCGTCAAGGACGGCTACATCACTCTTCCCGATACGCCCGGGATCGGCGTCGAGCCGGATCTCGACGCCGTACGGCGCCATGCCGTGCCCGGCTTCGGGATCTTCGAGTAGAGCCACAACCAATCAGCACCAACCATCTCAGTCCACGTTGGGACAGCGTCGTACCCAGGAGGATCGATGACGAACAAGATCACAACAGCTGCCGGCCTCTCCCGGCGGGCGGCGCTCGGGCTGGGCGGCGGTGCAGCGCTCGCCGGCCTGGTCGGCTGCGGCGGCAGCACCCCGCCGAGCAACTCCAGCAAGATCACCGTCGAGAAGTCGGTGGTCGATGCGGCCAAGCCGTTCAAGGGAACCAAGCTCGGCATCCTCGCACAAAAGCAGTACGCCCAGTCGGCCAACACCGCCTTCACCAACGCGATCGCGGCCTTCAGCAAGGCGACCGGGACGAGTGTCACCTCGAGCACCATCGAGGGCGACACCGGTGATCTGGTGGCCAAGACCGACGCGGCGATCAAGGCCGGCAACAACCGTGACATGGCCTTCGTCGACGACGGCCGCTTCCTGGCCGAGTTCCACGAGCTCGGTGACCTCGAGGACGTCACCGATGTCGTGGAGGAGCTGAAGAAGACCTGGGGTGATCCCTCCCCCGAGGCGCAGCTCAACTGTGTCTTCGACGGCAAGTGGTACGGCATCCCCTACTACTTCATCGGCCAGGGGATGTTCGCCCGCAAGGACTGGTTCGCGGACAAGGGCATCAAGACCAAGGAGTACTACTCCTACGAGGAACTGCGCGACATCTGCCTGGAGATCTCCGATCCGTCCAAGAAGCGCTACGGCTGGGGCATGACGGTCAACCGCTCCGGCGATGCCAACGGGATGATCGAAGGCGTGATCAACTGCTACGGCGGCGCGATGACCGACAACACCGGTCGCAAGGTCAAGCTCTACAGCTCCGAGACCATCGATGGCGTCAGCTTCCTGGCCGACATCTTCACCAACCCGAAGTACAAGCCGATGCTGCCGCCGGGCATCGGCAGCTGGACCGACTCCAGCAACAACGAGAACTGGCTGGCCGGCATCGTCGGCGTGATCAACAACCAGTTCAGCGTCTACGCCGATTCCAAGGCCCAGAAGAATCCGGTCTACCAGAACACCCAGGCATTCATCGGGTGCACCGGGCCGGCCACCGACAAGCCGCTGTCCGCCGGAGCCAGCGAGGCCCTGGTGGTCTTCAAGGGCGCCAAGAACGCCGGGCTGGCCAAGGTGCTCGCGCAATACCTGATGCACGGCGACGCCCTGCTGGACATCGCCAAGGACTCCACCGGCCTGGTGCTGCCCGCATGGAAGAAGGTCTGGGACTCCGATCCCTTCTACACCAAGGGCGATCCCGCGTTCACCATCATGCGGGATATGCAGGAGGCGCCACTGCCGCACAAGACGACCACCGGCTACACCTTCCCCTCGGTTCCCAGCGCCGGTCGGCAGGCGGCCAATCAGTCCTATGTGCTGACCGACATGATGCAGCGGATCCTGAAAGGGATGTCGGTCAAGCAGTCTGTGCAGCAGGCCAACGACGACCTGATCAAGATCTTCGAGCAGCAGGGCGTCAAGCAATGACCGCAGTGCACACGGCGGCCGCGCGGCCGGTCGCGGGCAAGGCGCCCCCGCAGCGCCGGCGACCGGGTGGGGAGTGGCGGCTGGCCTGGATCCTGCTCGCGCCGACCGCGCTGTTGGTCGGCGCCCTGATCCTCTTCCCGATCGTCTACTCGGTCGTATTGAGCACCACCCAGCGGCACGGCAGTTCCACCGTCTTCGTCGGGTTGGCGAATTTCGCCTCGCTGGTGCACGACGATCTCTTCCATGCAGGCGTGGTCAACTCCTTCGTCTTCACCTGCTACTCGGAGTTGTTCAAGGTCGTCGCCGGACTGGTGGCCGCACTGCTGCTGCACAACCTGCGGCGCGGTCGCGCGGTCGTGGCCGGCGTCCTGCTGCTGCCCTGGGTGGTGCCGACCACGGTCACCGCCTTCACCTGGCGGTCCCTGCTCGACCCGATCTTCGGCAGTGTCAACACCCTGCTCACCGCCTCCGGGATCGGCCCGCTGCTCGCCTCACTGCATCTGGTCTCCAGCTGGCCCGCCCAGTGGCTGTCCGATCCCACCCTGGCGATGCCGTCGGTGATCATGGTCAATGTCTGGAAAGGCATCCCGTTCTTCACCGTCAACTTCCTGGCGGGGCTGAAGGCGATCGACTCCGGTCTCTACGAGGCGGCGATGGTCGACGGGGCCTCGGCCTTCCAGCGCTTCCGGCATGTGACGTTGCCGGGGCTGCGTTACGTGATCATCGTGACGACATTGCTGTCCTCGATCTGGACCTTCAACAACTTCGACCTGGTCTGGCTGATGACCCAGGGCGGACCGGGCAACGCCACCGCCCCGTACGTCCTGGTGGCCTACATCAAGGCGATCCAGCAGCTGCAGTTCGGCCCCGGTGCCGCCTCGACGCTGGTGCTGTTGCCGGTCGTCGGAGTGCTGGTGGTCCTGCTGGTCAGGATGATGCGGTCCGGTGATCGGGAGAATGCCGAGAAAAGGCAGCGCCTGACAGCGACCCAGCGCCGGACGTTGGTGATCATCGCCTTCATCGCCGTCGCGGTGCTGCTGCTGATCGCCAGTGTCAGCTTCTTCTGGCGGGCGGCCGTGCTGATCGCCGTTCCGGCGCTGATCGTGCTCGGCGTCGGCGCGCTGGCGTCCTGGCTGGCATCGCGCGGCCGGATCGGTCCGTCGAAGCTGGTTTCCGGGGCGGGCACCGGCGTGGTCCTCGCCGTCCTGCTGGGCTTCGTACTCCTTCCGCTCTACTGGATCGTGGTCACGGCATTCAAGTCCGACATCCAGATCACCACCCGGCTGCACGACCTGTGGCCCACGCCCTGGAGCACCCAGCAGTTCACCGAGCTGTTCAGCGCCCAGCCGTTCGCTACCTGGTACCGCAACACCCTGATCGTGTCGTTCTCCTCGACCGCGCTGACGCTGGTCTGCGGCTCACTGGCGGGCTATGCACTGGCCCGGCTCCGGTTCCGCGGCGCGCAGAGCTTCACCTCGACGATCCTGCTGACCTATGTGATGCCCGGTGCGTTGCTGTTCATCCCGCTCTACCGGTTGCTCAGCGGCATCCATCTCACCGACTCCCTGTGGTCGTTGTTCCTGACCTATCCGACCTTCGGGTTGCCGTTCGCGACCTGGCTGCTGATGGGCTACTTCCGGTCCATCCCGGTCGATCTCGAGGAGGCGGCGCTGACCGACGGCTGTTCGCGGATGCAGGCGTTCGTACGGATCGTGCTGCCGCTGGCCAAGCCCGGGCTGCTCGCCGTCGGTCTGTTCACCCTGACCAACGCCTGGAACGAATTCCTCTTCGCCTTCGTGTTGATCACCAAGGACGAGCTCAAGACGCTGCCGGTCGGCATGCAGTCGATGATCTTCGGCGACGTCGTTCCCCAGGGCCAGCTGGCCGCAGCCTCGCTGTTGATCAGCATCCCGGTCGTGCTGATGTACGCCTTCGGCCAGCGGTTCCTCACCGAGGGACTCACTGCCGGCGCCGTCAAGGGCTGACACTTCACCGGCCGGATCCCTGGTCCGGTTGACCTACCGGAAGCTGTGACGGGCCTGAGAGATCACCGGCCGGTGCTGAGTCGGGCCGCGGGCGACACACCTTCGACACGGCACCGCCGATCGCGGAGTTCGGATCGGTTCGGTCCTAGAGTCCGGACCGGAAACGAGCCTTGTGAGGAGTGGCACTGTGGAGGCAACGCTGCCCGAGTCCGGCGCCGTGAGCGGCGCACCGCCGAGGACCCGGGTTGCACGTCGGACCAGGTCACGCTCGGCCCGCGACGCCTGGGTGTTCGTGGCCTGCGTGGCGCCGAACGTCGCGCTGATCATCGCCTTCATCTACCGCCCGCTGATCTCCAACATCTACTACTCGACATTGGACTGGTCGCTCGGGGACCGGTACGCGACGCGGGTCGGTTTCGGCAACTACGTGCAGTTCTTCACCGGTTCCGACGCCGGGACGATCCTGGGCACGACGGCGATCTTCACCATCGCAACGGTCGGCGGGTCGATGATCATCGGGCTGGCGCTGAGCCTGGTGCTGAATCAGCGGCTGATCGGCCGGGGATTCGCCCGGGCGACCGTGTTCGCCCCATACGTCCTCTCCGGAGTCGGCATCGGCCTGGTCTGGACCTTCATCTTCGATCCCACCACCGGTGCGCTCAGCGACATCCTGCGCGGCCTCGGTCTTTCCGCGCCGAACTGGTTCGGCAATCCGCATCTCACCCTGCTGATGGTGATCATCGTCTATGTCTGGAAGAACCTCGGCTACTGCGCGGTGATCTATCTGGCGGCGCTCCAGGCGGTGCCGGGCGACGTCCTGGAGGCCGCCTCGATCGACGGTGCCGGAGCCTGGAACCGGTTCTGGCGGGTGACGCTGCCGCTGATCTCGCCGACGACGTTCTTCTTGTTGCTGACAACGATTCTCAGCTCACTCCAGGCCTTCGACCTTCTCTACATCATCTCGCCCCAGGGCTACGGCACGAACACCCTGATGTTCGCGACCTACTACCAGGCGTTCCAAGCCTCGCAGGCCGGCTACTCGGCTGCGATCTCCACCATCCTGTTCGCCATCTTGCTGATCATGACAGTGATCCAGATGGTGCTGATCGAACGGCGGGTGCATTACCGGTGACCGCGTCCATCCTGCAGAGCCCCGTCCGGCCGGCGAGCCGGCGGCGACGGGTGAACCGGTCGTCGCCGGCGGGCTATGTGCCGCTCATCCTGAGCGCGGCGGTGATCGTGATCCCGTTGCTGTGGATGGCGATCGGCTCGTTCAAGACCTCCGACGAAGTGGTCACCCAGCGGCTGGTCCTCGTTCCCTCACACCCGAGCTTCGCGGCGTACCAGACGGCATCGGAGCTGGTGGACTTTCCCCGGCTCTTCCTGAACAGCTTCATCGTGACCTTCGTCGGCTCGCTGGTGAAGATCGTGCTCGCGATCACCAGCGCGTACGGGCTGGTGTTCGTCCGCTTCCCCTTCAAGCGGATCATCTTCCTCGGCATCCTCGTCGCACTGATGGTGCCGTCCCAGGCCGCGCTGCTGCCCAACTACACCTTCATCGCCAGCCTCGGCGGGGTCAACACCTACTGGGGCATCATCCTGCCGGGCCTCGGAACGGCCTTCGGCACTTTCCTGCTCCGGCAGCATTTCCTCACCCTGCCGCCCGAACTGCTGGAGGCCGCGGAGGTCGACGGAGCGGGACACTTCACCCGGTTGACGAGAATCGTCGTGCCGGTGTCGCGGCCGACCATCGCGACCGTCGCCCTGGTCACGATCGTGACGGAGTGGAACGACTACATCTGGCCGCTGGTGATCACCAACTCCCAGCAGATGATGACGCTGCCGGTCGGTCTGACGCTGTTGCACAACACCGAGAGCGACCCGAGCCTGTATCCGGTGATGATGGCCGGAGCGGTCCTCGTGGTCCTCCCGGTCCTGATCGTCTTCGCGGTGCTGCAGCGCCAGATCGTCGCCGGCCTGACCCAAGGGGCGGTGAAATGACCTCCCGGCCCGGTGTACGCGGTCTTGATCGCCGAGCCTTCCTGGGGCTGGGCGGTGCCGTCGGTGCGGCGGCGGCCGTCACCGCCTGTGGCGGGCCCATCGTGACCAAGAACGGCAGCGGCACCTCCTCCACGATCAAGCCGCCGGACTTCTCCGGAGTCAAGCCGGCGAGCAAGATCACCTTCTGGACCGACAACCCGGGCAGCTCGCAGCAGGTGACCCAGCAGATCATCGACAAGTTCACGGCCCGGACCAAGATCCAGGTCGAGCTGGTCACAGCCGGGTCCAACTACGACCAGATCGCCCAGAAGTTCCAGACGGCGCGGGTCGGCGGAGGAGTGCCGGACCTGATCGTGCTCTCCGACGTCTGGTGGTTCCGCTACTACCTGCAGGGCTCGATCATCCCGCTGGACACCGCACTCGCCGCGGCCGAGATCGATCCGGACGACTACGTCCCGACCTTCTTCAACGACTACCGCTACGACGGCCACCAGTGGGCCGTGCCGTGGGCGCGCTCGACGCCGCTCTTCTACTACAACAAGAATCACTGGCGGATCGCCGGGCTGCCCGACCGTGCCCCGACGACCTGGGAGGAGTTCTCCGAGTGGGCGCCCCGGCTGCAGTCGGTGACCGGCAGGACCGGTGCCCAGCATGCCTTCGAGTACACCAGCTCGGTGAACACCCCGGCCTGGGTCGACCAGTCGATGCTCTGGGGTGAAGGTGCCGCACTCTCGGCGAAGGACAGTTTCACCCTGACGATCGACGCGCCGGAGGTGGTGTCGGTCTTCCAGCGGATCCAGGACAACATCAGGGTCAACAAGTGGGCGATCATGGCCGGAAGCAACGAGGCCAACGATTTCTCTGCCGGCGCGGCCAGCGCGACCTGGGGCTCCACCGGAAGCTCGGTCGGCATCCAGAAGACCGCCACCTTCGAGATCGGCGTCGGCTTCCTGCCGGGCGGTTCGAAGGTCCGGCAGCCGGTCTGCCCGACCGGTGGCGCAGGCCTGGGGATCGCGGCGCAGTCGTCGCCGGCCAAGCAGTTGGCCGCCGCCAGATTCATCGCCTTTCTCACCAACGCCGAGAACACGGTGACCTTCGGCGAGGCGACCGGCTATCTCCCGGTCCGTACGAAGGTCGACACCGCGGCCCTGCGGAAGGCGAACCCGCTGGTCGGCACGCCGCTGGAACAGCTGGCGCGGACCCGTTCGCAGGACTGGGCGCGGGTCTTCATCCCCGGAGCGGACACCGCGATGACGCAATCGATCACGCAGATCTGCAATTCCGGCGCCGATGTCCACAAGACGCTGAGCCAGTTGCAGGAGAAGGTCCAGGGCCTCTACACCCGGCAGGTCGAGCCGAAGATCAGCTAGCCACCGGCTGGGTGGACCGGTTGCTGAGGACGGTCCGATAGACTCTGGCCGCAAGAGTCCCGCAGCCTTGTGGTGTGCGGGACTTAACAATTGACGGGTAAGGACGGCGATCACATGCCGGGAATCGTTGTGGTGGGCTCGCAATGGGGCGACGAGGGCAAGGGCAAGGCGACCGATCAGATCGGTGACCGGATCGACTACTGCGTGCGCTACTCCGGTGGCAACAATGCCGGGCACACGATCGTCGTCAACGGGGAGAAATTCGCGCTGCACCTGTTGCCGTCCGGCCTGCTCAATCCCGGCGTACGGCCGGTGATCGGCAATGGCGTCGTCGTCGACCTCGACGTGCTCTTCGCCGAGATCGACGCCCTCGAGGCGCGTGGGGTCGACTGCTCGGGTCTGGTCGTCTCGGCCAATGCGCACGTGATCACCAGCTACCACCAGACCATCGACAAGGTCACCGAACGGTTCCTGGGCAAAGCCCGGATCGGCACCACCGGGCGTGGCATCGGACCGGCGTACGGCGACAAGATCAACCGGCTCGGGATCCGGATCCAGGACCTGTTCGACGAGTCGATCCTGGCCAAGAAGGTCGAGGCCGCGCTCGAGCAGAAGAACCATCTGCTGGTCAAGGTCTACAACCGGCGCGCGGTCGACCCCGCTGAGGTCACCGAGCATCTGCTCGGCCACGCCGAGCGGATCAAGCCGCATGTCGTGGACACCGCGCGGATGCTCAACGACGAGCTCGACGCGGGCAAGGTGGTGCTCTTCGAGGGCGCGCAGGCCCATCATCTCGACGTCGACCACGGCACCTATCCGTACGTGACCAGCTCCAACCCGGTCGCTGCCGGCGCCTGTGTCGGAGCAGGGGTCGGCCCGACCCGGATCGACCGGGTGATCGGCATCGCCAAGGCCTACACCACCCGGGTCGGGGAGGGGCCGATGCCGACCGAGCTGCTGGACGCCGACGGCGACCGGCTCCGGGAGGCCGGTGCAGAATTCGGCACCACGACCGGGCGAAAGCGGCGCTGCGGATGGTTCGACGCGCTGGTGGTCGAGCATGCGCACAAGATCAACTCGTTCACCGACATCTTCCTGACCAAGCTGGACATCCTGACCGGCTGGGAGAAGATCCCGGTCTGCGTCGCCTACGACGTGGACGGGGTCCGGCACGACACGATGCCGATGACGCAGACCGAATTCCACCACGCGAAGCCGATCTACGAATTCCTGGACGGCTGGCAGGAGGACATCTCCGGCTGCCGCAAGTTCGGCGATCTCCCGGCCAACACCCAGGCCTACGTCAAGCGCCTCGAGGAGCTCGTCGGCTGCCGGATCTCCGGGATCGGTGTCGGACCCGGACGCGGCGAAGTCGTGATGATCAACGACCTGCTGGCGTGACGCTCAGCTGCTGATCGCTGCTTTCTGCCGCCGGCCTGCCAAGGTCCGGCTGCCGATTGCGACCCCTTCGGCGACCGCCGATCCCAGCAGCTCGGGAAAGCGGCTCGGCATGATCCGCAGCGGCTGGCCGCCCGCGATCTGCAGCGTCGTCGCGATCAGCGCGTTGCGACCCGCAGGAGTACCAAAGATGCGGACAGGTTCGCGCTGTTCGTACGGCCGGCTCGAGATCGCCTTCAGCCGATCGGTGACATAGGAGATGTCCTGCGGCTGGAACTGGCCGATCAGATTGCCGGACCAGGCCATCATGGTCGTGCCCGAGTGCGTCGCGCCGCCGCCGAACTGGTCTGCGGCATGGTGGATCAGCGCGCTGATCCAACTGGCGACACCGGGCTGCGACATGCTGATCACCCGGTAGGTGTCCCGCTCGCCGGCCTGCCCCGGTGCTTCGAAGACGGCGAACAGTGCGTCTCCCATCAGGTTGGAGCGGGTGGTCGAATTCAGCCCGAGATCGACCTGGCTGAGGCCGTTGATCGATCCGTTGAAGGATCCCAGGGAGCCGCTGACCATGGTGCCGCCGCGGCTCATGTGGCCGAGCCCGGAGCTGAAGGCCGTCCCGAACATCCGCAGTTGATGGGACATGGATCCGGTGATCGCACCCTCCGTCTGCTGATCGAAGTGCCTCTCGATCTCGACCAACCGGCCTTGATCAATGATCTGCGCGCCGTTCTGATGGTCGTAGGCGGATCCGTGGGGCGCGTTGACCAGTCGCTGCAGTGCACCGGCGAGTCCGTCGGCGATGGCCCAATCCGTCCGGTTGAAGCGGGCGGCCGCCCGTTCGCCGCGAATCCCCGGGATGAGCAGCAGGCCGCCGATCAGCACGCAGATACCGCAGCAGACCAGGAAGATGATCAGCAACACATTGGTCCCGACCCTCGACCCGGTGATCGATGCGATCTGCGAACTGATGTAGGAGCCGACCGGCGCCGCCAGCACCACAAGGGCGATACCCCAGCCCAGTGCCTTGCGGCGCAACAGACCGCGGGCCCGAGGAGACAGCGGTCGCTTGGTTGACATGTTCCGAGACGTTACTGAAGCTGCGGTCCATCTGCGGGGCGTTGTCCACAGGCTCGGCGGCAGTCGCGGAATCGCTGTCATCCGGATCCGCTCGGTAGGCTAGGTGGACGTGGCAGAGCTTGGAGCTGAGATGTCCGTGCTGGTGGTCGGCAACGGTGCCCGTGAGCACGCCATCGCTCTGGCGCTGAGCCGCGATCCCGAGGTCGCTGACCTCTATGTCGCACCCGGCAATCCCGGCACGGCCGCCATTGCCGAGAACCGCGCGGTCGACGCCCTCGATCCCGCCGCGGTCGCCGCACTGGCGACCGAGCTCGCCGTCGACCTGGTGGTCGTCGGACCCGAGGCTCCCTTGGTCGCCGGGGTTGCCGATGCAGTCCGGGCAGCCGGGATCCCGGTCTTCGGCCCGGACGCTGCCGCGGCCCGGATCGAGGGCAGCAAGGCCTTCGCCAAGGAGATCATGACCGCCGCCGGCGTACCGACGGCAGCCGCCGTGGTGTGTACCGATGCCGGACAGGTGCGGCAGGCGCTGGAGAGATTCGGCGCGCCGTACGTGGTCAAGGACGATGGACTGGCCGCAGGCAAGGGCGTCATCGTCACCGACGATCTGCAAGCCGCCGTCGAGCACGCCGCGCAGTGCGGCCGGGTGGTGGTCGAGGAATACCTCGACGGGCCCGAGGTCAGCCTGTTCGCGTTCGTCGACGGCCACACGGTCGTCCCGCTGCAACCGGCCCAGGACTTCAAGCGGGCCCACGATGATGATCAAGGTCCCAACACCGGCGGGATGGGGGCGTACACGCCGTTGCCGTGGGCTCCGGATGATCTCGTCCAGCAGGTGGTCGACACGGTGATCCAGCCGACGGTCGACGAGCTGGCCCGCCGCGGTGCGCCGTTCGTCGGGCTGCTCTACACCGGGCTCGCGCTGACCAGCCGTGGTATCCGGGTGGTGGAGTTCAACGCCCGTTTCGGCGACCCGGAGACCCAGCCGCTGTTGATCAAGCTCGACACCCCGCTCGCGGGTGTCTTCTACGCCGCAGCCACCGGCAAGCTCGCCGATCTCGCTCCGCTGCGATGGAAGCCAGGCGCGGCAGTCGGCGTGGTGCTTGCTTCGGAGGGCTATCCGGAGCAGCCGATCACCGGCCGGGTGATCACCGGGCTCGACGACGTCCCGGTTCCGGTGCTGCAGGCCGGCACCAGCACCGACGAGCGTGGCCAACTGGTCAGCTCGGGTGGCAGGGTGTTGACAGTCGTAGGCCTCGGCGAGGATCTGCACGCGGCCCGCGACCAGGCGTACGCCGAGATCGCCAAGATCAAGCTCGAGGGTGCCTTCTACCGTACGGACATCGCACTCGCCGCAGCCGAAGGCAAGGTGGAGATTCGATCATGAGCATTCCCAATGTGCTGGCCAACCGGTATGCGTCCAATGCGATGCAACAGCTGTGGTCGCCGGAGAACAAGATCATTCTGGAGCGGCGGCTGTGGATCGCCGTACTGACCGCACAACGTGATCTTGGTGTCGACTTCGGTGGCGACGACCCCGACGTGGTGATCGCGGCGTACGAGAAGGTCGTCGACCAGGTCGACCTGGCCAGCATCGCCGCCCGGGAGCGGATCACCCGCCATGACGTCAAGGCGCGGATCGAGGAATTCAACGCCCTGGCGGGTTTCGAGCACATCCACAAGGGGATGACGAGCCGGGACCTGACCGAGAATGTCGAGCAGCTGCAGATCGTCTCGGCGCTCAAGATCATTCGCGACCGGGTCGTCGCCTCGTTGGTCACCCTGACCAGGCTGGCCGCCGAGTATGCCGAGCTGCCGATGGCCGGCCGCTCGCACAATGTCGCAGCCCAGGTGACCACGCTCGGGAAGCGATTCGCCACCGCGGCCGACGAGGCGCTGGTCGGCTATGCCCGGATCACCGATCTGATCAACCGCTATCCGCTGCGCGGCATCAAGGGCCCGGTCGGCACCAGCCAGGACATGCTGGACCTGCTGAACGGCGATGAGTCGAAGGTCGCCGAGTTGGAACGGCGGATCACCGAGCATCTCGGCATCCCGGAGGTGTTCACCTCCACCGGGCAGGTGTATCCGCGGTCGCTGGACTACGACGTGGTCTCGGCGCTCGCGCAGATCGCCGCCCCGCCGTCGAATGTCGCGACCAGTATCCGGCTGATGGCCGGCAACGAGTTGGTGACCGAGGGCTTCCGTCCCGGCCAGGTCGGGTCGTCGGCGATGCCGCACAAGATGAACACCCGGTCCTGCGAGCGGGTCAACGGCCTGTCCGTGATCATCCGCGGTCACGTCTCCATGATCGGCGAGTTGGCCGGTGATCAGTGGAACGAGGGCGACGTCTCCGATTCGGTCGTCCGCCGGGTCGCCCTGCCGGACAGCTTCTTCGCGCTGGACGGTCTGTTCGAGACCTTCCTCTCGGTGCTCGCCGACTTCGGCCCGTTCCCGGCGGTGATCGAGGCCGAGCTGGAACGCTACCTGCCGTTCCTCACCACCACGAAGGTGCTGATGGCAGCGGTCCGCAACGGCGTCGGCCGGGAGACCGCCCACGAGGCGATCAAGGAACACGCGGTCGCCGTCGCATTGGAGATGCGGGAGACGGGCCGACGGGACAACGACCTGCTGGACCGCTTCGCCGCCGATCCGCGGTTGGGGCTCGATCGGCACGCTCTCGACCAGGTCCTCGCCCATCCGCTGGAGCTTGCCGGTACGGCGGTCAGCCAGGTCGCCGCGCTGGCGGCCGAGGTCGAGAAGATCGCCCAGGAGCATCCCGAGGCGGCGGCGTACCGGCCCGGCGACATCCTCTGATCCAGGGTCCCTGAGCTTGTCGAAGGGCCCTGGGCTTGTCGAAGGGTCAGCGATAGCCGCGGGCCCGCAGGTCGTACAACTCGGCGTAGTGGCTGCCCGCCGCGTACAACTCGGCATGGGTGCCGACCTCGGCGACCCGGCCCTCCCGGAGGACGACCACCAGGTCGGCCGATGCCACGGTCGAGAACCGATGGGTGACCAGCAGGGTGACGCCGCCGCGGCCGCCGGCCCGCCGGGCGGCATCGGCATACCGCTCGAAGAGAGCGTGTTCGGTGCCGGCGTCCAGGGCGGCGGTCGGCTCGTCCAGGACCAGCAGCAGGGGACTTTCGCGCATCATCCCGCGCGCGATCGCCAGCCGCTGCCACTGACCGCCGGAGAGCTCCACACCGCCCGGCCAGGTGGTGCCGAGCTGGGTCTGCAGACCGGTCGGCAGCGCGGTCAGGACGTCGGTCGCCGACGCCCGGTCCAGCGCCGCGTGCACGGCAGGTTCACTCTCCAGAGCGTCAAGATCACCGACGCCGATCGACTCCTGGGCGAGCAGCTCCAGCCGCGCATAGTCCTGGAAGGCTCCTGACATCCGCGCCCGCCACTGCTGATGATCAAGATCATTCAGGTCGACACCGTCGACGAGCACCTGACCCTCGGTCGGAGTGAGCATGCCGGTCAGCAGGCCGATCAGGGTGGACTTGCCGGCCCCGTTCTCACCGACCACGGCAACGACCGCCCCGGCCGGCAGATCGAGATTCACATCGCTCAGCGTCGGCTTCTCGGCGCCGGGATAGCTGTAGCCCAGTCCCACCGTGCTGATCCCGGCCCGGAGCCGTCGGGGTGGCGTCGCCGTGCCGGTGTGCTTGGCCTGCTGCTCGGCGGCATAGTCCCGCAGCCACAGGAATCTTCCGCCGTCGTTGCCGACCCGGATCAGCACTCGCATCGACCACTGCAGGACATCGCTGGTCATCTGCAGCCGGGTGACCAGACTGGCGGCCAGGACGAAGGCGGCCACCGGGACCGCACCGGCGATGGTGTCCCGCAGGATCCACGCCAAGACGATGCCGGCGACGGCGAAGAAGAACACCGAGGTCGAGGTCTGGACGATGGACTGCCGGCGGGCCAGTGCCACCCGAAGGTCCAGCCACCGGCGGGTTGCGGCCGCGGTGGCGTCGCGGAGCCAGGACTGCAGCCCGAAGACCCGGATCTCAGCACCCGGGCCGGGCCGGACGGCCAGATCGAGCAGATGCTTGACCTGCCGGCTGCGTTGGGCGGAGGCGTCGTCGGTCTCGGTCTGCCAGCGGCTGGTCCAGCGTGCCGTGATCACCGCCGGCACGCCGGCGATCACCACCAACAGCATCCTCGGGTCCGCCGTCAGTGCCAGCGCCAGGGTTCCGACACCGAGGACCGCCATCCGCAGCGCATTCAGCACCATGTTGAACGCGAACCCCAGAAGTCCTTGATGATCACGCAGGGTTTGGGCCTTGTCCTGGTAGTCAGGGCTCTGCAGATGATCAAGGGTGCTGATCGAGGAGGTGAGCCGGGAGACCTCGGTGTCGAACCAGAATCCCACCCGCTCGTACTGGGAGATCCGGGCGTTGTTGCCGATGATCATCAGCACGCTGACCACGGTCAGTGAGACGACGAAGCAGACCAGGGCCCTGATCACCAGCGCCTCGTCGTGCTGGATCGCGCCGGTCACCAGCCAGGCGATGAACAGCGGCTGCAACATGCCGACGAAGTTGCCGACGGTCTCCAGCAGGCAGACAAGGCTCTGCCGTGGGCTGACCCGGATCGAGGCGGCGACCACCAGTGCGATGGACTTGATCATGGTGATCATCGGGTTGCTCCCTCGGTGATGGCGGCATCATGCCCGGTGCTGGGCCGCCCGGATGCGGTGGCGAATCTGCTTGCCTGCAAGGTGAACATGTCCGCGTAGCGCCCGCCGCGCTGCAGCAGCTGCTCATGGTTGCCGTCCTCGACGATCCGGCCGTCCTCGATCACGACGATCCGGTCGACATGACGTACGGAGCTCAATCGGTGGCTGACCAGGACGGTGGTCATCCCGCGCGTCACGTCCAGGAACCGGTCGAACAGTTGTGCCTCGGCTCGTACGTCCAGGGCTGCGGTCGGCTCGTCCAGCACCAGCACACCAGATCCCCCGGCGACCGCGGCCAATGCCCGCGCGAGTGCGACCCGCTGCCACTGGCCGCCGGAGAGATCCGTGCCACCGGCGTATTCACCGGACAACACGACGTCCCAGTCGTTGCCGAGCCGGGCCAGGACGTCGTCGCCGGCCGCATCGTGCAGGGCGGTGCGGACCACTGCGTCGATGTCGGCCGCGCCGCGAGCGCCCAGGGCGATGTTCTCCTTCAGGGACAGCTGGTAACGGACGAAGTCCTGGAAGATCACTGCGACCCGGTCCCGGGCCGCGGTGTCGATCGCAGGGTCGGCACCGTCGACCAGGACCGCACCGGAGTCGGGCCGGTAGAGGCCGCAGAGCAGTTTGATCAAGGTCGACTTGCCGGCTCCGTTGACCCCGACGATCGCAACGGACTGGCCGGCGGGGATGGTGAGGTCGAGTCCGTCGAAGACAGCGGTCTCCCGGCTCGGATAGCTGAAGTGCAGGTCGCGGATCACGATCTCGGCCGGGGCGACCGCAGAATCGCCGACACGCCGCAAGGATTGAGGATTATGTGACCCCTCGGCGTATCGGAGGCCGGGGAGCTTGACCTCGAGCCGGGCCGTACGCACCCGCTCGGTCGTCGCCATCGCCTGACTGAAGAGCACCTGCTCGTCGCCCAGCATCCCGAGCGCCTGCAGGCCGACCGAGGCGCCCACCAAGGCGGTGACCGTGGCCGCCGGGATCGCTCCGGTCCACGCCTCGTGTCCGAGGACCGCGTAGAAGACGATCGTGCAGGCAGCCATCACGATCGTGCTGGACAGCACCGGCTTGATGGTTGCGTTGCGGCGGCGCCAGACACCGGTCATCGCCTGCTGCCACATCCGGCCGTACCGCTCGATCATCCACGTGGGCAGGCCGAACAACCGGATCTCCTTGGCCGCGTCGGCCTTCATCAGGGTGTCGAAGAGATAGCCGGCCCGACGGCGCTCGATCGGCGGATCGAGCGCCATGTCGGCGAAGATCGACAACAGCCAGGCGGTCAGTGCACGGCCGGTGACCAGGTAGCCGGCGACCAGGATCAGCGCTGCCCACCAGTGCCAGGCGGCGATCACCGCGAAGGCGCCGATCCCGCTCAATCGGGTCTGCAGCACGGTCCAGGTGCCGGCGATCCCTTCCAGGTAGGTCCATTCACCGATCGCCTGGACCATCCGATGCAGCCGGCGTGACTCGTCCGGCTCCTCGAGGTGCCCGATCCCGCTGGGGGAGTTGGCGTATTCGGCCGTCAGCGCGGCCACTCGGGCGGCCGCGGCGGAGGTGATGTGCTGGCTCAGCACGTTGATCACGCCGCCGGCGACCGGCGGGACCAGGAAGCTGATCGCCAGCCAGACCAGCCACATCATCGCCTGATGGGCGGCCGCCGAGCCGGGATGGCCGACCGCTGCCACCCCGGACCCGATCACCTTCCCGAGCAGCACGATGCCGGCTGTCGAGGCGGCCGCTCCGATCAGCGTGAGGATCAGCGCGGCCAGTGAGGCGACCGGTGCCGTCAGCCAGAGCAGCTGCGCGTGGCTGAGGTAGGAGCGGCCGACCGGCGCGATCGAGGCGATCCGCGTCCTGATGGCACGTCCGGAGCGGGTCGGCGAGGCGGCTGACAAAGACATGGCGCCATCGTGGCATCACTATGACGTCATGTCAACGCATGCTGGCGTCAGACTGGCATCAGAAAGATGACCAGATGACGTCTAGGCTCCCTTGGGGCGTTCCCGCGGGAACGTTCCGTGCCGTGTCACCGCTGGCATGAATGATGGACCCATGGGATGGGACCTTGGGGCCGCGAGATCGTTTGTCGCAACGCACGCTCGGGTGATCGATCGTCGCCGGCTGAGCGTGGTGCTGGGGGACGATGGTGATAGTGCGGCCGTGGTGGCCGCGTTGGACGGGTATCGGAATCCCGACGGCGGCTATGGATGGGCTCTGGAACCCGACCTCAGGTCGCAGAGCAGCCAGCCGGTCGGTGCGATGCACGCGTTGGAGGCTCTGGCTGACATCCGCGACGTGTTCACCCCACGACCACGCGAGATCTGCGACTGGTTGGCCGAGCATGCGCTGCCGGATGGTGGTCTGCCGTTCGGGCTTCCCCATGCCGACTCCGAAGGGGAGGCACCGCACTGGAGGGACGCCGATGCGTCGGTGTCGTCACTGCAGATGACAGCCCAGCTTGCCGCGCAGGCACACCGGCTGGCGGCCCTTCGGCCGGATGTGGCGGACCACCCCTGGCTGGCCGACGCCACCGAGTATTGCCTGTCCGCGCTCGAGGAGCTGCGGGAGCCGAATCCGTACGAGTTGATGTTTGTGCTGCGCTTCCTCGACGCGGCGGCCGGGGTGAACCCGCGTGCCGCCGAATTGGTGGACGCGTACGCCGGCCGGGTGATCAGTGACGGACCGACCCTGGTCACCGGTGGGGCGGACGGCGAAGCGCTGCATCTGCTGGACTTCACGCCGTACGCCGACGCGCCGTCGCGCGCCGTGTTCAGGCCGGCTGCTGTTGTGAGGGACCTCGAACGGCTGGCGGGACGACAACAACCCGACGGTGGTTGGACCGTCGACTACCAGACGTTCAGCCCGGCCGCCGCTCTGGAGTGGCGCGGATATGCGACGGTCCAAGCGATTCGCACTCTCCGCAACGGCGGTCTCTGATCACGGTCGGATCCTCCCCTGAGTGAACCGTCCGACACCGGGGCGTTGATCATTCCGGCGGAATTGTTGAGCCGGCGAGTTTGAGACCGAGGCCGCGGAGTTGCTGGAGAAGACGGGGCCACCTCATCGAGG
>Ga0164242_10002416_pt1 | contig 21617 bp, 24 predicted proteins | sample OricomgcompostMG_FD_108783 | JGI IMG/M metagenome (GOLD analysis project Ga0164242, IMG submission 108783) | Miracle-Growth compost microbial communities from Emeryville, California, USA - Original compost - Miracle growth compost (MG) ... | reverse complement strand
GTCATGTTCCGCGGAATGCCTTGCCTGGTCGCTCGCCTTGCCGCCTCTCCGCTCGAGAACCTTCTCTGGCCAGAAAGTGACGGAGACTAGATAGTAGTCAATCATGCCCGGCTCTGTCTCGTCCCTGGTCCATCTTACATCGTGCCAAGTGCTAGTCCCCCTCCACCTACTTACCTCGTTGCTCCTGCCTGTGGCATCGGCATGAAGCACGACGCCGTCCTTTCTCTTGAAGAACCACCGTTCGCCCATCTGCTTCGCGATAGAGTCGACCTGGTCCTTTTTCCGCTCGAGCGATTCAAGCTCAATGCACACCTCCCGTACGGTACTCGGCAACACGTTGCACACGCCCTTGATCCACCCACCCTCAAACCGTAACGGCTTGTCCATCTCCCAATACCACCAATCCGCATGCCTGATCGTCAGAGTCAATCTGCGCGGACCCAGAAACGGTATCGCCAGCAGTTTCTCCATTTTGTGCATCTCGAGCTTGTACATCTGGGCGAAGATCCTCAGCCCTTCGATCTCCACTGGATCTTCCCCGAGTTGGGCCGAGATCAGCTGCAGCTGCGACCGGAGCTTCTGCTCCTTGTACCAGAATTGGTACTCAGGCGGGGCGCGGCCTTGCTCCGTCAGCCAGTGGATTTGCTCCTTCAGCACGAAGGGCATGAACCAGCACTCGGCATAGACGGCGCGGCAAGTGCGCAATAGACTAGTATCGCTCTTGCGCGGCGCGAAGTAGGATGGGCGCGTGTAACAGGTCGAGGCATCGTATCGGTTTTCCGGCGACGGGTCCGGGTAGTCGGTTAGTGCGAAGGAGAAGATGAGGCTTCGCACTTCCGGCGGAAGAACGCTGAGTAGAGGAGAGGCATGCTGGGGTGCAATAGGGACTGCGAGAATCTGGACGTGGAGCGGTGTCAACTCCATCTCTGCACTCATAGGTTGTTGATAAGCTTGGGCGGAATTATTCAGCTTGATTTGAAACTAGAGGAAATCCATTTATTTGTCTGAGTATCAACGCCGGTGAATTTAAGTAGTTGTACTTGCCCTTCGAACTTTAGGCAGCAATTGTTAGCGCTCGGTCGATGTGTGCCGGGAATGCGGGGGGTGCTATGAGTCCGAACCAACGATAGGCCAACCTCAGAGCTTTCTGTTGGCCTTGTTGTCGCAACACTCCCCTCGCTTCGTTCCTGGGGCAGTACTTAAGGATAATGGGCGGAAGGGGAGAGAAAACAATTGAGTCTTCAAGGGCATTCCCCCTTATAGGTCAGTCGTCCTTGTGACTCTTAGACTATGGGGATAGTGTACTTGATGGCTCTTTGACGTTACTAGGGTCTGGCAGCTTCAGGTGTTCCTACCATCGTTGGGTTTCGAGCTTGTAAATGGCTTGAAGTCAACGCTAGTCTCACGCAGCCATAAAGGACTAAGAATGCATAGCCTCACAGCTCAAACCATCCATAGCTTCAACTCAATTACTAAGCTTGCGACACTCATGTCAGCGTCTTCGAGTCACGAAAGAGAGGTCCCCGCGACAACTTACGCATCCTTTCCGGAATGGGGAAGCCGCTACCGGATATCTATTATCTCGCGCTCAAGACTATCGACAACAGACTTGTATCTGGCGAAAGCCTCATCACGCCCGAACAGTGCCTCGACTTTGAGGGTAACGTTCCTGTAGTAGAATCGGGCCGGAAGGCCGGTATGCGTGTCGTCCCGTGTCCGCGGAGGACTGCCGAAAGAGTTCGCAGGCAGAGACGAGGAGGCGTTCGCCGGGCCGACGGCGAGGCGGGGAATGTGGGCATGCACCAAAGTGGAGAGCCAGGCGACGGGTGGGCTGAGAAGTTAATGGATTTGGTAAACTTGTGCTTGCATGATTAAAGCGCACATAGACTTCACGAGAGAGTAGTCGTAAATAGCATAATGCAGCACTTGAGCAGGAGCCTCGCTGGTTTGGGGCGGTGGAATTTATTTTGACATCTCTGAGGCGTGGAAAAAAAATACCTAGGCAATAATAGAATAATCTTACGCTCATGATAGTAGCGACTCCAAGGGGCCTTGTTGATACCCATGACCAAGTGCAGGGATGTCGCCCATGAATATCCAGTCATGTTCACCGTTCATCTCAACATCCTGCATATCTCGCGCCGCCTGAGACACCGGCCATGGGTTTCGAAATCGCGGCTCTGAGGTCTGCGTGTCCTTCGTCCGTGGTCTCTTAGTAGGCACGACATGACCCTGTTCAGGCAAAACAGGAGACGGGTGATTGCGTGCGTCGCGTAGTCTACGAGCCTGGAGTTCCCACCTCCGCTGCAACAAGGTTAAGAAGTTCCGTGCTTGCTTCGCACTTTCCCAGGCTGACCCGAACTCGTCAAGAGCCCTGAAGCAGGTTCCGAGATGCACCGCTGGGCTCAAGGCATTCGTCGAGTCTGCCTCTGGCGGGTGTTTAATAACAACGGCGAAGATGAGCAGGAGTGCTGCCGAGCAGGTGATGCCGACTGCCTGAATGTTGATTCGTCGCAGACCGTATCGCCTTTCGTATATTTCGAGAAGCTTTGCAATCGATATGGCTGCCTCAATGCACATGGATCGTGCGTGTTCGTGGTTATGAGGCACGCTGCGATTTGGCTCGTTGCCAGTATCGGCACGGGACATCCATGGTCGATGGGCGTAAATGATGTTCTGGTGATACAACATGCTAGAGTTGCAGATATTAATATGTTGGTGTTGTGGTGGGGTTGGTACGAAGAGGAACCTACTGGAGCAAAAGTACGTGAGGAAGGTACTCTGTTTCGTAGTCGCCAGTGTCTACATGAAGGACTAGAGGGAGGTTGGCTTTCCAAGTCAAGAGTTTCGACACGGTAGCTATGTTGAGCTCGTGGAGCGTTCCAGGTGAAATTTTCAAGTTACCGTACCTAGTTTGCAGAGTTAAGCTCACGATGATCCAGTAAGGTCAGGTGAGATAAGGAGAGAACCTACAGAGCAAAAGCCAAGGGTGCCATAATCTCACACAGCAAAACTCGTTGTCGGTGTAATGCGACAGTGTGATCCGGGAGAGGGGTTAATTCCGTCAGGGATCGCGGCGATACATAAGGGATCCATTGACCTACGGCGTCCGCGCTCTTGTCAACGTCTGGGTGGCTAATTGTTACACTCTCCATATTAGTACGGAATGCCCGACCAAGATGAAAGCCCCAGATGCTATTTTTATGTCAGAATAATGGGTATGGTGGGCAGGCAAGGGGACTCACTGGTCGACAGTGTATGCCGCCCAAAATATATCCCGACGTAGATCAGCCTCCTCCGCGCTTAGGGATTTCGAGGAAACGTAGTTGGTCATGTCAAGATGTAGTGCGAGATGAAAAGCGAGACGAGTGGCCATTCCTAGCAGTAATCAGCATGCAAAAATATTTATACTTGCTGGCGAGGAAAACACACCGCTATAGAGCCATCCACGGCTATCTCTCTTGCAGCCAATATCGTGACTACTGAGGAGAATCAAGGCCTGGACGGTGGCGACACAAGGAGAATCGAGTTCTATCTCCAGTAGAGTCTTCGCTCTATCCGCAAAGAAGTCTGCCAGGGACTTCGGGAAAGTGGTGAATGTGGGGTGATGCCGAGCCTCGAAGGCAGCACCTAAAGAACACCTAAGCCGTCATGTCAGTACCCTCCTAACCCCAGCATTGGTTTACTATGTATCACGATACATTTGGATATAAAATACTCACATTGCATTCTGCAAAGCCTCAGAGAAGTATGGTGTGTCCTCCGTCTCGTCCCTCCAAAGCACCTTCGCTTTCTGGTACATCCCGCGCTTGACCACATGGAACGCGGGATCCTGCCAGGCAAAGTAGAGATCGATGAGGTGATCTTCTAGCTCTGGTGGCACTTCTTTCCCCATGTCGAGGCGTTTGAGATAATCCGGCCCATGATCTCGAACTGATCGGTGTACGGTGAGATTGTCTGGGGCGCCCATATCGACGAGGTTGAAATTAGATGTTGGTCCGTAGTAACGGACCTGACCCCCGGCGCCTATACGAAGGCTTCCAATTCGATCAGAGAGTTGTTTGACTAGCGTTTCGGTGTTATCGGAGTTTCTGTCGACGTCATCGGTCTGTTTGGGGGTCTGTGGATGGTGTGCATTGTCAGGATTGTCGAGGACAGGGTTTAAAGTACCAAAGTCCATGAAATCTGCAGGTTGCACGTTCAACAAGGGAAGCTCGAAGTTAGAGAGTCCCCAATCAGGGTAAGGACCTTGGCCTGACGGCTGGACCTGGTCCTCGGGACTCGCGTGAGCAGACGCGTTCATCCCACCTCTCTCTAATAGGACGTTCATTTCAGATGCGGAGAGTGGATTTGTCCACCTAGCAGGAGGCTGGTCACCTTCGTTACTAGATGGACTCGTCTGAAGGTTGACTCTGCTAGAAGGATCATGATAGAAGTCGGCCGCGGGTTGTGAGTCGGTGGTTTGAAATGGTGGAAGAGGCCCCGGCACAGGATTGCTAGACGAAGTGACCCGTGGCCTCGCAGCTATTAGGCCGTCCTTCCCGGATATTGCGTTCGAAAGCCTGAGGTGACCCAGGACTTTTATGAGTGAGGCCTGCTTCTCCTCGTCCATGCAAGGGGGCTCAAACGAGTTCGCCCTGATAAACTGGCAGAGTTCGTCTACGCGATCAGATAAAAGCTCGATGGCCATGCGGTGAGAAAGCCTAAAAGCGGATCAACCGGAGTTTGAACTGTCAGACTTCCTAAGGCCACCATGACACACCAGGGGGCTGAGGGCCTAAGGGATGTCATACCTTCGCTTGTCGTCGCTGGCTTGGTACTGGCATTGCTTCCCTTTAGTTTGGCAGGAAGAGCATGTGGGAAAGACTCCGTCGCACTGCGAGAACGGTTATCACTCGCCTCACTAGGAATGTACTCGGAGGAGACTAATTTTCTAACGCAGGCATCGTCGGTGCCGCACATGCCCACGAAGGGTGTGAAACTAGAGCTTACCTTGACTTTACTCTCACGACATCTAACGCATGCCGAGGTGATGTGCTTCCTCCGCGAGGAGGACTCCTCCGAGACGGACATGCTGCGAGAGGGAAGCAGAGTCTTCGTCGCAGGGTCAAGCGATTATCTACGGGATACGCGAGTGGGATCCCTATGATAAGAGTCTGACCAAGGCTACCAAGTGGGGCAGGGGTAGGCGGATCGAGGACGAGGTTTTGACATTCCAGCATGCGCAAACTCCGATCGGGTGGCGAGCCCCAGCATCAGGAGGCGAACATCGGGCCCCACATTTAAGGTACCCCGCATGTTGGTTTCCCCGAGAAATAGGGGCTGCTGAGATTGCCAATGTGTGTTGTAATAATACCAGTTCGTCATAACCTGTCAAACGAGTTGACTGTATACCTGCTATGTCAGATAATAGATAATACCTTCTACGCTATTATTTTGCAAACTTCAATAGATATCTCTTGTAATAAAACTAACATCCCCTCTGGCATAATTTATTTTTGTGTCCGCCGGAAACCCTTTTTCAGACGCACGAGCTTTCAAACAGGTATTCACCGATGGTCGTTGAATTAAGATCAAACTCGACAAGGCGAAGGTGTCTAAGAGGCTGCCTGCAGCCGTGCAATAGATATTTGACTACAGAACAATCTACACATCCCCCTTCCTGTCGGCATGGCCGGTAAGATGAGCCTCGAGCACGGCGTGCTCTTCTTCGGCAGCATTGTCACCAAACAGGTGGTCCATCTGCTCCAACGTCTTACCCTTGGTCTCGGGAACTAAGAAGAACGCCCAAACAGAACCCGCATAGCAGAAGGCGCCAAAGAAGATGTACGTCCCAAAACCAATGTCGTCAAGCATCGGTGGAGTGGCCACACCGACGGTAAAGTTGCACAGCCAGACGGTAGCAGTGGCCAACGCGACACCCTTCGAACGAGAGGCGCTGGTGTATACTTCCGCCGGGAGCGTCCAGCCGAGGGGAGAGTAGGAGACACCGTAAACCAGCACAAATATGAAAGCCATAGCAACAGCTCCCCAGCCAGCAGCGGGGTTCGAAGCCCAGTCGTCTGAGTAGATGCCGGTAAGAATGGCCATCATGGACCAGGCAATTCCTCCACCCAAAGCACCGAATATAGCCAATGGTCTCCGGCCAATCTTGTCGATGCTAATGAAGCAAACGATCACAGCAACGAGCTGTAAAACGTTGAAAATCCCAGACATGATGAGAGCCATCTCAGCGGATTGTCCCAGACTTTGGAAAAGGGTCGGTGCGTAGTAGATAAAGGCGTTGATCCCGCTGAACTGTTGAAAAATTGCCACACCAACTGCGACAGCTGTACGTCGAAGCATAGGTTTCCCACGGAAGAGATCTAGCCAGCATTGAATCTCAAGCTTGATCCCCCCCATTCCAGGGTGGTTCTTCTCCCGGATGACTTTCTGAAGCTCATTATCAAGGATGATGCCCCGGTGCTCGCTCTGGATTCGGGAGTCCGAGGCAGGCAAGCGTCGTAGACGTACAAGAGACTGAAGTGCCTCGTCAGGACGGCCGACTAGGGCGAGCCAGCGCGGCGAGTAAGGGTAAAAATTGATCCCGATGCCGAGCAGTGTCGAGCAGATCATCTGTAGACCGAAGGGAAGTCGGAACGACATATCACCGTCCAAATGACGGGTACCGTATGTAATGAAGAAGGAGATGACAACGCCACCGACGATAGAAATCGATTCGAGCACGAGAAGTGTACCGCGGATATTAGGGGGGGCAATTTCCGATATGTAAATCGGGGCTCCCTTGTTTTTGATGTGTGTTAGCTCTGGCAGCATCGCAATGCAAACAACTGTTAACTCTTAAGGCTCGACCTACCATAGCGAGAGTGCCAACACCAATGCCACCAATTGCTCGCCCAGCAACAAGAACTCCATAAGATGTGGCTGCCGTCTGCATGATAGCTCCGACATTGAAGATGATGACGACGACGACAATGGCTCGCTTGCGGGAAATTTTGTCGGCCAAAGCTGGCATAAAAAGACAACCGATGAAGGCGCCAAATTCGAGCATGCCAGTCATGAAACCCTTGCCAAACGGAGTTGCGGCGTCTGGGAAGGCGGCATGGAACTGAGGCATGACGTTGATAACGGAGATGACGCCTTGGTCGTAGCCGAAAGAAAACCCGCCCATGGAAGCAAGCAGCGCAGCGCCAAAGACGAACCATGAGTCAAATAAGCCCATGACACCAGTACGGCCATAACAGAGCTCCTCACTCGCTGTAGTGCATAGGACTGCCATGTTTGAGCGGGAAGGTGCCTCCTCAATGCCGCAGACAGAAGCTTCGTCCCCCACGCTAGTTTTTTTGTCAGCTGTGGAACGAGCCATGTCGTGGGTCTCGCCGAATCACAGTGAAATGGAATGAATAATTTGAGACAATGAGGATTGAATTGTCGTTGAGATTGCATTATATCGAGCGGGTCGAACGAGATAATTATATAACTTTGTTACCACAGTAGAAGCAAGCTCGCGCTGGTGTGGTGAAGGGCATATCCCCGCATCTCTTGGCTCGGTTTCCCCATGCCCGGGGTTTCCTCCACAGCACTAATGGATGCAGCCATGAGTCGCACATCATCACCTTATTCGCCGACAAGGATCGGGCAGAGAATTGCGAAGCTAAGCCAAACCTAATGACCTGAACCCTAGCAGAACACGGACCAATAAGCGTCGCTTCCCCAATTCCGGGTGATTCACCTAGCCTTGATATGTGAGTGTGGAGCAGTACCCTCGCCGCAGCTTCATGAAGGCAGTACTTTAGTATTACGAAAGTAGCTGCTACCTCTACGGTGGTGCTTGTGTCGTTAAAAGATTACGCCAGACGAAATAGGGGGGCGCGGTACTTGCACTCGTAGGTCAGGAATGAGAGTGAACACTTGCGAGGTTAAAACATGTAGCTGGCGCAGCTTCGGATTCTAGCTCGGAGGCAAAGTGGCTACTCCGTGAACTGAATCCCGGATCCGGGCCTATGATTTCCATTGACTTGACGTCATTTATTCTTCGGGCACTAAATTCCTGCTACGAGAGACCCGTCCACCGTTTCCCGGACGCCGTTGGGGTCATGACTACCGGGCTGGACTATCCCCATTGTCTTGTTCGATACCATTGAGGTGACAGAGTGTGGCATTATTTATATGTTTGGCTACACTGCTAAGCGAATATTGATTCCTACGACAGCTATCAGGTAGGCTAACCGCGTTCGTCCGCTCTTACTCCAGACTTTACATGCGCCATTAACTACAGCTGCCACAATGGCTGACAAAAGATTCATCCTTAACACCGGAGCCGAGATCCCGGCCCTCGGCCTAGGTATATTCTCGACCTGTACACACATGGCCCTTAAGGTGATATGGCTGCTCACACTTCATAGGTACTTGGCAGAGCAAGCCCGGCGACGTAAAGCGGGCGGTAAAACATGCCATAGAGGTCGGTTACAAACATATCGACGCAGCCTACTGCTACGGCAACGAAGATGAAGTTGGCGAGGGCCTTAATGCTGCTTTCGCCTCTGGAGGAGTTCAACGAAAAGACGTTTTCGTCACGACCAAGCTGTGGTGCACATATCACACCAAGGTCGAGGAGGGTCTAGAAAAGAGCCTAAAGGCCCTCGGACTGGACTATGTTGACCTCTTCTTGATGCACTGGCCTGTGGCTATGGACCCAAATGGTAGGTTGTAACTCTTCCTGGCCATTGTCTTCTCCAAATTTGCGGGAATAAAAAGCCCTGGATTTCCGAAAGTATGGTTGCTAGTTCTAACCATGAGGAGGAAATGACGACAAATTCCCAAAGCGGGACGACGGCAGTCGTGCCCTGACACCCGAGCGCTCCCACATCGATACCTGGAAGGACATGGAAAAGGTATTTGCATCAGGCAGGGCGAAAGCAATCGGCATTGCAAACTACAGCGTTCGGTATCTGAAACAGTTACTGCCCCATGTTACGGTCGTGCCTGCGGTCAATCAGATTGAGAACCATCCCCTGCTTCCCCAGCAGGAGATTGTCGAATTTTGTGAAGGAAAAGGGATCCATATCACGGCTTATAGTCCCCTTGGTAGTTCTGGAAGTCCTCTCATCCACCTCCCAGTGATAAAGGGCATCGCAGAAAGGAGAACCACGACACCCGCCGTAATCCTCGTGAGCTGGCACGGTACGTTGAAACAAGCCCCGGCGGCCTATCCACGAAATCAGTCGTTCCCACTCCCCCACTTCACAAGGGGCCTCTACCGTCTTTGGGCCAGTTTATTCAAAGCTTGTTCCAACTGACTCGACTCAATAGTCTCAAGCGGCCGATCTGTTCTCGCGAAATCGGCCACCCCAAGTCGAATTAAAGAGAATAGTCACTTGATTGACTTATCAGATGAAGATCTGGACTGTATCGACGAGACTATTCGTGACGTCACGAGCTCCAAGGGATTTACTCGTTATGTATACCCGGATTTCGGGATCGACTTTGGATTTCCAGACAAGAGTTGAATAGTGAGATCCTGACGTGCTCTAGAAGTGGGTCTGCTCCTTTAAATTGTGTGGTGAGAATGACACAAGATATTCAAACTCGCCCCGTAAATCAACATCGGCGTAATTCCCTACTCTCACAACCCTTTTTTCTCATTCTGTTATCCCAGTCGGCCTTGGCTGGTGTACAAGCACAGTAAAACTAGATCACCTGCATGTTTTGGTGACCCAGGACCTCAAACCAACGGCACTGGCTTACCCGTTAAATTGCGTGAATTCATGGTTTGGAATTCTGTGCCGGAGGTTCAAGATTCACCTCGCACTTGAGACCCTCGTCCGTTTGGCCTAAAGGTTTCTAGGTCCTCCAGGCACCCTTGGACCCATCACACTGTTAGAATGTAACTCATCCTCCACTTCGCAAATCCCTACTCGAGATACACGACGTGGCTAGATATTGCACTCGGACTCTGTGCCTCGGTCTTGTCTGACGCCCTGGCCACTGATACCACTCTGTGGAAAGATATATTGCCATGGAATTAAAAAGATTTAAGCATAGATTGTCCCTAACCTCTTTATTCTAGACTACATTGACCTATGTACTGCTTGCCGAAGATAAAATTATGCCTTCGAGCGGTTCTAGAGTTTCTACGCATCGTTGTACGCAGCCATCAGAGCCGAAACCACTGCGTCAGTAACTGTCGCAGTATTGTCTAGTCCGCCTAAGTCCTTTGTCTTAATCCCAGATTCCGTAACCTTCTCAATGGCCGCCATCAAATGATCTGCAGCCGCGCCTTCTCCCAGCCATCGCAACATTTCCACCGCGCTCCAGAACGTAGCCACCGGATTCGCAATTCCCAAACCAGCGATATCTGGGCCGCTACCGTGGATAGGTTCAAACATGCTGGGGTTCTCCCTCGTGGGGTCCAAGTTACTCGACGGCGCGACGCCGATACTGCCAGCAAGTGCGGCAGCCAAGTCCGACAAAATGTCTCCGTGTAGATTGGTCGCCACAATGGTGTCGAGGGTCTTAGGCTTGAGAACCATCCTGACGGTCATGGCGTCGACGAGCATTTTGTCCGTCTCAACATCTGGGTACTCCTGGGCCACCTCGTTAAAAATCCTGTCCCATAGGACCAAACCGTGCCTTTGCGCATTGCTCTTCGTCACCATAGTGAGCTTCTTGCGAGGCCTAGACTTGGCCGTATCGAATGCGAAGCGCATTGTCCGAGTGATTGCTACGCGAGTGAAGATGGCGACCTCGGTCGCGATGGTGTCGGGGGTGTCATCGTGGGTGGTGCCGCCTTGGCCAGAGTACTCGCCCTCGCTATTCTCGCGGATAATGACCCAATCCAACTCCTCTCTCGAGCAGCCAGTAAGCGGGGATGAAAGCCCTGGGAGAATACGAATAGGTCGAAGATTGATGTATTGGTTTAGCTTGTCTAAGTCAGTAACGTCCATACCGCCCGCCCGGGGCTTCCTGTTTCTGCGCCATGCTGGACTTACCTTCTTGCGGAGTGGGAGAATCAAACTCCAGAGGGACACATCATCTGCAACGTCTAGGTAACAGAATCAGTTAGATCCACTAGGCAAGGGTACATCACGATCCAGAAAAAATAGCTATGCGGAAGCAGCTACTTACTTGCCGATCCCACTGCCCCGAACAAGATCGCATCGCATGCCTTTAGCTGTGGCCAAGCATCGACAGGGATGTATTCGCCCGTTTTCAAATACTTATCAGAGCTCCAATCAATATGTTCAAATTGTAGCGTGAATGACTTGTCAAGGCTTTCTAGGGCGTCAAGAACTCTGAGGGTCTGCTCTATCACCTCGATGCCGATACCATCCCCAGGGATGGATGCAATCTTATGAGTACGAATAAAAGACATGGTCGAAATAGTTAATTGGGCTGTCCGCGCTCGGTCTCGATTGTACTTTGATATGTGAACTGTTTACCTGACGCACCAGCGGGTGACCCTCATGTCGGCTGCAGGGATGGGAGCCTTCGATTTCGCTAATTGGGGGTACTTTCACGGACTGACTACCAAGCCTGGGCAAACTATTCGCATCAGCAGTTTTATTAATGTACTAGGATGGTTGTCTTTGAATTCCGATCCGGGCCAAAACTTCGGGCACCCCCAGCCCGAAGAGTGCGAAGGGTCATTCATCGGGGATGGGTTTCCGGCGGGTCCCAACTACCCAGCAACGAAACGCGATCGGCAAGTCCGCATCATACGCGGAGCAAAACAGTGCATCACGGCGCTAGACCTTCTACAAATGGAAACAACTCGGAACTGGCCTCGTTCGGGGGGTTATACCAATATTTCTTGGTTTGGAGCGTGCCTGGTTAGCTCGGTAGTTAATAATCACTGGGGTTAACTGGATAATCGTCTTAAGCCGACAGTAGAGACAATAAACCCAGACCTGCAGGTCTCCTCTGCTCCACACCTCATCTAGAAAATCTGACTCCTAAACCTGAGTTCCTTTCTCTCCCTTAGGTACAACACTCGAGGTCACACCAGACAACTCCACTTGCCACGACATGAAGAAAACCGTACATCATGCAGCCCAAGGATCACCCGCATAACGGGGCACCTTCGCCCACAGATGCCACGCCCGCATTCAGAACCGTCCCGCCCGGCTCTCTCGACATCCCAGGATTGACTCAATCCCGCCTATCATCAGGTGGCGATATCACATCGCCAGACCTGGCCTCCAAGCTAGTAATTGTCATGGTTGGGCTTCCAGCCCGGGGGAAAAGCTTCATCGTAAAAAAACTAGCTCGATACCTGAATTGGGTCCAGCACGAGACCAGAGTCTTCAATGCTGGAGAACGACGCAGGAAAACGGCACCTACCTCGCCTCAGCCTGAAGAAGCTCCATCACAGTCCTCCGCGGCGTTCTTCGACCCCGACAACCCGAAATTTGTCTCCCGCCGCGACGAGATAGCACTAGGTGTCTTAGACGACCTTCTTGACTGGGTCACGCAGGGTGGAGGAAGCGTAGGAATCCTCGATGCAACTAACAGCACACGCAAACGTCGTGAACTTGTCCTCTCCCGTATCCGCAACCGAGTTGGCCCGAACCTGACCGTTCTATTTCTGGAAAGCTGTTGTTTCGACGAAGCCGTGCTCCGGAGAAATTTCCAGCTAAAGCTTTCGGGGCCCGACTATAAGTCGCAAGATCCAGAAACGGCCTTACATGACTTCAAAAGGCGAGTCGCCCTGTATGAGAAGGCATATGACACGCTCGGAAAAGCGGAGGAGGAGGAGATGATCTCGTACGCGCAATTGATTGATGTCGGTCGCAAAATGAACACCCATTTGATCCGCGGGTTCCTTTCCACACAGGTGGTCGAATATATGCTGGGGTTCAACCTTTCAGAGCGGCAGCTGTGGATTTCTTGCGGCGGCGAAAGCTTGGATGACGCGGTAGGCCGGATAGGGAGACGTTCAGCTCTTAGCGAGAACGGAAACCAGTACGCGGCCGCCCTAGCCCGTTTCATTCAGAAACAGCGAAACGCTTGGGAACAAAGTTGGAGGGACGATACTTGCATGACGAACCCATCGACGGTTTCTAAAGGCACCAGTCGACCACGTTCAGCGAAAGGGTTTTGCATTTGGACCTCCATGATGCCCCAAACCACCCAGACGGCCTCCGTGTTCCCTGACGAGCGGTATGCGAAGACAGAAATCAAGCTGCTCGACGATCTTAATGCCGGCGACATGGCAGGGTTGACTTTCAAAGAGATCGCCGAACATCATCCAGATATTTACGCCGCCCGAAAACGTCACAGGATGCTCTACAGGTGGCCCGGCCTCGGAGGCGAAAGCTACGCCGATCTTATACATCGACTGAAGCCGGTCATCGTGGAAGTGGAACGGATGAGAGAGCATCTACTCCTGATCTCGCATCGTGCAGTCGTCCGTGTCCTTCTGGCTTATTACCTAGACTTGCATATGAGCGACCTCCCAGAAATGGTCATCCCGAAGAACTGGGCGTTTCTCTTGGAACCCGTTCGTATACTCCGAAGTTATTATAAAATCCAAATTTACTAACGATCGGACGTGTGTAGAAACCCTATGGTGTCGACTTTCATGCCTACTCTTATCAAGCGGAGACAGCTACGTTTTCTGAAGAGCCTAATGCGAAACATCAGTTCTTCCCATCGTGAAATGGTCTTTCATCGACCGACAGAGATAGTTTGTTAAAAGTCCAAGATGCGGTATGATAGCCTAGCAGTAGCAAGATACGTTAATGTAATATCTTAAGTTTCATGTGCACCGACGTTTCTTGCATATATTGCCCGTTATGTGTTGGTGTCAGTCGCGTTACCCTCTAGCATTACTGGTTGTCACATCGGTTTAGGATATTTGATTTCATTATGATCACAGAAACCGCTATCATGGTATAAATCACTTACAAATACAGTGGTTGGATTTATATATAACGTCGCCAGTCATGTAGTCTGTGTGATCATCCTCCCGTACACATTGCTCATTGGTAATTCCTGGTAACCCTAGGCTCATATCAAGGTTTAGTCCTGCCTTTCAGGTTTGATGCTTGATTTGACCTCGGGGCCCAAGATCCAGCAAATCACATGAGCCTTCCAGCATGGATACCGCCAGTGATCAAAATATCATCCGAAGTGTGATATGCGCTCGCGTTGGAAAGCAGGTAGACCACGGGAACCTTGAGGTCAGTCCGGTCTCCGATACGGCGCATCGGCGGCTCGTTGGTCATGATGTCTCCGAGGTGGGGGTACTTATTGCATAGATCAATGGTCATATCGGTCAACATGTAGCTAAGATAAGCACAACACAGGTCAGTGCAAGGTTTCTGGCACCAATTACCACCACTGGGGTTGTTGCCGGGGGAAGGGGGGGAGATTCTCACCCAGGCGAAATGCTGTTGACACGGATACCAAATGCAGCTAGCTCAACGCCGAGAGCCTTAGCCAAGGAAACCACGGCTCCCTTGCTAGCACAATAGTCGCTAGTCGTCTGGCCCTTGCTAGCGACGTGGGCAGCGATAGAAGCGATCAGGACTATGGATCCGCCGCGGGCGTTGAACTCAGTAGGTTCTTGCTTCACCATTTGCGCGGCTGCGAGCTGGGCGGCGTAGTAGGTGCCATTGACATTGATATCGAAGGTCCTGGCGACGGATTTTGGGTCCCGTTTCAGGAAGGGCTCGTCAGGGCATATGCCGGCCGCCGTAATGCTATATCTTGACATTAGGAGGGAAAATATTATGCGGGGCACCGGCGGATTGGTGGTTGGATCAAAGCACTCACAGGCCGTCGATGCGGCCGAAGTCCTTGACGACCTGGTCGAAGGATGTCTTCAGAAGATCGTAGTTGGTGACGTCGGTCCTACAAGGAACGGAGCGATTAGCCGTTTTGTTGGTACGATTTGATGTCTAGAGAGTATCCTCTATCCTGGTGAGGAAGGCATACTTGTAGAAACCGATCTTCACGTCGGAGTGCCTCTTCTGGATCTCGAAAAAGTGATCGTGGGGCTTGTCGGCGGCGTCGAGGATGGCAACATTTCCGCCAACTTCGGCAACCGCAAGCGCAAAGGCGAGACCGAGGCCGCGCGCTCCCCCTGTGATGACTATAGTGCGACCCTTGAGGGACAGCAAGTCTTGAACAGAGTTTCTAAGGTAGTTGTTGACGTCGGCAGCACCGGCGGTAGCGGCCATCTTGTCAGAACAGGAGGTGTAGGGTGTAATAGAGGAAAGATATCACAACGATTTGAGAGGCTGCCTATTGATAGAAGTTCATCTGATGCTCAAGCTTCAAGGTGAGAGGCGGCAGGATGAATAAGGAATTACTTTCGAGACGAGAAACCACTTTAACGTCGGCGGTTCCGTTTGACGCAAGCCTAAAAACCCATTCGGAAGTCTCCTAAGGAGTATGCGGGGAAGTTGGGGTATCTGTGGGTGGCATCCCCGCCTATCCTGGTCGGTTTGTTCCGGATTCCCTGGCCCGAATATGTGGATCGGGGTGGATCCAGGCACGAAAGGAATCCCGACGCATGAGTGGAGAACCGGCCTGACTGCCGCGTCAGTGTCCCATCAACGGGCCGCACATATGCAGCAAATGTCTACTTCCTCGGTAGCCAATATAGAATCGCTTTCCTCTTACTAGCCTATGCGGAATTGAAATGCCGGGAAAATAATGGCACCTTTACGGCGGCCTTGTAGACGGGGTCTTTGGACGCCGTCTCCGTGCGTACACGACGGTCATTGCCACTACCTATATCCTCTTGAGCCTCCACTTTCTTGGACTCTTCACGCTTGTTGGTTTTAGGGTCTCTGATGTGAAGAGACACGCTGACCCGCATACTTCCTCTATTTACTATCTAGCTATCATGGTTGTTGTCAACGGTATCACTAAGTCGTCCTCGGCCTTAATCGCGGGCTGGAGAGAGCAGCTCGATGATGATGACCATGCTGTGCTGGCGCTTCGCAACTTCATCTTCGACATTTGCAATCAGAACGGCGGTGGCCATGGTGGTTCTGCCATTGGCATGGCCGCTATTGGTGTTGCGTTATATAAACACGTAATGCGCTATAGCCCAAGTAACCCAGACTGGTTCGACCGAGATCGCTTTGTGCTTTCGAATGGTAAGTTTATGAACAGCAGACGATATATCCACGCAGGCATGTCTTCATGGGTTAATATCATCCTTGCTTCGTATTAGGTCACGCGGCCATGTTTCTCTACGCTCTGAACCACCTAACGGGTTTCGAGAACTGGACGATGAACGAGATCAAAGGCTACGGAAGCGCCAAGACCGATGGCTACAAGACTATCTGCCACGCACATCCCGAGATAGAAGTTCCCGGCGTTGAGGTCACCACCGGCCCTCTCGGCCAGGGTATTGCCAACGCTGTCGGCTTGGCTATTGCCTCCAAGAATCTGGCCGGTCGCTTTAATAAGCCCGACTTCAACGTTGTACAGTCGCGAATCTACTGTATGACGGGAGACGGCTGCTTGATGGAGGGAGTCGCCCTTGAGTCCATATCCATGGCTGGCAGCCTGGGACTCGACAACCTTGTCGTCCTGTACGACAACAACCAGGTCACCTGCGACGGTCCCCTAGAGTGGATCAATACGGAAGACGTCAACACAAAAATGCGCGCTTGCGGCTGGCACGTCGTAGATGTCCCCAATGGCTCTTACGACGTGCAGGCCATTGTCTCAGCGTTGAACCTGGCCAAGATCTACACAGGAAAGCCCACTTTCATCAACATCCGGACTATCATTGGTCTTGGCACTCAAGTCGCCGGTACCTTCAAGGCCCACCACGGCGTGTTCGACAAGGAGAGCATCGAGCTGTCGAAGCGCGCGGCCGGCCAGGACCCCAATATCACCCATCATATTCCTGAAGGTTCCCTCTCATACTTCCGTGAACGGAAGACGCACGGAAAGGCGCTCGAGGCCACCTGGAATGATCTCGTCAGCAGGTACGGCGTAGTTCACACCGAGTTGGCCGCCAACCTCAAGGCAGCTATAAATGGCGACTACGGAACCAAGTGGCTCGATGTCCTGAAGGGTCTAGATTCCGATACCTTTGAGAAGCAAGCCACTCGTGAAGCCAATGGAGTCGTCATCGAGAAGCTCTGGGCTGTTAACCCCGCATTGTGCGGCGGTGGTGCCGATTTGGTTAACTCTAACAAGTTCTCCTACACTGCGGATGACGTCTTTCATCCAACAGTCAGCTACAAAGGCCGCTATATTCGCTATGGCATTCGCGAGCATGCCATGGCTGCCATCTCAAACGGCCTTGCCGCCTATAACCCTGGCACCTTTGTACCCCTCACCGCGACCTTCCTGATTTTCTTTCTCTATGTATGTTGGGACCAATAGCCAGTTTGTTCTACGTTGCCTTAAGCAGAAGCATGCTAACTCTCTCCACTCCTATCTAGGCAGCTCCCGGCGTCCGGATGGGAGCGCTCAGCGACCTTCCTGTAATACACTGCGCAACTCACGACTCCTTCGCCGAAGGCCAAAATGGGCCGACTCACCAGCCCGTCGAGGTCGACTCCCTGTATCGAGCCATGCCCAATATTTCTTACATCCGTCCTTGTAACGCTGAAGAGCTGTTCGGTGCCTGGATCCTCGCGCTATCTAACCGCCACGGCCCGACAATGCTGTCTCTCGCCCGTGACCCAGTTGGCCCTATCCCGGCTACCGACAGGTACAAGGTCGCCAAGGGCGCCTACGTCATTATAGACGAGGAAAACCACAAGCTCACCCTCACGAGCTGCGGCACAAACCTGCATCACGTTGTCGCCGCCGCCGAGTCGCTCACTTCATCCGGAATTCCTACGCGGGTCGTAAGCTTCCCTAGCTTCGGACTTTTTGACAAGCAGGACAAGGTATACCGTGATAGCGTATTCCCACGTGATGGAACGCCTATTGTTAGCGCGGAGGAGTACGTCGCCACGGGCTGGGCCAAGTACGTGACGGCCAGCATTGGCATGACTGGGTACGGATACTCTGCTTCGAGCCTTAGCAACTACGAACGCTTCGGCTTAGATGCGAAGGGAATCGAGGGCAAGGTGCGGAAGTATCTGGAGGACCTTGGAGGAGAGAATGCGAGGATGGCTGGATGGCGCCAGCTCTAAGTGAATGTGGCAGGCATTATCAGGCGTGTTTAATTATTCGTTGTTTTATTGAATGCATCTGAGACTTGGCAATAGAAGATTCGTTATTATTCTCATCTCAAATTAGGTATTTTACTTGATGATATAATACTACCGAGAAGGAATCAACCGCTCGTGCCGGTATCAACGTCCCCAAATAGTAGGGCAACCGCAAAGTGGGTTATACCGTATGCGTCTTCTCTCTTTATTATTACTTCACACCTCCCCCCCGGATTGCTTACAAAGTGTATCCTTCGCCACTTTCGCCTCGAGATAATATTTTCGATAATGGAAAAGTCTGTATCAATGTAATATGTACTCTATGGGAAATTGATAACTGTCTTCACAACCAATCGCCCGTCCTCGTCACTAGAAGCACTGGCCGTCTTGAAAGCCGCCTCAACAGACTCGAGGCCATTGTGTCGATGGGTGATAAGATGGATAATGTTAGGGATCATGACGCCGTCCAGCCACGACCCCGATACCGACGCTACGGCTATCTCAATTGCTCTGGGGTATGAGTTGGCGTACCGCCAAGTAGGAATCAATGTGATCTCCCTTGCGCTAGCGTCTGAGATAGGCAGCGTTATGTTGGGAGTGCCTAAGCCGGCGATGACAACAGAACCTCCGGATTTCGTTGCCTATTGATCGAGGTGTTAGGTGGTGCTTGTGACACTAGAGGGTGAAATAGACAACACTGCTGCCACAAATTTCCTGTGATGCTTACTCTGCCCATCCCCCTTGAAAAGTTGACGGGTGAATAGAGTGTCTAACTTACATAGATGGAAGCCTGCACGCAAGAAGCAACGCCAGTACACTCATACACAATATTCACCTTCGAGACGGGGGTGCCGTCCGGCCACCTCACTTCACCGATCTCGCGTGAAGTAGACGCAGCAATACCCATCGCCTCCTCAGCCGAGTTTGACCTCCGGGGTCGAACGGTATACGTCGCCATGGCAAAGCCCTTCTCCTTCGCAAAGTCCAGCCGCCCTTGGTCAATATCAGCCATAATGATCTTCTTCACGCCCGCCGCTTGAGCAGCAACGGCTGTGAGAAGCCCAACAGCACCAGCGCCAAATATCAGACAGCTATCTCGGACGAACGGAGTTGTGCACTGCTCCGCGCGGCGGACCGCCTGAACGGCGACGGCCAAGGGTTCGAGCAGCGCACCAACCTCATAGTTAATTTCAGGAGGCAGTTTATACACCCAGTTCGCCGGATGGTTGATGCGCTCCTGCAACGTGCCTTGGTAATGGGGAAACTTGGATCCGGAGCTGCGGAAGCGCAACTCTGGGCAGATATTGTATCGCTCGGTAGCGCAGAGATCGCACTTGCCGCATGGGACTCCGACTTCCAGCGCAACGGCATCACCAATCTTGAGGTCCGGGTTCGACGATGACGATTCCGGACCGAGCGCGACGACCTCGCCGGCGGACTCGTGGCCTAGGCATAGCGGCTGGCGAACTAGGATGGATCCATTCTTGAAGTGAGAGTAGTAGTGGAGGTCTGAGCCGCATAAGGTCGTTGACCTGATAGCCACTTGTATTTCGCCACGGCCGGGGGGAGGCAGGTCCCAGGTCTCCAGTCTGAGATCCCTGGCGGCATGTAGGAACTGGCCAGTGGTATTCTGTGTTGTTTGAACCATCTTTGTTTCCAACTTCAGGTAGAATAAAGAGGGGGTGAAAGACGGAGGGTTCAACGGAGCCCAATGAGTGAAAAGTAGTTGTCCAGCCCCTGAGGGGAGCACAATTCAGCATAACACCGGAATACACCTCCCTGAGTCCTCCCCTCTAAATGCATAAGCTCCGACTAACTGCACTAGGAATCCCACCAAGTAGCCATTAACTCCAGGGAAAAGTTGACTCGGGGGTTGCTACCCCGGATTTTAGTGCGACGCCCCAAAGAGCTTCCTCGGGACGAAAATTCCGTGTCCACCAGAATTAGCTACCGGAATTCGCGCGTAGTCATTAATCGGCCAATCTGAGAAGGGGAATTGGGCTTCTGTCAATAATTATGAGACCAGCAGCCTATCGGAAGGTGTATTGTGGCGAGTAATCGAGAGGGCATGTCGGAATCGCGCCCCCAGGTGTGGCAATGACCATAAACTTGGATCAAAAAGCGGTGCTCGCTCGATGTTTGTCTTCAAGTAAATATTAGTACCAAGCGCGACGTCAACTCTAAATCATCTTTTCCATTCACTCTAAGTCAATATCTCTTGTTAATCGTCCACTTGGTAGAAGGAGATCCTTCTTGACAGCATGTCTGGGGCAAAGGGAAAGAACGCTATCATCGTTGGCGCCGGCCCTGCCGGGATAGCCATGGCCTATCGCCTCAAACATGACCTCAACTTTCACGACTTCACAGTTTATGACAAACTCGACGGCCCTGGCGGGACCTGGAGGACGAACACCTACCCTGGCTGGTATGCTTTGACTCAAACCATATCCTGCTCATGTCTGTTCTAACCGCAAACGTTACTACAGTGGCTGCGACCTCAAGTCACACTTGTACTCGTTCAGCTTCAATCTAAACCCTAACTGGTCGAAGGAGCTGTGCGAGCAGGGCGAGATTCTCCAGTGTAAGCATTCAGCCGAACAGCATGTATACAGGGTCAAAAGTCCGATAACCAACGTATACCATAAACAGACATGGAAGATACCGTCGACAAATTCGACATCCGCAAGCACATCCACGAATCCGTCGAATGTATCGGCGCAGTATGGGACAATAAGAGCTCCCAATGGAATGTTAACCTTAGAGATCTCAGGACTGGCATCGAGTATACCCGAACAGCATCCATATTCGTCTCAGCTGTCGGCGCTATTTCTTTCCCTCGCAACGTCAAGTTCAACGGAATGGAGAACTTCAAGGGCCACATGTTTCACACGGCCCGCTGGGACCACAGCGTGAACTACAAGAACAAGCGCATTGCCGTAATAGGTAACGGCTGCAGCGCCTCCCAGGTCGTCCCGTCGGTAGCGAAGGAGGCCGCCTTCGTCAAACAGTACGCCCGCAGCGGCCAGTGGTTCCACGCGCGCCCAAACCGCAATTACACTGACCTAGATAAGTTCCTCTGCCGTTGGATGCCCCTGTACCAGCGCATCATCCGCCTCAGAATCTTCCTAGAGGCCGACGAAGAGACGACAACGTACTTCCCGACGCCCAGGGGGCTTAGAGAGCGTACTGCGAAGGAAGAGGAGTCTAGGCAGTATATCAGGTCCAAGGTCCCCGCCAAATACGCCAAGCACATTACACCCGATTTCCCGCTGGGATGCAAGCGCCGTGTCTTCGACCCGGGCTACCTCGACAGCCTGAACCTACCCAACGTCGAGCTTCTAGGCGAGGGCATCGCCGAGATCACCGAGACGGGGATCGTCAGCACTTCCGGCATAGTGGACGAGTACGACATCATCGTCCTCGCAACTGGCTTCCAGGTTGCGGACTTCTTGACCCCTATGCACATCGTCGGTTCCCACG